>Ga0222719_10000373_pt1 | contig 44661 bp, 66 predicted proteins | sample C33_34DmetaG_FD_165039 | JGI IMG/M metagenome (GOLD analysis project Ga0222719, IMG submission 165039) | Estuarine water microbial communities from San Francisco Bay, California, United States - C33_34D | ecosystem: Environmental > Aquatic > Marine > Unclassified | place: USA: California... | reverse complement strand
TAAAGACTTACGTTTGCCTTGGTTAAGCCTTATTTCTTTTTTGTCCATGAGTACTCCTTTGTGTTATGGTTAAAAAAAAGACACCACCCAGATAACTGAGTGATGTCTATATAGTACTATATTATTACTGATGTGTCAACTAGCCAAGCCAAGAGTAACTGCTAGTTCTCTTGCTTGTGAGTCGGTTATTGTACGCCAACTATGGTCGGCATCTATTTGTTCTTGTGTTTGTGCTTGTTCTCTTGTGATACTATGATCAACACCTTTTAGTCTATTAACTAAATGGTATCTATCAGATATTTCTGATCTCCAATCATATCTATACTCAACATACCAAGCGTCTTCAAGTGGTACTACTTGTCTATCTATTTCTCCAACAGCATTTAAACAAACAGTAGCATGATCACTAAACCATTGCTTACGACAAGACTCGCTACACCAATGCTCATAGTATCTGTTAGCTTTGTTAGACTGATAATACTTTGAACCTTTGTTACCACGAATTTGATTCGTGTTCTTTTTATCAGCACATTTTATATTCTGACACCACGTTGTCATGTTTCTCCTTTGATTAAGTTAAAAAAAAGACGCTACCAAAATTAATTGATAGCGTCTATATATTATAATATATATACTAATGTGTCAAGCCTTGACTTCAAAGGCTATATCACCATGTATAGTTTCTTTAGATACTTTTGATTGTTTAAAAGTATTTACATATTCATTAACACAATAAGTTGCTTTACTATTTAAAGGTTTCCCTTTTAGTTTAGCATTCTCATCATAATAAATATCAAACTCAAACACATCAGTAAGTCTATTATCTATAGCCTTACTAACTTTAAGTTCATCTGCTTTGAGTAGATTAAGTATATTACTTATACTAGCACCACTCTCAAATGGGTGTTTCTCAACATCACCATTTGCTTTCCACACTATAACTTTATAACTCATTATATTCCTTGTAGTACTTGGTTGATTGTATTTTCATCTGCACTCAGCAAGTCCTTAACATAATTGAATTTTACTTTTTCAAATTCAAATATTCTTACATTAGAATCTTCTGCTAAGTGGTTGATTTTGTAGACTTTTTTGCCTACACTAAACCACTTCAATCTACTAACAGAAATGTTTCTAGGTTGTTTCTTTGCTAAGTCATGTGCAAGAATGTACTCATCTGGATCAGTAGTTCTTGCTTTACCTTTTCGTTTATACATGGTGCCATCTTGTTGCTTCCACGTCTCACGATTTTTTAGATCAAAACTTCCAACCCTATACGAGCCATCTTTTTTCATAAACCCTGCTCTAAACTTTTTAGCTTTAGTTAGGGTTAGCAATGTGTATAGATGATCAGAAACTTTGCCTATCTTTACGTCTGCATATATGTGCATAGTTTCTCCTTGTTGATTTATATTTTGGGTAAGTGTTGCTGACCAGTAAATAACAGCTGTTACATGTACTACAATATACATCACTCGGCACTTACCCCTGTAGTTTCATTTATTTAGACTCTAAAACTACTAAGAAGTCTCCTTGATTGTAGCTTCTGGCAGGTCTCAACCAGAATTATCCTAACGTATCTTACTACGCCTATATCTTGCGATCTACGAAGACCAATGGGCATACAAAAAAGGATAGCCAACTCTCGCTGACTATGAGTTTAATATATCAAATTTTTTTGGGAGTGTCAAGTAAAAAAATGGGATAGCGACTTTGTAAATCGCTACCCCACATACTTACCAAAGAGTTTATGTTTAAAATATTATATCTACCAGTTAGATATAACACCTATATCATAACTCAATTTATATTTAGTGTCAAGTGTAGTGCAATATGTTAAACCCACATCATTTCTTTGCCAAACCTTTTCTTCAACAAACGTCTGGCAATGTTCATAATTTAAAAACACTTGGTCAAGCACATAAAATCTACCTAATCTATTTTCTATATCAGAAAATATAAATAGTATTAACTCAATCATCTGTTGCTTGAAAATGTAAGTCTTGAGGCTCTGGCAATGGCAAGGTTTCAGTGGTTTTCTCCCAGTCACCTTGTTCTTTCCACATATGGTTACAATGTATAGCATCACGAAGTTCCTTGTCTATTTCTGGACAAGGTTGTCCTTTGTTTTCTAGTAATGCTAGAATATTGATAGCCTTTTTTCTCAAAGACCTACGCCATTTCAATAGATGTGTGTCATCTGTTGCCATAGGATATCCTTATAGTTGATTTATGTTTAAACATACCCCAACTTAACAAATATTTATTGATGTGTCAAGTGTTATCTTGATTTTCTTTTGATAATATAGTTTAAAAGTGTATTAGCTTTAATAGATTGCTCAATTCGTGGTGCTAAAAAGGAATCTCCATAGGTATTTGGTCTTATATTACACCTATTTATCCAGAATTTATCTCTGTCATCAGCTTTTTTCTGACGTTTTTCTAGACCAAAAAAAGTTTTATCATTTATATGTGCTGACCATAAAGATATATGCACACTATTTATATCTAACCACTTTGCAAAATCTTTCATTGCATTTAGATTTAGTAATTTAATATTCATGAGGGATCGTTGTCTATTAGTTTGTGCACTTCATCAATCTTTAAATTTAATTGATGCAAGTCACCATAAACATCTGGTTTATCTAAGTATTTAGTTTTAAGTTTAATCATAATTTCATCAAACTTTTTTAACTTTAATTGTATCTGTCTAATTTTTGTAATCATAATTTTATATACAGAGGCTCATGCGTTGGAGAACATATACACTTTGCCAAGCATATACATTTTACCGAACCAACGCACAGGTCTTTTGGACTCGTAGAGATATCTCACGAAATCCAGACAGTAGGTTTTATTGTTGCAACTACCTACTCCCGACACAGCTAGTCCAGTCTGAATTAAGTTCGCTTCGCTGTGTCTTTGTACATTATCATAATATCATATTGATATTCGTATGTCAAGCAATAAAAAACCCCCAATGTGTCAAGCACAAAGGGGGTTTATCTTATCTTAGAGGGAGATAAAAGTTTTTAATTTAAAGATTCATGTTTTATCCTTTCGTCTTTGTCAGACATAATACTATTAAATAAATTAATTACGTCTTGTTTTTCTTGATCGTCTTTGTACATAGACATCATTCTATTCCAAAACATTGCAAAGTATGTCATGAATACAAAGTCTTTCGGTGCAGGTATTCCATCAGATTCAAGGCTATTGAGTAAATCAATAATATCTTTAGATAAATTTTTATGTATTCTACTTTGAATAATAATAAATTGATCTTCTTCTTTATTATCTTTTTTACTTATAGCCTCTAAGTAATCACTAAGTTTATATGTTTTACCCATAATTAATTACCTCTCATTATAGATTTAAACTTAGACATATTAAACTCAGTAATATTATCAAGCCCACTACTAGATTTAAATATATCCCTAGCCTCGTTAAGTTTTTTAGTATTTTCTAAGTGAAAGTTTTGTGCTTTATTCTTTACTACCACTTCACTATGTATAGCGTCACGCTTTTGTTTTTCTATACGTTCCATTGTTGCTATGTCAGTTGTCATAAAGACTCCTTTGTTATTGGTTATGAATACATACTATCAAAGGTGTGACAATGTGTCAAGTAATAAAAAAGCCCCTACCGATTTGCACCGATAGGGGCTATACATTTTCATCAATCATACACCCATTAACCCGATAAGACTTCCGAGCAATAACCACATGATTGATACATACATTACTTGTTTCATAATCATTTTTCCTTTCTGAAAATACATTATGCTATATCAAATTCTGTGTCAAGTGGGAATATACAAGGGGGCTTACTAAAATTTGCCCCCTCGCAACTTATAGGGAGATAAGATTTTGTGTTATATTGCTACTGATTTATAGAATAAATCTAGTAAGAAATAGCCTATAAATACAGTTGAAACCATTACCAATATTAATTTCATTTTTTTATCTTCGGTTTTACTTTGTTAATACTTTTTAAATAGGCTTTGTTTTTATATTCAATAAAATCTAGGTTTGATCTCATCAAAAATAGCCCAGTAAAAACTATTAAAGCAATACAAATTATAAAAATAAACATAAACATTTTTAAACCTCGCTATTAATTAATTATCTTATCAGTATATATGCAAATTTTGCATAGGTCAAGTGTAAGCTATGCAGTTTTTAGATATGTTATTTTTGCATACCCCATAAATAATATGTATAGAAATTATATATAATTATTATATCTATATTATATATATAAAATATATATCTATAAATATATTGCCTTATTTATGACACATTATAAACAAAGTTATGCCTTAATATTATAGTATGGTAATTATATGACAAAGTGTTGCAAAAATATCACAGTTAATGTTTCACGTGAAACTTCTGTTCTACTTTTGTTCTTATTATTAACAGCTGTTAATTCTACCATAGGTTGTATTAAATTATTTTTAATATTTAACATTGTATTGATTGACTTAACGCTTTTAATTTGCATAATGTCATTAATGATTTATTTAAAATTAATTATAAAAATTAATGATAAATCTATAACAAGGTAAATATGACAAATGAAACTAAAAAAGCTGACATTAAAAAAACAAATTTAATGTTAGATTTAAAATCAAATGAGACGTTAAAAAACACGTTAAATTTAGCTTTAAAAAATACATCTAATTTAATGAACGTCTTATTGCCTAAAATTGCTGACGCAATTAAAAGCGTAGTTATTGAATATAAAAACGCGACAGCAAAAAACACTAAAACAAGCGACAGCGAAAAAGCTATCCAAACTAAAGCATTAAGAGAACACTCTTATGATCTAGTCGGTTATGTCCGAGCAAATGGAATTAACCACGCATTTGAGATGGTTGTTACTCGGGCAATTAAACTCGGCTTAATGTTAGTTGATCACCCTAAGGAATTTCAAGTTGATACTAAAAATTCCAAAGTGTTCGTAATGTCTAAAATTGCAACGCCATTTATTGTTGAAAAACTTGAGGGGCAAAAAGCAAATAATAAGAAAAAAGAAAACACCTCAACCGAGTTAGTTGAAGTTAATACTGGCGTTGTTGATAGAGCCTATAAAGTTAAATATGCTGTACCGACTAGGGTATCTAGAAAACCTCAAACTCAAGATAATAATTTGACGTTTGGACAGTCAGCAACTCAATTCTTTAGTCAATTCAATAAGGCTTTAGATTATGCTACTAAAAAAGATGTTAGATTTTTTGACATGGTTGATGATAAGACTATGGAAACTCTATCTAATATTAATGCTATGTTTAATTCTCAAGCGTATAAAGGTATGAGAGATTTTTCAATAGATTATGAAATAGATATTAATGGCGATCTTAAAAAAGTAGCTTAACACTAATAAACACTAGCCCCCCCTTAGCTTTGCTTTGGGGGGGTTTTTTTATATCCAAATTAAACTTGTATAGCTCTAAAGGTATAGTAATTATATATAATCATTATATATAAATATTATACTTATTTTAATTGGGGTTTCCTTAGCTTTACATAGTTACAAAATTTCACCCTATCCCCCTCAATAAATCTCGGTAACCCCAAACTTTCCCCTCGTGTAAATTTTTATATTCCTATTTTAACTCGGATACCCCTAGGGGATACGCAGGTGCCATAGCCCCCCCACTATACTATACATATGCACTCACCATAAAATCCAGGTATCCCCCGTTAACCCCCTGGTGGCCAGAATATAGGGGATATTATTCTGTAGAAATGGCTATAAATCCCCTGACGATAGCTTAGCTATCCCCTAAGGGGAATGTATATGTAGGTACTATATGGATGTAACGCCTCCCCTAGGGGGATAATTATATTATACACCCCATTATCAATTTTGTCAATAGAAAAATTAACGCAAATGAAAAAAAAGTACTTGACAAAATTGTTAATCACGTTATAATATAATAGATAGACCTAAATATAAATCAAAGGGACACACATACTCAGAATATAGTAATATATACAGGGTCATCACTGATTTATATTTACATAAATTGGTACCAATTAACAACTTTAATATAATTATGGCAAAAAAATACGGAACAACTACACTAAGTGGAGCTGACAAAGAGAAAAGAACTCCTAAGTTCTTAAGAAATATCTTTGAAAGCCCTAAAAAGAAAGCAGAAAGATTGTCTACAGCATCTGGTAAAGCAAATACAGCTGCATCTAAGAAGATGTATGCTGCAGAGAGTATGTTTGACTCTACTAAAAAAGCAGAGAAAGCAATAACAGCTGCTAAAAGAGATAAAGCTAAAACAAAGATAGGCCCAGTAACTCCAATGACAGCTAGAGATAGAGCTAAAGTAAAATCTGCCCCAAAAGGCACATTTAAAAAAGCTAATAAACTAGATGCAGAGACTAAAAAATCATATGAGAAGAGAATTGCTTATATGGAGAAAAGAAAAGCTGCTGGTAAAAACTATTCAAAGAAAAACTTAGCGGATTTAAAATCAAAACTAAAATAAACTTGCCAAACTCAGTATTCAATCTGCCGTTTAAAGAGTTTATGGAGATAATTAATGCAAACAACGGATTCTTCTATAGTTCCAAGTCAAAAGAAAAACTTAACCGACATGCAGGAGAAATTTCTAGATGTCCTGTTCGGAGAAGCAAAGGGCGATCCCAAGAGGGCGGCAGAGCTAGCAGGGTATTCAAAACATAGTTATCCTAAAGTTGTTAGAAATTTAAAAAAAGAAATTACTGAATTAGCAGAGAATCATTTATCTACACATTCTGCTAAGGCAGCAACCAGACTCACCGATTTGCTAGACGAAGATGGCACAACTCCACACGCTAGTGTCCGTCTAGCAGCTGCCACTAATATATTGGATAGAGTAGGAATTGTAAAGAAAGATCAACTAGATATAAATATGAAAGCTATGCATGGAATATTTATATTACCAGCTAAAGATGGAACCGATACGGATCAAGAAAAGAACTAGACAAATTCCATTTGGTTTTAGGCAATCTGATACACATCAAGATTATATAGAACCTATTAAAGAAGAATTAGAAGCTCTTGATCAAGCAAAAAAATATTTAAAGACTTGTTCATACAGAGAAACTGCACAATGGCTACATCGAAAAACAGGAAGATATATATCACATGTCGGACTTAGAAAAAGAGTTACCAGAGGTACAGCCTCCGAAACCGAAGCAGAAAAGCAAACAGAGAGCCAAGAGATCAGTCAAACAGATTCTAGCAACCAAGCGTAAGAAAGTTGCTCAAGCAGAACAAACTTTGCGATCAGCAAAGCAAGCTGCAGAAAATACCAAGAAGAAGTTGTTAACTATTAACAAAGCTCTTACTGGTAAAGAAACACAACTACTTACGGAAGATATAATCGATAGTGCTCCTAAGACAATACAAGAGCATGTAAAATCGCAGGAAGTTATCTTTAAGCCAAACGGTGGCCCACAGACAGAATTTCTTGCAGCTTCAGAGAGAGAAGTATTTTACGGAGGAGCAAGAGGTGGAGGCAAGTCTTATGCCATGCTAGTAGACCCACTTCGTTATTGCTCTAGGCCTCACCACAGAGCACTTCTAATTAGAAGGACTATGCCTGAGTTAAGAGATTTAATTAGTAAATCTCAATTACTCTACTCCAAAGCATATCCAGGAGCAAAATGGAGAGAACAAGAAAAAGAGTGGCGATTCCCATCGGGAGCAAAGATAGAGTTTGGTTACGCAGAGAACATGACAGACGTTTTACGTTACCAAGGTCAATCATACACATGGATAGGAATAGACGAACTTCCGCAATATCCTTCGCCAGATATATATAATTTTTTAAGATCTTCTTTAAGATCCGTTGATAAGGACATACCTGTCTATCTAAGAGCTACAGGCAACCCAGGTAACATTGGATCACAATGGGTGAAAGAAATGTTTGTAGATCCTGCAGAACCTAACTCTGCATTTGATATAAAAATAGACACACCTGTCGGAGTAAAAACTATCACTCGTAGATTTATTCCTGCAAAGTTACAAGACAATCCTTATCTGATGCAAACAGATGACTACTACGCTATGCTTGCATCTTTACCTGATATACAGCGTAAACAATTTTTAGATGGAGATTGGGATGCCTATGAAGATTCAGCGTTTCCTGAGTTTAGCAAAACAACACATGTTGTTGAACCCTTTGAAATTCCTAAAGGATGGTATAAGTTTCGTGCTGCTGACTGGGGTTATTCTTCTCCTGCTTGCGTGCTATGGTTTGCTGTTGATTACAATAATAATCTGTGGCTCTATAGAGAGTTATATACTTCCAAAGTTACGGCAGATATTTTCGCAAGACAAGTATTAGAATTAGAATCAGGTGAGTATATTCAATATGGTGTACTCGACTCAAGTACCTGGGCAAAGAGAGGTGATGTAGGCCCTAGTATTGCAGAGACAATGATTCAACAAGGATGTCGATGGAGACAATCCGATAGATCACCTAAAAGTAGAATTAGTGGTAAGTTAGAGATTCATAAACGTTTACTAGTTAATGATAAAGAACCAGGACTTAGAGTATTTAAGAACTGTAGAAATTTAATTAGAACGATGAGTACATTACCTACAGATAAGAAGAACCCCGAAGACGTTGACACAAATGCTGAGGATCATGCATATGATGCATTACGTTACGGATGTATGAGTAGACCCATGCACCCCAAATATGCACAAAGATTTAAACCCTTGTTTACCCCTGAGTTTAAACCAGCTGATAACAAATTCGGATATTAATGGAATTACCTACACACAATTATTTTTTATGGGGCCCTTATCTAGCAAAGATGACGGTAAAAGAAAGTTTATGTGAAAAGCTATTAAGTGAAGGAAGACACTTAAGAACATCACATAGGAATCACCTAGCAGGAAAAATAGAAAAAGAATTTAAATACGATAATCTAAAATATTATCAAAAAGAATTTCAACCTTATATAGATTCATGGATACATGGATGGTATAGACAACTTGGTTCTCATGTTGCAGTTAAGGGTAAGCTAGTAAGTTTATGGATTAACTTTCAAAAACCAAAAGAGCATAACCCAGTACATATACATCCAGGTGCTGATGTTTCATTTGCATTACATTTAAATGCACCTATAGCTATGATAGGTGAAAAGCAAGAAGAGACAGGAGTTGCACCAGGTAGATTATCTTTTCTGTATGGTGAAGAAAGAGCCCATACAATAGCAGAAAGATCATTTACACCAGAGAAGAATGTTATGTTTATGTTTCCTGGAAACTTAAGACACTATGTAACCTCATTTAATTCTGATGTAGAGAGAATCTCTGTAGCAGGCAATGTAAAATTTGATCATGCAAAGTAAAAGAAAATTACCAGAGATACAAAAGAAATTTTTTCCATATGATTTAGTATTAGCATATTGGGAAGATATCATTGCAGATTGCTCATGGATAGATCTTAATGATATAAAAAAATCCACAACTGCCATATGTTGCACGGTTGGATGGTTAATAAAACAAGATGAGAATGTGACTATACTAATGTCAGATTTTAATTTTGAAAATGACAAAGAAGTAAAACAAGGTGGTGGACATACTACCATACCAACTAAAAATATATTAAAAATAAAAAAGATAAAAATATAGGAGACAGCAATGGAAATGAAATTTGATCCAAAAGCTAAAGTACAACAAGGTCAATTAAGTGATGCACCTGAAGGCAAACAGCCTAACAGGGAATCAAAGAATATTGACTTTGCAAAACATGCACCTAGAAAATATGAGTCTGCTAATTACTTAGCAGATAATGATGTACCTACTAAGTCAGGTGCAGAGCATGTTCAAGATAGCTTATTTAAAATGGCAGACGAAAAAGATTATTAATTAATAGGAGGGCAAACCAAATGATGAAAAGATATATGCACGGAGAACTTGCACCTGATGTAGCAAAAAGACCAAACGATAAACTAGCAATAGATCCTAATTCAAAAGTAACACAAGGTTCTACAGCTGGTGATGGTAATGATGCAAAAGGCAAGTCAAAATCAAAAGTAGATCCAGCAATCTTTAGAATGGCTGAAGAAAGAGATTATTAGTTTTGATGGAAGAAGATAAAGAAAAGAACGAAGGATACGAATCCGAGAACAATGCTTTAGTTGGTCTAGTAAGATCTAAGTTTCAAGAAGCAGAGACAGCAAAAGTCTACGATGAAAAAAGATGGTTGCAGTCTTATAGAAACTATAGAGGTTTATACGGGCCAGAAATGGCATTTAGAGATAATGAGAAGTCTAGAGTATTTGTTAAAATAACAAAGACTAAAGTACTTGCATCATTTGGTCAGATTATAGAAGTTCTTTTCTCTCAAGGTAAATTTCCTTTAGGAGTCAGTCCAACTTCTGTGACTGAAGGTATTGCTGAGAAAGCTCATTTAAAAAATAAACAACAGGAGCAACCAGAACAACCACAAGATCCTTATGGTTTTCCAGGAGATAATAAAGAAATACCACCTGGTACAACTGCTACTGAGTTGATGAAAGATCTTGCTCAAGAATACCAAAACTTAGGATTTGAAGAAGGGCCATCCTATACAGGTACTCCAGAAATTGAACCTGCACAATTAGCTGCAGAGGCAATGCAAAAATTAATACATGATCAACTAGAAGAAAGTAAAGCAATTACAGTTCTAAGACATGTATTTTTTGAGATGGCATTACTAGGTACAGGAATTTTAAAAGGGCCTTTTACAGATGCTAAAACATATAATAGTTATGACACTTCTGAAGATGAAGAAGGTAACATGGCTAAAGTACAAATTTCAAAAACTAAATCAGTTCCATCTATTGAAGCTGTATCATGTTGGGATTTTTATCCTGATCCAAATGCTACAAACATTCAAGACTGTGATTATGTAATTCAAAGACATTCTTTTAATAAACAACAATTACAAGATTTAACTGAAAAGCCTATGTTTAATAAACAGGCTATTGAAGAATGTTTAGAGATGGGGCCAAACTATCAAACAAGAGGATTTGAATCTTCATTGTATGATAGAGAAAATGTTACAAGTATTTATAAAAATAGATACGAAGTATTAGAATACTGGGGTACAATTGATAGACAAACTGCAGATGAATGTGGTGTATACTATTCAACTGACTCTGAAGTAATACATGTTAATGTATGGATATGTGGTGGTAAAGTTTTAAGAATGGTAGAGAATCCATTTACACCAAAACGTATTCCATATTTAGTATGTCCATATGAATTAAATCCATATCAATTTTTTGGAGTAGGTATTCCAGAAAATATGGAAGACTCACAGATGGTTATGAATGGTCATGCAAGAATGGCTATTGATAACTTAGCACTAGCAGGTAACTTAGTATTTGATGTTGATGAAACAATGCTAGTTCCAGGACAAGACATGAAAGTATTTCCTGGTAAAATATTTAGAAGACAAAGTGGTCAAACTGGTCAAGCAGTACATGGAGTTAAATTTCCAAATACTGCACAAGAGAACTTACAAATGTTTGATAAGTTTAGACAGTTAGCTGATGAGTCTACAGGTATACCATCATATTCTCATGGTACAACAGGTGTTCAGTCTACAACTAGAACTGCATCTGGTATGTCTATGTTGATGGGTGCTGCTGCACTAAGTATTAAAACAGTTATAAAAAATATTGACGACTATCTTTTGAAACCCCTTGGAGAATCTTTATATCATTGGAACATGCAATTTAATGAAGAGTCTCCTAATATCAAAGGCGATCTGGAAGTAAAAGCACAAGGGACTTCGTCTCTAATGCAGAAAGAAGTTAGATCACAAAGACTAATTACATTTATGCAAACTGCATCTAATCCTGCACTTGCACCATTTGTAAAATGGCATACTTGTTTAAAAGAAATTGCTAAGTCTTTGGATATAGATCCAGATCAATTAATTAATGATCCAGAGAAAGCTGCGATCTATGCACAAATAATGGGGATGGCAAATGGAAATCAAAACAATACAACCTCTGCTGGAGGACAAGGTCAAATGGGACAGACTGGAGAAGTACCTACAGGAGCTTCGCCAACAGATCCAACAGGAGCTGGAGGTGGCAACATCGGAACAGGTAATGTACCGATGCCAGGGGAAGCTGGCTTTAGTTCGCCAAATCTTGAACCTGAAGGAAGCAAACAAACGCAATAAGGAATAACATGGCAACAACTTTTGATGTAAATAGAATTGGTGGTGGGACTTTTGAATTAGTACAAGATCCTTCTACAGGACAATACTCATATAAAAAAGTTGGATTTACTCCTGTTAAAAGTTTAACTATACCTGATTTAGGTACAACTACTACTACTACTACACCAGAGAAAAAACCAGAACAAGATGATGCAACTGATATAAGCAAACCTTATGAACAGTTAGTTAAGCAAACAGGTGGTGGAGAAGCAATTGACTATACAGGTCAAATGTTAAAAGATGCTAAAAAAATTGATCCACAATTACCTATGACTAGAGAAAGTTTAACTAGTTCTTTTATAGGTGAAGAAAAACCAACTAAAACTTATGCGGAACAATTAGCAGATTTACAAAGACCATCGATGCTTGGAGACAGAGGCGGTAGTATGGATCAAATGTCTGGTGCAACTCCTTATCAAGATGATATTATGAGAGGTGGTACTGGAGTTAAAGCTGATACAACTAGAGGCCCAGGTATATTTACAGATAAAAAACCTTTAGGTAGTCCATTTAAAGCATTTGATGCATCAGTTAAAAGTGGTGTAATTAGTAGACCAGAGTATACATCTACTACTCCAGAAGCTAGAGCAGCTATGACATCTGATGCTGCATCATTAGGAATTAAAGAAGTAGAATCTACCCAACCAACCATAGGTTCTTTTGGAACTGATCCTACAGCACAAATAGGTGGTAAGGATATAGAGGCAGATCCAGGCACACAACCTGTAGAAGATATAGAAGTAGAACCGACTGCACTTAAAAAAGTTAGTACAGGTTTAAAAACTTTAGCAGATAGTGTAGGAAGAGTATTAACTAGTGGGCCTATAGCTCAAATTGCTAAAGTTATAGGAAAACCAGTTGGTGAATCAGCAGGAGCTGTAGCTTTAAATAAAACATATTTTAATGTTAGAGGCGGAAGTGTTGATGGCCAAAGAATAGCTGGTAATCCTGCAACTGATTTATATGCAGGTATGAATAGAACTTCTAGATATGGTAATTTAGAAAAAGCTGGTGCTAAAAGAATTGCAACTAGAGAAAAAACAATTGCTAGAAAAGGTTATAAGCCTGGTGATAAGTTTTATGATGATACTCAAAATATGAAAAATCAAGAAAAAGATTATAAAGCTGCTAAAAAATCTGCACCAGTAACAGGCACAACTAAACCAGGAACTAGTGGTGGTAGTGGAGCTACTGGAGGAAGCCAACGTGTTATATGTACAGAGTTACATAAAACAGGAGAGATGCTTACAGAAGATTGGGTAAGAGATATTAGATTTACATATAGTAAATTAACTAAAAAACATATTAAAGGATATTTATCTTGGGCAGTACCAACTGTTAGACATATTAAAAAATATCCTACATACAGAAAAATATGGAAACATATTGCACAACATAGAGCAAATGATATTGCATGGAGAATGAAACAAGGTAAGTTTGATTTACTTGGAAGAATCTATGCAGGTATTGGAGAACCTTTATGTTGGTTAATTGGTAACTTTGTTACTGATAAAACATATAATGATATAATTGCAAAAGGTAAGAGGCATATTTAATGGCAATAGAAAGAGGAAATAAAGTTACTACAACTGGACTAGTAGATAAAAAACCATTTACACCAAAGGCTCCAGACATGAGTAAAATGAAAGTACCTGAAGCTATGCAAGCAAAAAGAATTAAACCAGCTGAAACAAGAGTAGCACCCCCAATGGAATCAGCACAACCTACAGAACAAGTAGCAGACAAAATTCAATCTCTAACAGATGAAGATAAAATTGTATTAGATACAGTTCTAGCTCCATCTGTTGCAGCCGTTCTTAAAAAAATTGCACCAGATGCTAGTCAATTAATTGATCAGTTTACAGGGCAAGAAGAGAACGTAGTTTTACCAGTCTCAGTTGTAAAAAACTTTGCAACTAAAAGATATGGTGGAGCAGATGAAGGAGACGCTGTAGAAAGTTTTATAGCAGATCTTTCATCTACACAAGAGATGGATCAACAACCTGTGCCACCTGAAGAAGAACAGTACCAAGCAATAGATACTGAACAAGTCTAATTCAGCCCACAACAATTATGGAATCGAGCTACCCTTATCCATAAGGCACTCAACCAATAGGTAAAAGTAATGGAAGAAGAAAAAAAAGTTTCCGAAGAGAAACAAGTTAAAGTACCAAATGTAAATCCTTATCATAAAGACAGAGGTGAAGAAGATGCCGAAGTTGAAGCATTTGCAAAAGGTGAGTTAGCTAAGTATCAAAGGGAACAAAGAGAAAAAGAAGCAATCGCAGCAACCGAACAGAAGGACACCGATGCATCTGAAGAGACTGCAGATCAAACAGATAATCAGGCTACTCCTATCGCTGAACGCCCTGCTAGAGCTGAAGATAGAGTCTTTAAAAAACGTTATGACGATTTGAAAAGACACTATGATTCTACTATTCAAAAACACAAGGACGAACTAGAATCTTTGCGTACTAGATTAGAATCAGGAAACTCGCAATTTAATCCTCCTAAATCTAAAGAAGAATTAGATGCATGGAGAAAAGAGTACCCAGATGTATATGATATGGTTGAAACCATAGCTATAGAGAAGGCCACTACTCAAACTGCAGAACTTGAAGATAAATATAAAAATCTTAAAGTACAACAGGAGCAAATTGCAAAAGAAAAAGCAGAAGTAGAACTTTTAAAACTACACCCAGACTTTAGTGAATTAAGGAAACAAGATTCATTTCATGAATGGGCTGAAAGACAGGATCCTACTATACAAGGTTGGTTGTATGAAAATACATCTAATGCAACTTTAGCTGCTAGAGCAATTGATTTATATAAAATGGATCAAGGCATTAGTAAGTTAAGTAAGAAGCAGGAAACTGACGTTAAGAAAGAAGCTGCTAAAGCAATTTCTAAAACAAAGAAGAGTACTGAAACTGATATGCCAAAGAAGAAAGTTTGGACTACAAGTGAAATTTCTAAACTAAAATCTCATGAATTTGAAAGATTAGAAAAAGAAATAGATCTTGCTCGTTTAGAAGGTAGGATTGAACAACGTTAAACAATCAACTAAACTAAACTAAAGGAGGGTACAACCATGGCTTTTGGAAGTGCTGGTGGATATTCGAACTTACCTTCAGGTAATTTCACTCCACAAATTTTTAGTCAGAAGGTTCAAAAATTCTTCAGAAGAGCATCAGTGGTAGAAGATATTACTAACACTGATTACGCTGGAGAAATTGAAAATTTTGGCGATACTGTTAAAATAATAAAAGAACCAACAATCACTGTTGCAGATTATGCAAGAGGTACAGCTGTGTCTACACAAGACTTAGCGGATGACCAAATCACTATGACAGTTGATCAAGGTTCATACTTTGCTTTTAAAGTAGATGATATTGAAGAAAGACAATCTCATGTTAACTTTGAAGCTCTTGCAACCTCTTCAGGTGCATATTCATTAAAGAAAAACTACGACTACAATGTATTGAAGTTTATCTACGATAACGCTTCTACATCTGCAAGCGATACTGGAACTGACGCTTCTCCAATTGATGGTGATCAGGCAGCTGATACTTTATCAGACGTTGTTTCAGCGGCTAAAAAAGTTTTAGATAAAAATGATGTGCCAGAAGAAAATAGATGGTTAGTTGCACCACCTGAATTTTTTGAGCAATTAAGAAAATCAGGTGCTAAACTTTCTGACCAATCAGTAATGGCTGATGGTGGGGCATCTCAAATCAGAAATGGTAAAGTCACAGACAGACCATTATTTGGTTTTAACATGTACTCAACAAACTCAATTGCTGTATCTGGTGGAAGTGTTTCTGCTAATACATTTGGTTCTGCTGGAGCTAACGAGTATGCGTTCTTATACGGACACTCATCTGCTATAGCAACAGCTAATCACATTGCAAAAACAGAATTAATCAGAGACCCTGATTCATTCGCTGATATCGTTAGAGGCTTACACGTTTTCGGAAGAAAAATTCTTAGAGACGAAGCAGTAAGATCTGGCGTAATCACAATTGGTTAATCGTAGGAGGATATAAACAATGACTGATTATAATAGTTCAAACACAAACGCTTTGATCAAAGCATCAAGCGATACTGTAAGAATAGCTTCAGAAGTTGTAGATTTTTCTTCTACAACTAATGCTGCTACTGACACTTTTGACATTATTGGAATCCCAGCAAATACTGTTGTACTTGCTGCAGGTTTTGATGTGTTATCAGCTGGTACTGGTACTGGTACAATTGCACTAGGTGACAGTGTTGACGGAGATCAATACGTTTCTGCAGTTGCACCAACTTCTGCTGGTCAACAAGCTGTATTAGCTGCACCTTATGCATATAGTTCTGCTGATTCAATCAGAGCTACTATTGCTACTGCTGCAGTTAACGCAAAAGTAAGAGTATGGGCAACTATGGTTTCACTTGATAAAGGTGGATCAGATGCCGATACAGACGCACAAAACGTAACATTTAGTTAATAGCTAATTATCTTGGGGGGAGCAATCCCCCCTTGATTTATCAGGAGAATAAATGTCAACAACATATTTAACTTTAACAAATAGAACTCTTAGAGAGCTAAACGAAATTGAATTAACTTCTGCTAACTTTGCTTCAAGCAGAGGGATTCAAACTGCAGTTAAAGATTTCATAAATAAATCTATACATGACATTTATAATGAAACAGGTGAAATACCTTTGCTATATGCAAGAACTACACAGAATTTAGAAATAGGTGATAATGAATATGATTTTCCTGCTGACTTTAGAAAAGCAGATATGGATTCATTTTCAATAGGGCCAAAAGAATTAGTTACTAATGGAGAGTTTACATCTAATATAACTGGATGGACAACTCAAAGTGGATCGCCAGCATACTCTAGTTCAGGTAATGGTAGATTAAGTTTAAGTAATGCATCTGCATCACAATCATTTTCTACAGTTGTAAATAAAACTTACAGATTACAGGTTAGAGTTTTAAACTCAAATTCAAATGCAGATACACTTGATGTAGCTGTAGGTACAAGTGCAGGTGGCACAGAAAATAAAAGTAGTAGTATAACAGTTACTAACTATGGTGAAGGTAATATTTTAAATACTACATTTACTGCAACTGCTACAACTACACACATACAGTTATCTACAACTGGAGATTTTACAGTTGATTATGTAAGAATATCAAGAAACGATATATTAAATAGAAAGATGACTTACATATCATATGATAACTACATACAAAATTATAAACCTACTGATGATACAAACAATAGTGGGAATTATGCAAATCCATTAAGAGTTTATATATTACCTAATCATTCCACATTTGGAATAAGCCCAAGACCAAACAGTAATGAGTTTGCAGTAAGTTATATATACTATACAACACACACAGATTTATCTGCTCATGGTGATACTATGAGTTTACCAGATAGATTTGGAACACTAATTATAGATAGAGCAAAATATTATACATATATGTTAAGATCTGATCCTCAACATGCACAGTTAGCTGATAGAGACTTTCAAAGAAAATTAAGGTTACTAAAAGTAGACTATGCAACTAAGAATGATTATATGAGAACAGACACAATAGCAGAAAGTATTTCATTAAACATAGGAGGCAGAGTTAACTAATGGCTATTAGAGAAGATAATAAAAAAGTTCAAGATAATATGAATTATCAAACAGATAAATTTAAAATGCAAGGTAGAGATAAAGAAGAGCCTGTAAGAAAAGCAGACCTGTCTGATAAATTAAATACTAAACAAATTAATGATTATATTGATAAATACAAAAAAGGTGAAGATGTATCTGATATAATTAGAGATTTAAATTTTAACGAATTAGAAACATTAAGAAGACTAGCAGATAAAAAAGTTACATCATAATGCCATCTACTGATTTAATATCACCATTTGTAGTTAGTTGTGCAGGAGGTTTGACACTTAATAAAGATGTGTTCTCTATGTCTCCTGGTGAAGCACTTATACTACGAAACTTTGAACCAGATATTAAAGGTGGATACAGACGAGTTAGTGGTACAGCATTATACAATAGCACAATTGTACCACAAGGATCTAGCAATACTAGTTTAGTGGTAGACTGTGCAATTGTATTTAATGGACAAATCATTGTAGCTAGAGGTGGAGATATACATAGAGGTACAACTTCAGGTAGTTGGACAAGTTTAACTACAGGTTTAGGTACATCTACTAGAGCATATGATTTTGAAAAATATAATTTTGATGGGACTGATAAAGTAATTATAGCAACAGGACATTCAGCTGCACAAGCAATTAATGAAAGTTTTGCTGTTGACCCTATTAATGCAACAGGTGGTGGGACAGCTCCTACAAATCCTAAATTTGTAAAAGCATTTCAAAACCATATGTTTTATGCAGGTGCTACAAATACACAAGAAGTTTTATTTAGTGCACCTTTTGCTGAAGATGATTTTAATACAGCTGATGGTGCAGGTTCATTTAAAGTTGACTCTGAAGTAGTTGGATTAAGAGTATTTAGGAATGAATTATTTATATTTTGTATAGATAGAATTTATAAATTGACTGGCTCATCATCTGCAGATTTTGCAGTACAAGAAGTTACAAGAAATATTGGATGTAGAGATGGTGGTAGTATTCAAGAGATTGGCGGTGACGTTATATTTTTAGCACCAGATGGATTAAGAACTATTGCTGGTACAGCTAGAATTGGTGACGTTGAACTTGGATCTATATCCAGACAAATACAAGCTAGAATTGATGAAGTGGGATTAGATAGAATAACATCATTAGTTATTAGAGACAAATCACAATATAGAATATACTATCCTACTACAGCAGGATCTCAAGCATCATCAAAAGGAATTATAGGAGTATTAAAAAATAATCCAAATACAGGACAGATTGGTTTTGAATACTCTGATATGATAGGTATTAAACCTGCATGTACAGATTCTGATTTTATAAGTAATGTTGAAACGCAAGTATTTGGTGGATTTGATGGATACATTTATAAAATGGAAGTAGGTAATACTTTTGCTAATGGTGCAAGCACGAATACTATTGTAGCTACATATAGATCTCCAGATATGGTATTAGGTGACCCAGGTTTAAGAAAGTATATGCAAAGGGTTAATCTAAACTACGAAGGGGAAGGTACTTCAGTTAATGCTGATTTAGCAATTAGATATGACTATGATAGTTCAGATACACCCCAACCAAATAAAATAAGTTTAACTTCTGCTGGTGGGGCAGCTCTGTATGGCACAGCTATTTATGGTAGTGCATTATATGGAGCATCAGGTACACCACTTATAAGACAAACAGTAGAAGGATCTGGATTTGCAGTAGCTTTGAAAATAGATGATAGAAACCAAGCAGATGCATTTTCAGTTAAAGGATTTCAGCTAGAATTTACCCCAGGAGGAAGAAGATAATGGCAGGATATAGTGCACGACAATCAACATACACAACAGGTGATACAATTGCAGCTGCAGATACTAATGATGAGTTTAATCAGTTATTATCTGCATTTAATGCAACTACAGGACACACGCATGATGGTACTGCGGGTGATGGTGGGCCTGTAACTACATTAAGGGATGCAAACGGATATAATAAAGTATTAATTGATAGCACTAATGATCATTTAGAATTTTATGTAAATGTATCCTCTTCAGCTGTACAACAGTTTAGAGTAGAAGATGGTGCTATTGTACCTATTACAGATAATGATATAGACTTAGGTACGTCTAGTTTAGAATTTAAAGACTTACACTTAGATGGTACAGCTAATATTGATAGCTTAGTAGCTGATACAGCTGATATTAATGCAGGTACAGTAGATGCAGTTATTGGGGGTACAGCTCCTGCTGCTGGTACATTTACTACATTAACTGCAAATACAAGTTTAGCTTTAGCATCAGGTGCAACAGTTACAGCTATTAATGATGAAGATACAATGTCATCTGATAGTGCAACTGCATTAGCTACACAACAATCTATTAAAGCATATGTTGATACTGAAATTGCTGCAGTACCTATAGGAGATATTACTGCAGTTAATGCTGGTACAGGCTTATCAGGTGGAGGTACAACTGGTGATGTAACTTTAAGTATAGATACAGGAACTACAGTTGATTTATCAACAGCTCAAATTTTAACAAATAAAACTTTAACAGCTCCTGTTATATCTACTATTTCTAATACTGGAACTTTAACATTACCCACATCTACAGATACATTAGTTGGAAAAGCTACAACAGATATCTTAACAAATAAAACTTTAACTAGTCCAGTTTTAAATGGTTCATTATCTGGTACAGCATTTTTAGATGAAGATACTATGTCTTCGGACTCTGCAACAGCAGTAGCATCACAACAGTCTATTAAGGCTTATGTAGATGCACAAATTACTGCTGAAGATTTAGATTTTGCAGGAGATACAGGGACAGGTGCAGTTGATTTAGATAGTCAATCATTTACTATTGCAGGAACTGCTAATGAAATAGAAACTTCTGCTTCTGGTCAAACTATTACGGTTGGTCTACCTGATGCAGTAACTATAAAACAACTTACTTTAAATCCTGATACAAATATTGGAAAAGTATTAGCACTAGAAGTACAGCAAGGAGATGTATTTAAATTTGGAGATGTAGAACTTTATAAAGACAGAACATCTGGTAATCATTATATTACAAATCCTACTGCATCTGATAATTTATCAATTGGTGGCGATAGTGTTATAATTAATGATAGCACACAAAATAAAGTCATATCTCGTTTTGATTTTAGTGGTGGAAATGGTGTTTCATATATAGGGTATTATGATAGTAGTACAGGATATGGTGCAAAACTTACAACTACAAATACTGGAGTAGATATAACTGGTAATGCTATTATCAGTGGTGATTTAACAGTATCGGGTAATGACATCACTATGGGTACAAATACAGACACTGCAATTATGGTTGCAGATGGTAGTAATTTTAACCCAGTAGTTCCTAGTGGAGATGTAACTTTAACAAATGCTGGTGTATTTGGAATATCTAGTGACGTTATAGTTAATGCAGATATTAATGCATCAGCTGCTATAGATGCAACTAAAATACATGATGGTACAATATCAAATACTGAATTTGGATATTTAAATGGTGTAACATCTAATATTCAAACACAATTAGACAGTGCTGCAACTGCGGGTTTTTCTATAGCTATGGCAATTGCACTTTAACATTGACAATTTTTGTAATAGCTATATAATATATTAATAAGGAGAAATAAATAATGGCACAAAACTTTAGAAGATACACAAGCAACGATGTAGGAACATCAGCTGCTGCTATACCTAGCGGTGCAGCATTTGATAGCTATGATACTGTTGTAGGTATTTCAGTTGCAAATATAACAACATCTGCTGTTACTGCATCTGTATATATTAATGATGGTTCTAACGACATTTATCTTGTTAAAGATGCACCGATTCCAAGTGGATCTGCATTACAGGTTTTAGATGGCGGGGCTAAGTTTGTAGTTCAATCTGGTGATAGAATTTATGTTCAATCAGATACAGCTTCATCATTAGATGTTTGGGTATCAGCCGTAGACGCAATAAGTACATAGGAGAAATAAATGCCTTTTATTGGAAATCAACCAGCTTTAGCTTTCACAAGTTTTGCTAAACAAGACTTCACTACAAGTGCGACTACATCTTACACACTTGATAATCCTGTAACTAACGAAAATGAGTTAGCATTATTTATTAACTTTGTAAGACAAGAACCTACAACTGCATACTCTGCTAGTGGTACAACTCTAACATTAACAAGTGCTACATCTGCATCAGATGATATGTACTGTGTGTATTTAGGTAAAGCTGTTCAAACAGTAAATCCTTCAAGTGGTTCAGTAGGTAGTTCTCAAGTTTCTGCTGATTTAATTACTGGTCAAACTGCTTTAGGTGCAACACCAGCAGATACAGATGAGCTTTTAATTTCTGATGCTGGAACATTAAAGAGAGTAGATTTTAGTTATTTAAAAGGTGGAACTAATACTCCAGCATTTAGAGCAAAAGTTAGTTCAAATCAAACAATAAGCAATGGAACAAATACAATAATTACCTTTGATACAGAAGAATTTGATGTTGGTTCAAATTACAATACGTCAAATGGAAAATTTACTCCAACGACTGCTGGAAAATATTTTCTATATTGTAAATTAAAAGTAGCACTTGGAACTGGAATTGTTTACATGGAATTTAGAAAAAATGGAAGTAATGTTCATTCTAATTATGAAAATGTTGGTTCAAGAGCTAGTGGAGATTATGGTCTACAATTATCAACTATACAATCAGCAAATGGTTCTAGTGATTATTTTGAGGTAAATTATTATCAAGGAAGTGGAAGCAGTAAAACACTTTATGGTGGAGCTGATAGTAGTTTTATGGGTTACAAAATTATTGAGTAGGAGAAATAAATTATGGCAATAACAAAAATACAATCTGAAAGTCTTAACCTAGCTTCACTTTCTTACGAAAGTAAAGAAAAGATTCTAAGTTTAACGAAGGAGATTAACTAATGGCTATTACTAAGATACAATCGGAATCGTTGAACTTAGCAGACACTTACGATTTTACAGGAACTGTAACTGGTGCTGGTGGTGTTAATACTCCAGCTTTTAAAGTAAAAAATGCTTCAGATGTATCTTTATCAAATGCTACTGCTACAAAACTTACATTAGATAGTGAAATTTTTGATACTGATAATGCTTTTGCATCTGATAAATTTACAGTTCCAAGTGATAAAGCTGGTAAGTATTTTATAAGTCTACAAATATCTTTAGAAGGTCAATATGACGTAACAGAAATGAAAGGTATGATTTATAAAAATGGTAGTCTTGTAAATGATATACAGATTAAACTAAAAATGGATGATAATATTATATCTGGTGGAACTGAAATGTTTTTAAACGCAAATGGAATTTTAGATTTATCTGTGTCAGATTATGTAGAGGCGTATGTTTATATTTCTAGTACTTCTGGTGGTGTTTATGTAGCTAAAGATAATAAAAATTTTTTTCAAGGATATAGAATTATAGAATAAGGAGGTAACAAACTATGGCACAACTAAGTACAAAAATAAAATCATACTGCGAAGCTAACGGAGTTAGCGAAGTAGATTTTTTAAATGATGTTAAGTTGCAAGACGACAGTAATGGTCAAGGTGCGTATATCAAAGAATGGAACTTAGATATTGCACAACCAACTGACGCACAACTAGCAACATTTGAGACTGCTGCAAATACTGCTGAGAGTAATGCAACAGTCGATGCAACAAGAAGAAGCCAATATGGTTCTTGGGGAGATCAGTTAGATGAAATCTACCATGACATAGATGCTTGGAAAGCAAGAATACAAGGAATTAAAACAAATAACCCAAAGAGTTAATAAATGGCATATATAGGTAAGACACCAGTAATAGGAAACTTTGTAAAGCTAGACAGCATAACTGTTGTTAATGGTCAAGCTGCATACACTATGCAAAATGGAGGTGTGAACTTCACATCTTACGACAATGTCAATCAGTTTTTAGTTTCATTAAATGGTATACTTCAATCACCGACAGATAGTTTTACAGTAAGTGGTTCTACACTTACCTTTGCATCTAATCTTTCTACAGGAGATGTAATAGATTTTGTATTGGTATTAGGTAACAGCTTAGACATAGGCACTCCTTCAGATAATACTATCTCTACTGCCAAACTACAGGCTAACGCAGTTACAAGTGCAAAATTAAATAACGATATTATTTCTGGTGCTACTGAACTTGCTAGTGAACCAGCAGACACAGACGAATTTTTAGTATCAGATGCTGGAACAATAAAAAGAATTGATTATTCCTTAATTAAAGGTGGTGGAATTACAGAAGCAGATCAATGGAGATTAACTTCTAGCATAACATCTGATACCGATCCAATTAGTGCTAACCTAGAAAGAGTTGATGATGCAACATTTTCAAAAATCGGAACAGGAATGTCAGTTAGTTCTGGTCATTGGACTTTTCCGTCTACAGGATTATGGCAAGTTTTTGGTAATGCAAATATAGGTACAAGTTCAGCAGATACTGTATATTTAAAAATAGAAGCATCTACAGATAGTGGAAGTACTTATGATACCCTTGTTCAATTTCAACAAGCAGATAGTGTTGCCACTTATGGTGGTCATGCTGGTGCTCATGTTTTTGTAAATGTTACAAATGCTTCGACTTTTAGAGTAAAGTTTCTTGCTGCTAGTTTTGGTGGAGCTGGTGCTGAAGTAAATGGAAACACAGGTTATAACTTTACTTATTTTACTTTTATTCGTTTAGGAGATAGCCAATGATAGATTACTTACAAAAAGCATTAGCATATTTTAATTCAGATAAACCTCAATGGTATGGTTGGAAAAAATACAATGATGATGGAACTAAAATTCCTAACGACCAACGAATGTGTTATGAATGTTTAATCTTAAATGATGAAACAGCAACTATGCCAACAGAGGCAGAAGTAAATGCAAAGATACAAGAATTAAAAGATGCTGAAGCAGACGCAATAACTAAAAAAGCATCTGGCAAACAAAAACTTTTAGACTTAGGATTAACCGAAGCTGAGGTAAAGGCTTTGATAGGAGTTTAAATGGCTCTAAACTTTGCTAACAACAACTCCTTATCAGCAATAACAACTCTACCAGCATCTATTTCTGGTGGTGCTATGACTTTAATCTCAGAGCAAACTGCATCTAGTTCAGCTACAATAGATTTTACATCTGGGATAGATTCAACTTATGATTCTTATGTGTTTAAGTTTATAAACTTACACCCACAAAATGATGGAAGAAATTTAAAATTTCAATTTAGTACAGATGGTGGTTCTACATATACTGTTAATATGACGACTACATTCTTTAATGCTATTCATTCTGAAGATGATACTTCATATGCACAATTACAATATGAAACTGCGTTAGATGTTGCTCAATCATATCCAGCAGATTTAATAGGTGCTGTTGGTAATGATAATGATGAAAATTTATGTGGTACTTTTCAATTATTTAATCCATCAAGTACAACATTTGTAAAGCATTTTATAAGCAGAATATCTAGTAGCCATGATTTTCCAATGGCAAATGATAATTTTGTTGGTGGATATGCAAATACTACAAGTGCTATTAATGGAATAAAATTTAATTTTAGTACAGGCAACATAGATAGTGGAACAATTAAAATGTATGGAGTAGGATAATGGCATTAGTTAAGTATAACGACAATAGTATAAGTGCTATAACCTCTACTGCTTCAATGCCAAGTGGAGCATTAACACATATTAAAACTTTAACTGCTAGTTCTAGTGCTACATTGTCATTCGTAGATGGAAGTTCAGATGTTGTTTTGGATAGCACATATCCTATTTATAAGTTTGAGTTTATTAACTGCCACCCAGCTAATAACACTGTTAAATTTCAATTTAATATGAGTACAGATAGTGGTTCTAACTACAATGTTACTAAAACTACAACTACATTTTATGCAATACATGATGATTTAGGCTCTAGTAATTTAGCTTATGATACAGGCTCAGATTTGGCTCAAGATACAGGAGATGCAGTTTTAAATACAGTTACAGGAAATGCAAGTAGTTCTAGTTGTTCTGGTTCTATGATGATTTTCAATCCTAGTTCAAGCACATTTGTTAAGCATTTTATATCTCAAACACATACAACTAGAGGAGATTCTGATGGAACTATTTATAATTGGTTCGGTGCAGGTTATGGAAATACTACAAGTCCTGTAGATGCTATTAGGTTTAATTTTGCATCAGGCAACATAGATTCTGGCACAATAAAACTATATGGAATAAAGGATTCATAATATGTCTATCATTAAATTAAATAATCAAGCTGTAAAAAACGCAACAGAATTTGGTTCTATATCAAGTTTAGGCAGTATGGTATTTATTAAAAAACTAACAGCATCATCTTCTGCTACTTTATCTTTTGTTGATGGGGCAAGTAGTGTTGTATTAGATTCTACCTATAAAGAGTATTTATTTACATTTAATAACATACACCCACAAACTAATAGTGTGTCTTTACAATTTAACATGAGTTCAGATAGCGGCAGTAACTATAATATAACTAAGACAACCACATATTTTAAAGCCTATCATAATGAGGCTGGTTCAGCTAGTGGGCTAATATATGAAGCTAGTTATGATTTAGCACAATCAACTTCATTTCAACAATTAACAGAAAATACAGGAAATGAAAATGACGAATGTTTTGTAGGAACAATGAGTTTATTTAATCCATCTTCAACTACATTTGTTAAACATTTTTTATTTAAAAGTTCAGAATATCAACATCAAGATTACAATTTATCAACTTATGTAGCTGGATATGGAAATACTACTTCAGCAGTAGATGCTATTCAATTTAAAATGTCTAGCGGAAACATAGACGCTGGAGATATTTGTCTTTATGGTATTGCTTAACAATTAACAATGGAGTATAAATAATTATGCCAAGACATCACAACATAAATGGGGTTCAAGTACCCTTTACAGCAGAAGAAGAAGCACAAAGAGATGCTGAAGAACAAGCATGGAATGATGGTGCTTTTGATCGTGCTATGGCAGATTTAAGACAAAGACGAGATAACCTTTTAAAAGCTACAGACTATTTAGCATTATCTGACAATACACTTTCTGCTGACATGACAACTTACAGACAAGATTTACGAGATATTACAAATGGCTTAACAACTGTTGAAGATGTTAATGCTGTTACATGGCCAACTAAACCATAATGGCTAAAAAATTTAAAGATCATATTGCACACGTTCCAATACAAAAAGGAAGTTCGCAAGGAAGAAGACCAAATACTAGTACTATGAACAAACATAAACGAAGACATAGTGGAGTAAAAATATATAAAGGACAAGGAAGATAACAATGGCTACACCAAACGATACGCAATTACAAAAAGGTGCTTTGGCTCCTGCTCAATCAGAGCAAACAGGAAGTCAAAAAGCAGTTACTTTAATTGAAAACTTAGTAGCACAACCAACACTTCCTACAGGCACAGTTGTAACTCCACAGTTACAAAATCTAGGCACTGGGGAACTAATGGCTACACAAGGTGTTCAAGCACCTGTAACTGCTGCTACACCTACTGCTCCAACTGCACCAACTATAACAACTGGAACTGTACCTACAGCTACTACTACAACTGTACCTACGGCACAGGCTGCGGGACAAATGACTGCTGCTCAAGTAGCAGGGGTTACCCCTACAGCTACGGCTGCACAAGGTACTTTAACTGCACCTGCACAAGCTGCAACAGGTGCTATTACTGCTGATGCTACAGTTAAGGGACAATTACAATCTTTACAAAATGAAGTAAGTACAGCTATTCAATCAGGTAATCCTTTACCTGTATGGGCTAGAGGTGCTGCTAAAGCTACTGAAGCTGCAATGAATAGAAGAGGCATGAGTGCTAGTTCTATGGCAGCTGAAGCATTAGCTGAAGGTATTATGAATGCTGCTGTACCTATTGCTAAAGCAGATGCAGATACTTATAAGCAAATGATATTCCAAAATCTTGCTAACAATCAGCAAGCTAACATTGTAAACGCACAATCATATTTACAGATGGATGTGTCTAATTTATCTAATAGACAACAAACAAGTTTAGCTAATTTAAATGCAAGACAATCTTTTTTACTATCTGATCAAGCTGCACAGAATGCTGCATTGCAATTTAATGCAACAAGCCAGAATCAAGTAAATCAATTTTATGATGGTATGTCTGCACAGATGGCAGAACAAAATGCTGTTAGAACTGATGCTATGAATCAGTATGCAGTTAGTGAACAAAACAAAATTTCTGCATTAAATGCACAAAATGAAGTAGCTGTAGCAGAAGCAAATGCTGCTAGAGAAGCTGCTATCAATCAATTTAATGCAACATTAGAAAGTCAAAGACAACAATTTAATGTAAACAATCAAAGAGAAATAGACCAATCAAATGTAGTTTGGAGAAGAGCAATTAACACAGCTAACACAGCTGCTACTAATGCTGCTAATCAAGCTAATGCTCAGAACTTATTAAATTTATCTAACTGGGCTATATCTGCTGCATGGCAACAATGGAGAGATGAAGCATCATGGGTTAATACATCTTCTGAGAATGATGCAAATAGAAATCATAATTTAGCTATGGCTGCATTAGAAAGATCTACAGCTGTAGACTTACAAGATCAAGCATCTAAAGATGCAATGTATCAAATGATTGGTAAGTTTGGATTTGATTTATTAACAGGTTAAGGAGAATATATGTTTGATAAACTAGGAAGTATAGGAAGTATAATTAAAGGTGCTGTAGGTAAAGCTGGTGCTTGGGTAGGTGGTACTATTGGTGGAGCAGTTGGTGGGCCAACAGGATCTAAAATTGGTGCAATGATTGGTTCTAAAGTAGGTGGATTATTTGAAAAGAAACCTGGGGCTGGCGATTTTAAATTAGTTGATACAAGTGTATCAGCACCTAGTCTTGGTAGCTATTCAATGAGAACTCAAGCAATGGGAGAAGCACAAGCACCTAGTATGAGAATGAAAACTGTTGATGGCGAAACATTAAATGCAGAATGGGAATACAGATTAACTAAAGGTTTAAGAAACAGAAATTTATATACATAGGAGAAACATGGATAAATTTAGAGAAGCAGAAAACAATCCTTTCGATGCACCAGTACCTGGCCAGAGTTTAACTGACAAACCAGGAAACTATCCATGGGAGCATGCACCACAATATACAGACACATCAGAAGCTGCTGATTATGTTTGGGATAAATTATCACAACCAGAATTTGCAGAACAAGTTATTGCTATGCTTGATGCAGGTATACCTGTAGAAGCTATAGGTAGAATAATTATATTTGCAGGATTTACAGAAGGTAAGTGGACACCCGATGTAGCATTTATTATTGCAGAGCCTGTAATGAAAATGATTGCAGCTGTAGGTATTCATGGTAATGTTAAAAAATTTAGAATGTCTATGCAAGATTTAACAAATGAAAAACAAATGCAATCTATTTCTAAAATTAAAAAGAGTAAAGATGAATTTGAAAAGATGGCTATGGGTATCGCTAAAGATGCTGGAGCTGAACCAAAAGGTGGGCTAATGGCTGCACCTGCTAAGGAGGAAGAGTAATGGCTATAGATTTTGGTAGAATGGCAAGAGGAGTTGCTACAGGATATTTGAGTGCAAAGATAGCAAACACAGAAGCTAATGATAGATTAAAAGAAGATATTATAAGACAGTCGGGAGAAAACTTTTATAATAATACTTTACCAGAATTTCAAAAGAGAGAAAAGAATAGAGAGAATACATATAACCAAGTTAGTAAAATATATGGTAATGATGTAGCTGAATACTTTGATCAAAGTGGATTCATTACAGGACAAGCAAATGACTTCAGTACTATTAATGATATGTTATCTGAAAATGATAATTTTAATAGAGATAAACTAAAAGCATATCTTGAGGCTGTAGAAGGTGGAACATACTCATCTAGAAAAGAAAAAAGATTTAGCTCAATAGCTGATCAAGAAAAATTTGTAATGGGTAATCTAACTAAAAATGGTTTTGGAACTAATACTCTTATGAGCCAGTTAGGTAGAGATACTACTGAAGAACAACCTATGGCACCTGCAGAAACACAAGCTGTAGCACCAGTGCCACCAGAAATGGCAGAAGATACTACCACAACTAAACTCCCTAGTTTTGCCGAAATATTTGGAACAACTAGTGAAGATAGAGTATTTAAAGATTTAAGTAGAGAAGACCAAATGCCTATAAGAAATAGAGCATTGTCAGAATTTAATGCACTATTTAGAGATGAGTTAACTGGTGATGTTAGAGTTGCACCTGCTGTAAAAGATGCTTATGATAATTTACCAGAGCCACAGAAAAGATCTGTAACATTAAGTCAGTTTGCTTTTGATAACTACTTTAAAAATACTTTTTTACCTGATAATAATTATACATTTGAAAAATCACTGCCTGCAGATATTATAGATGCTAAGTCTTTAATAAATCAATATAGAGCTATAGGTGATGAAGATACAGTTAAAGTAATTAAGCAAAGATTAATTGATGCTGGTTACGATATTCGTGACTATAACTTATAAAATATAATACATGGCTGGATTATTTGAAGATATAAAGGCTAAGGCCCCAAAACTACCTGATAATGTTCAGGTTAATACAGGTCTGTTTAATGATTTAATGCCTAATGATCAAAAGCAGAAGTTTAAATTAACTACTGAGGGCAACCCTGGTGAAAGTGTAGATTTTTCTAATGTAGAAAATCCAGGATTATTTGATGATTTAAAACCAGAGACAAAAGAAGAAGATATTGATGGTGATAAAGATCTTTGGCAAAAGGTTAAGTTTGCCGCAGGCATGGGATTTTTTGATACTGCTAGAGGTGTAAAACAATTAGCTGGATTTGATCTTGAAAAAATGAAAGAAGATCAAAAGAAATTGTATGAGTTTATGCAAGATCCAGATGGTAGTACTAACTATATGGTTGCTGCTGCATATTTTGGTAGTGCATTATTAGATCCTGCAGGTTGGTTAATACCTGTGACAAAAGCAAAAACTTTATATCAAGCAGCTAAATATGGTTTTGTAAGTTCTGGTATAGTAGGTGGATTAGGTTATGTAGATGAAGAATCTATATTAGATACTAGAGCAAAGCAAGCTGCAGCTAGTGCAATTGGTGGTACTATTATATCTCCTGTTATTGCAGGTATTGGTAAAAAAATAAAAGGTGAAAAAGTATTTAGTAGAGAATCATTAGGTATACCTGGATTTGAACCAACTGTAAAAGCACAAGCAGATGCACAATTACATAAATTAAAATTATCTAATGAGGCAGGCAAAAAAGATAGAGAAGCATTTAACAGAAGAAAAATAGAAGATGTAGAGATAGAAGATCTAAAAGATATGCCTCAAGATAAAACAAAATTACTTAGAGGCCCAAGATTATTCTTTCAAGAAAATATAGTAAAACCTTATCAAAATAAATTTGGTAAACCTGCATTAAATTATATTACTAATGGTGAATATGGTGCAGAAGCAGGTGGTGCACTAACAGGTGGTGTTACTAGCTATGCATTTACTGATGAAGAAGCACCAACAACAACTAAATTAGGGGTTGCATTTACAGGTGCACTAACTGGTGCATTAGGATTGGGTGGAATAAAAAGAATTAAAGTTACAAGAACTTTTGGTAAAGAAGAAGAAGCTATAGAAGTTACTGAAAGTGTTGGAGATATTTTAGGTAGAAATTTTATTGATGGATATAAAATGCCTAGTAACTTTAAACAGTTAAAGGCTGAAGCACAAGGTTTCTCAAACCATATAGGTATGAGATTTTCATTCTTAGCTAATAAAATTAAATTACAATTATCACCAGATGAGCAGAAGATATTGTTTAACATGCTTGAAGGTGATATTAAACATAGTGTTAAAACAAAAAGTTTAACTGGTTTAAAAAAAGAATCAAGAGATTTAATTACAGAAATAGCACAAGAGTATGTAGATATGGGTCTTATATCTCCTATTACTTTTAAAAGAAATAAAGATATATATTTAAAAAGATCATACAGAGGTAAGTTAGAAGACAGACCATTTGGAGAGGAACTTAGAAATAGAGGTGCTACACTTATTATAACCAAAGATGAATATAATAAATTATATAAAAAACAAAAAGCATACACAACAACTACTCAAGATTTAGATAAAAAAACTGGTTTGTTTAGACAAGCTGAAGGTAAAAGAAAATTAATAAAAGGACATAGAGGTTGGGAACTATTAGGTACATCTCAAAAGGAATTTAGAAAACTAAAAGCTAATGATGAAGTACAGATTAGATGGGAGTTTACTAAACCACAAAGAGTAGGCTTAGGTGAAATAGAAGATGCGGCTTTTGCTATAGCTGAAACAGGTAGAGGTTTTGCACAAACTATAAGTCAATATAGATTTTATCAAAACATATCAAAACAAGATTATGTTTTTGATGGTTTAAGACAAATACCCGTGGCACAAAGACAAAATTACAAAAAGATGCCTGTAACTGTTATAAGTAAAACAGATGGTAAACAAAGGTATGGTGCTTTGGCTGGTAAATATGTACCAGAAGAAGTTTATAAAAATTTAGTAGCTGCTAATAGATATGCAAAAGCAGAAGGTAATACTTTTTATTCTGGATATAGAAAACTAAATTCTGTTTGGAAAGTATCTAAGACTGCATGGAATCCTACAGTACATGTAAACAATGTAATGAGTAACTTTGTATTACATGATTTAATTGATGCAGAGTTTAAGTATTTAAAACCAGCATGGACTGCTTTAACTACTCATGGTAAAACTGTAACTAAGAATGGTAAGACTAGTATACAAAAATCTAAACTAGTAGAAGCTGCCACAAAGTATGGTGTATTTGATGCTGACTTTGTAACACAAGAATTAAAAAATATTAAGGTAGGTTCTAAATTTCCATATGCATTTAATGACAGACTAGACCCATTTAATAATTCAGTTAACGCTGCAAAAGGTATATATGATGATGTACTTAACAAAAATGTATTAACTAGTCTTACAAATTTTTATAGATTTGAAGATGCGGTATTTAGATTATCTGTATTCCAAGATAGAATAGCAAAAGGTTTTTCATACTCAGATGCAGCATTAGATGCAAGAAGAGCATTTATTGATTACAATATTGACGCACCTGCTATTAATTGGATGAGAAATACTATCACTCCTTTCTTAGCATACACTTATAGAATCATACCTATACTTGCAGAGACTGCAATAGTTAGACCATGGAAGTATGCAAAATATGCAGCATTAGGTTATGGTTTAAATCAAATGGGTGATCTTGTAGGTGGTGGAGATGAAGAAGCTGAAAGAGCATTGATGCCAGAAAGAAAACAAGGTAGCTTTTTTGGTATGCCATTCTTACCATATAGAAGTATAAAAATACCTGTAGCACCTGACGATGAAGGTAATCCTTATTACATGGACTTTACTAGATTTGTACCAGGTGGAGATATATTTGATTTAGGTAATCCTGGTATACCTGGTTTGCCTGCACCTTTTCAACCATCATTTGGATTAGGTGGTGAAATATTATTTCCTATGTTAGGTTATGATTTATTTAGAGGAGAGAAAATAAAAGGGCAAACAGGCATGTTTAAAGAAGATATGCCTATTAGATTAAATGCTATTAAAGATAAGTTAATTCCTAATATTCCTTTCTTACCTGGGTCATACTCAAGTCAAAAATTAGAAAAAACTAGAAAAGGAAAAGACTCACCATTTGTACCAGAACAAAGTGAATTAACTGCATTAATGCAAACACTTGGATTTAAGATAGAAAAAGCAGAACTAGATAAACTTAAAACAGGTAAAGTATATGAGTTAAAGAGAAAGTTAAAAGGCTATGAAGAGCAAATAAACAAACATAGAAATGATTTTAGAAAAGGATTAATTAATAGAGAAACAGCTAAAAACAAAATAGATAAAGTTGCTAAAGAAATGAGAATACTTGCAGAAAAATATGGTGTAGAATTTGAAAAAGCTACATACTCACAACCTAAAAAACCATTCGAGGACGTAAAAGGTCTATTCGAAAGACAGAATTAATCATGGCTAAGAAACCTAGAACAACCAGCGAACATTTAATATCAATGTATGGTTATATAACAGGTTTAAAAAGAGAAATAAATATTATAAAAAATAATCATCTTAAGCATTTACATCAAGATGTGGATAAGTTACATGAAAAGGTAGATAAGCTACTGTATGTAATATTGGGTGGGTTAGGGGCAATCATAGCAACACTAGTAGGATTATTAAAATGATAGAGAGAGATAGTACAGATACAATAGTAATACACTGTTCTGCTACACCAAGTAATATGGATATAGGTGTAGACAAAATAAGAAAATGGCACGTTGACGATAACGGATGGGATGACATAGGTTATCACTACGTTATTCGTAGAGACGGAACGTTAGAGATAGGTAGAGATGAAGCTATGGTAGGCTCGCATGCTAGAGCAGTTAATGGCACATCTATAGGCGTATGTTTAATTGGTGGTTCAGATAGTAATGGTAAATGGGAAGAGAACTTTGCACCTATACAATTTGAAACATTGAAAAGTATCATATTAAAATTAAAAGATAAATATGATATAGAAAAAATAATAGGTCACTATCAAATTGATGACAGAAAAAAATGTCCATCATTTGATGTACCAAAATGGTTGGAGAAAAATGATGTGGTTTAGTGCTCTTAAATTAGGATTAAATGCGGCAACGCATATTTATAAAAAGAAACAAGAAACAAAGATGGCTATGGCAGATGCACAGCATATGCATGCTTCTAAGATGGCCCGTGGGGAGAGTGAGTACCAGGGAAAATTGCTAGAGGCTAGGCAATCGGACTGGAAAGACGAGTTCGTTTTGGTCGTGCTCACGCTGCCAATTTTGGTGATTGCGTGGGGGGTATGGTCAGATGATCCACAGGCTATGGAGAAGATAAAAGTTTTCTTTGAGCAATTCCAGCAGCTCCCGTCATGGTTCACAAATTTATGGATTCTTGTCGTGGCGAGTATTTATGGTATAAAGGGTACACAAATTTTTCGTAACGGAAAAAAGTAAATGTCAGAAAACAGTCTCGAACTGATAAACGAATATAAAGACCAAATCCGTATACTTCGCCAAGAAGTAGCCGAGTTACAGGATGCTGGTAAAAGTAAAGACGCAGCCAATAAAAGATGTTTACAAAAGCTAGAACATGTAACACAGGATTTAGAAGCAGCAACTAGTAAAATAAAAAAACTGGAGGAAGACCATGATCAAAAAAATAAAACAGATGATTAAAAAAGTCTGGAACAAATACATTGAATGGCTTTTTAAAGACACAAGTAAATAATGGAAAAAATTTGTAATAAATGTCACCACCCATGTCACTGCGGAGAAGATAATGATCTTCATGCAGATGAGTATGGTGTATGTACTTGTGAAAAATGTGAATGCAAACCAACTGAAGATACTTAACCCTTATGAAAACCCTTATACTTACACTACTAATTATCATATACTCAGCATTTGCTTTTGCAGATACTACACAAAATAATACATCAGGATCAAACACATCTATCACTGGTGGATACACTAGTTCAGCTACAAATACATATCAAAGTGGTAGTTCTAATAATACTACAACTACAAATAATTCTACTTCGAATATGAAATCTGCACCACCAACAGCAGCTGCACCCAATGTTACTAACTCAGGTTCAGATGTTTGTCTTGCAGGTGCATCAGCAGGTATTCAAACTTTTGGTGTAGGTGTATCAGCAGGTAAATCATTTAGAGATAAGAACTGTGAAAGAATTAAATTATCTAGAGAAATGAATAGTCTAGGTATGAAAGTTGCAGCAGTTGCAATACTTTGTCAAGATGAAAGAGTCTTTTTTGCTATGGAACAGGCAGGAACACCATGTCCATTTGAAGGTAAGATTGGTAAAGAAGCTAAAGCAGCTTGGAAGAAATATGATAAGTTAAGACCAGACTATGAAACATATGTGCAGAATTTAAAAATTATAGAAAAGAAAAATAAAGAAGAAGAAAAACAAATTACAAAAGAAATGATAACTATGGATATTCATAAAGAGTCAGAAGATAAGAAGACTAAACAAAAAATAGAATGGACTAATCCTAAATGATAGATAAATTTATATATAAGTTTTTGGGTAAGATAGATAGTGCAACTTCTTGGATAAATAAGTTATTAAAAAGTAAAAGTAAAAAATGAATAGAAAAACTAATACAGCTATGATTGCTTTGTTAGGCACTATACTTTTAGGTTTATCTACTTATGTATTAATAACAATTGTAGAACTTCAAGTTCATATAGGTATGCTTACTGAAGAAATAATGTCTATTGATAAACAAATAGGTAGAATATACAATCATATGGATAGATTAACTAGTAAATGATTTGGTTAATAGGGATAATAATAGGAGTTGGTTATGCAATATATAGCATTAATAAGTTTGCTGATTACATTAATCCTTACAACTTCCATAAAAAGTGAAGAAGTTACTACAAATAATTTACTCAATCAAAACTTTGATTCAGGATCCTGGTCTGGTACCGCTGATGGTCGCCACGGGTCTGATGTTATTGCTGCTCACAATAATGAATATATCATATCAGACGATATAAGTTTAAGAAATGATGCAGGACTAACAGAGGATCAGATAAAGTATGGATTTAGTGGAGATCATGAATTTCAATACTGGCATTGGAATGATTATGAATCTACTGTCCAATCGACTATAACAATAACAGGACAAAGTGGTGAAACAACGACACAAATACGAACTTACAACTCTACTGGCTGTGGCTATACTAACTGCGGTTCTTTCGACACTGGGTCTGACAGCTTTATTGTATCTAGAAATACTGAAACCGACTATAGTATCTCTGTACAGTATGATTTCTCAGATACTTCAAATGCTACAGGTCATTATGGTGTCGATCTCAAAGAGCCAAGCCTCACTATCACTTACGAATCTGAACCTATTTTCATAGAAGACTCTGTTGAACAGGAGATTATAGATTTGTTTGATGACTTCAAACCTGAAGACAATATTAAATTTGAAGATACAAAGTTTGAAGATAACTTTGTAGCACTACCTGAACCTGACTTTGCAATAGAAGAAGAGTTTGGTATGGAAGAACCAGAGTTTAAAGAAGAGCCATCATTTGAAGAGCCTATGGTTATGGAAATGCCAGAAGAACAAAAGCAAGAAGAACCTGAAATGGAACTTATGACGCAGCTATTTGTTGAGGAAAATGAGGATAAAGAAGATATTGACAATTCTACGGATGAGGGTATAATAGAAGTAGTAGAGGAAGAATCTAAAGAAGAAGAAAAAACAACTTCTGAAATGATGCAAGAAGGTTTTGAAGATGAACAAACAGAAAATGAACAAGCAGAATCCGATAGCGAAACTACTCAAACTACCGATGCTACGAAAGAGAGTGATACTAAGCAAGAAAAAATTAACTCGAGAAAAACTAAAACAGCAAATGCTAAGTCACAGTCAGAGTCTCTAGAGCTACAACAAGTTATGGATAAGATAGACGAGAAAGTAAAAGACATTGGTAAAAACTTAGAATTTAAAAACTTAATAAAAATTAAAGCTATGTCCAATAACGATATTATATTAGATACTTATAATGTACCTTTTTATAAACCAAAAGATATTTACCTAGACCAGGTAAGTATTGCAGATAATAGAGATATATATTCTAATATAAATCTAGATAAATATGTAGCTAATGATCCTATATCTACTAAGGTAAATAAAATAAATGAATTACAAAATGAAAGACAGCAATTGTTAATACAATTAGAGGTACTTAAAAATGAACTTTAAATTTGACTTATTAAAATTAATAAAGCAGAAAAAATATAAAGACTCAGCACTAGCACAGCTAAGGCAGAGAAGTAAAACTTCTATAGCCAGACCAAAGGCAACAAAAAATATAACTTCAAAAGATCCAAGGATGCAGGGGATATAATATGGATAAAATAAAAAATCAATTAGCAGGTGTAGCAGCTTTACTAGGTGTCATTGCCGCAATAGGTGGTGGCTTTGTAAAGTATGGTGAAATAACAACTAAACTAGATGCATTAGAAAATGCAGGTGGTACAGATTGGTCTGCACAAATAGCTGTATTAGAAGAAAAAGTTACTGCTCTAGAAAATAAAGATCTATCACATACACATGATAATGAGCATAGCCATACTAAAATATTAGTAAACGAAAAAACACTTCAAGTATTACAAAATCAAATAGAGGAATTAAAAATTAAATCTTCTAACCCGCTAGCAAACTAGTGTACCTTAATGCTAACATACCTATCATAGAGTGCTATGTTAGAGGTAATTATTTAAGAGATCAAAAAGATTCCTTTGATAAATACTTTGGGTGTGCTATATTTGGATTTAGTTCTATACCAAATCAAGTACCATTGTTTCATTTTATGATGGAAGATGGTGGGCTATGGTGGAGAGCACCTATATCAGCATTCTGTAAAGAGCCTAATGTAAAAGAGTTGCCACTTAATGAGTTAGTTATGTGGGATAGTTTTAGTTATAATGTAAGTGTTACTACGTTTTATGAATTATCAGGTAATAAAATGCAGTATATATCTAGACGTAAAGTAAAAAGAGTAGGCACATATTTATTTACTATAGATTGGGGGCCAGGAGATTATAACGAATTAAATTTTGGTTATGCAGAAAAACCAGACCAACACAAATGTGGCCATGTATTAGAATTAGATGATGGTAATTATGCAATACAACCTAACAATAGATTAAGAGTATTTGATGCATCTATGGGCACAGATTTAGATAAGAAACCTCTTATTAATAGATTAGTTAATACTAGAAGATGGTCAGTTGAGACTAGTTCTAAATGGATAACTGATGAGCATGAGGAAGGCAGCTACGATTATCATTTTAAGGAGTTAAAAGATGAGTAATAAAAGTACAGTAAATAAAGCAGGAAACTATACACAACCTAATAAAAGAAAACAAATCTTTAATAGAATAAAAGCTGCAAATACCCATGGCACAGCCGCAGGTAAATGGTCAGCTAGAAAAGCACAAGCACTAGCTAAAGCATATAAGAAAGCAGGTGGTGGATATAAATCGTAATGCCATTTCTAAGTAAAAGTAAATTTTTAACTGAAAGTAAAACTATTACAAGTTTATTACCAAATGCAGATGCAGATTTAATTTATACTTGCCCTAATAATTATAGTGCTATTGTTAAATTTCTACATTTAAGTAGTGGTATAGCTAATAATAAAAAAGCATATATACAATTTTATCATGCTGATGATGGTACATATCATCATATTGTAAATGGACTCGCTATGGGTGCACATACAGCTACTGATTTAGTAAGTGGTAGCCAGTTATATATGCATCAAGGTGATAAATTAATAGGTTATATAGAAGCAACAATGAGTTTGGATGTAACTGTTTCTTTAGAGGAATATTACGATCCATTGAGAGGATAAAGGAGAATATATAATGGTAGCAATAAAAGGAAAACAATACAAGTTAGACTTTAACAAAAATAAAAAGCTAGACAAACAAGACTTTAAAATATTAGCAAAAATAAAAAAGAAAAATAAAAATGTCACTAACAAAAAGTCAAAGATCACTTAAGGCTTGGGGCAAACAGAAATGGAGAACCAAGTCTGGTAAAAAATCATCTGTAACAGGTGAAAGATACTTACCAGAGAAAGCAATAAAAGCATTATCTTCTTCTGAATATGCAGCTACAACTGCTGCAAAGAAAGCGGGTAAAGCTAAAGGTAAACAGTTTGTTAAACAACCTAAGAATATTGCAAAGAAAGTAAAACAATATAGGAGTTTTGCATAATGGCAGGAGCAGCTAAAACAAAAGCATGGACTAGAAAAGAAGGTCAGAATCCTAAGGGTGGCCTTAATCAAAAAGGTCGTGATTCTTATAACCGTGAGACTGGTGGTAATTTAAAAGCACCAAGTAAAAAGGTAGGCAACAAAAGGCGTGCCTCTTTTTGTGCTCGTATGCGTGGAATGAAAAAGAAACTTACTTCTAAGAAAACTGCTAATGACCCTAACTCTAGAATTAATAAAGCATTAAGAGCCTGGAATTGTTAAATGGCACCACCATTACTTGCAATCCCTATAATTACAGCAGTAGGTAGATTTGCTGCACCCTACTTATCTAAAGAATTAAGTAAGCTAGGACTCAATAAGTTTGTTTCAACTTATGGTAAAGATGCATTTACTAGTTTAAATGAAACATTAGCTGCTGATACACCTATGGTTAAGGCAGATAGTGTACCGATGGTAAATCCTAATTTTGCATCTACTGATAGCGATGATGATGATCCTAATTTACCAATGGTCAAAGACCCAAATCAATCCAACCAACCACAACAGGAACCCCCTGAAGATAAAGAGCCAAACATTGGCACAGAAGTAGCTACCGAAGCTGCGTTAGAAATATCTAAAAACTTATCCAAAGAAGACGACATTAAATCCCAAACACAAAAAGCACTAGAACCCAAAGTAGAATTTGGGCCACTAACAGAAACAGAAAAACAAACAGCACAGGCACTCATGGGTGATAAACCAGAGTTCTATTCTCGTGCTGTTGATGCTATTAAGAATGCTAAACAAAATAAATTTACTAAAGGTAAATGGAAAAGTATTGTACAGAGTAATTCTACTAAAGAAGAAATGGATTACCTAGGATTATCAGAGTATCTACAAGGTAACGAATCTATAACTAAACAAGACTTATTGGATTTTGTAGAGCAAAAAAATATAGCAGATAAACTAAGTGTAGTTGAGGTACCATTAGAAGATCAATATGATTTTACAACTTTTTCACTTGGTGGTGCAGGTGGTAAAAGGGCTGTTAGTACTTTACCATATGACTATGCAGTTAATCCAACTGGACAAAAATTACAAGAAGGATACAAATCTACTGTAGAGCAATATGTTTTTCAAGTAGATGGGCCAGAGCAATGGTCAGCTGACCCTGATCATTTTGCTAAAGAATATGCAACTAATGCTATAGGACATGCTAGAGCACAGACAGGATACTTTGATGCTGATGCTGTGGAAAAAAGATTAAATAAAAAAGAAGCTGATGGTGTAAAGTTAAGTAACGATGATAAAACTTTAAAAAATGCATCTAGACAATTAGAAGATACTTTTATCATAGATGAAATACAATCTGATATGATACAAAAGATACAGCAAGAAGGAACTAAAGATGATTTTGTTATAATAAAAGGTAAAGATATTACTCAAGATTTTTTAAAAAAAAATTATCCTAACTATCTTGTTAAAAAAGAACCAGATGTATTATCTGGTCGTGGTATATTTGGACAAATTGAAAATGATAGAGAAGGGCCAATAGCAGGATTAACAGATACAGAACCTACTAATAAAAAAATATTAGATGAAGCAAAAAATTTTGCTACTGAAAATCAAAATGTTTTATATTCTGTAGATACAGGAAGAGATATAACAAATGAACGTGGTGTGCCTGAAGTTAGATTAATGGATAACAACTTTTATGTTTTTGATAAAAATAATTTAGTTACTAAGGGTTCTTACAAAACAAAAGAGCAAGCACAAAAACAGGTAGATCTAAGAGGTTACAATCCATTACCTATAACTGAATCAAAAAAATATGTAGAGTTAATATTAAATGCTATGATAAAAAAAGCAGTAGAAAAAGATTTAGATAGTATAGGTATAACTAATGGTCAAATACAATTTGATAGATATGAAGGTCAACCTATGGAAGATAAAGAAGGTTTAAAAAAATTTTATGATGAAATTGTATATAAACAATTAGAAAAAATTGCAGATAAATATAACGTAAAATTAGAAACAGTTGAACTTCCTGGTAAAGGTAAGTTAAAAGAATTTGATGATGTTGGTTTAAATGAACCTACAGAAGAATCAGATGCTTTAAATATAACTCGTAGAACTCGAACTGCATTAAGAGATGGGTTTGTTTTGCGTAAAATTAGCTATAGTTCATTAGCAAATACAATTGAAAGTCTAAATCGTGGAACTGTAGAGGGAGATCCACTTCCTGACAATGCCACACTTCCAGATTATGCAAGCATATTTACTGAAACAGGTAGGGGTGCAGGAGATAGTATTTTAGATACACTTATTGATGATAACCCAGATATAGAAAATGAAAAAAATTATTATATGTGGGTAAAACCAGATAGTGAAATAGATAAAGCAATAACAAAAGCTAATGCTGGTGAGTTAATGAACATAGCAAGAGTATGGAATAATAGAGATATTAATTTACAAATGCCTATATCATCAGTTATCCCTTCAGGTGGCACAGATATAAATAGTTATAATTCTTATATATCTGAATACTTTAGTGGTGAAAACTTTAATATTAAATATCCTCATGAAATTATTAAAATGAAACTACCAAAGAAATTACAAAAAGAAATACTAAGCAAGCCTATCAAACTAAGTAAAGCTAAACAGCAAACAGATAGATTATTTGCATAAAAAAGGGGAGCCATAAAGACTCCCCCGTAGCAAGGCAACACGACTAATTTGGAACCTAAGTTATCTTGGGTTCCTTTTTTTTTGGGCCTTACGATACAGTGAAGGATCACCCCATCGCTTAGTCCAAAACCAGTTACTTAATTTACTAGCATAACCTTCTAACTTATCCATGATACAGTTATGCCAGAAGTAATATCTAAATTTTTTGTATAATCTGTTTAACATCTTCTTGTAGTTTTTTACAAACAGAGTTTGCATGATTAATTATTGATGCACAAAGACTCGCATGAAATGGATGAGTCTTTAACGCTTCTCTAATCTTAGTAACAGGCTTTCCCCCATAGTCTATGACTACCATATTGTTTTTATTTAAACCAATCTTAAGTTCAAATAGTATTCCTGTATGTTTTAGTATCTCATCTTCTTTATTTTCTGTCATTGCTTTCTCCTTGTTTCACAAACTCTGCACTAATTCTAGGATCCAACGGACTTAACGAAGATAATTTACTCATGATATTAACTACTTCTCCGTATGGTCTAGTCATTAAATACCTCATAATATCCATTAGTTGTTCTGATGTTATCAGATATGTTTTCCCATTAACTTCTTGTTGTTTTTTTTCTTTACTCATTGTTCCCCTCTTATTTATCAGTAAAATATTTATTGAGGGTTTGTATACTTTCTTCTGCTGAAGATATTTTATTTACCAGTTTATCCAACTCATCAATGAACTGTGGATGCTCACCAATACCAACAGCTGAATTAAGATAAACAAGTGCACTAGCATACGCATCTGCTATCTGTGCCTCGTATTTTTTTCTTAACGCATCTAACATCAGTAACTTTGTATCCATTAGTATCCTCTGTATTCATAAAATGTTTTTTCTATATAGTCTTCATCTAACAGGTAAGGATTACTACCATTTTTAAAATCATGTAGTTCCCTTAGTTCATTAATAGTTTGAGATAATGTTTTATTTTCTTGTAAACATCCACAAACTAAATCTATAACTTCTATAAATGCTTGCTTTACTCTTGCCATATTTCAATCTCCTTTATTAATTTATCTAAATACCAACTTGCTTTTTTTAAATCCTGTAAAGGATTACCTTTAAATTTAAACCTCCCAACATACTTAATTATATTGCCCTTAAGGTATCCGACAAACTCATCATTAGTCATATAATCTTTTATGACTTCAATAGTTTCTCTGTTACCTTGTTTATAATGATTAGGATGATTTACAGGATCATCATGATCAATAGTATAATTATCTTCTGATTCAAGAATATACTTATTTCCATTATAAATAATTTCTTTTTTAACGTCTGCCATATTCTCTCCTAATAGTTTTAATATCAATAGTCTCTATATTATAGTTACCATCTTTAACTCCTCTTTTAACTACTAACCCACTCCACCATAGATGCTGAGTATCTCTAGCAAAATGTTCTGGATGACTTAAATAACATCCTGCAGATAGCCCATGAATCTTTTTACCATTAGGTAAAGTAGATATAGCATAATCTAATAAATGACTATGGCCTACTGTAGCAGAAACTTTGTGTTTTGTCAAGAGAGTTCTGCCAATATTTTCACCAGATATAGCTGACCCCATAATACCAGATGGGAAGTGATGTGCATAATAAATACCATCAACAACTTTAAATTGTTTATATGGTATTTCTTGCCAACCATATTTCTTAAATTGTAAATCAGATATTTTCATAGTGCCATCTAACTCTGGATTTTCTTCTACAAATCTATCTATTCTATCCTCATGATTACCATGTAGCATTATCTTTTTAAGTTTATGTTTTCCTAAACCTTTATTAAACAAATGCAATGCTTCATGCGAATGCTCCATATCTTTCTGGTATCTTCTACCTTCAAAAGATTTCTTACCTCTGTCATATGTAGACAGAGAATCCATACTACAAAAGTCACCCATGCATATTACATGTGTCGCTTTTATATCTGCGGCTAGTCTACCTGCCCACAGAAATCTATCATTGCTTGCTTTGGGTGTGCAATGCGGATCACCCATTACTAAATGTGTTGCCATTAGTTTAACTCCTTTTCACGTTTGGCTTTTAACCATTCTATAAAATCAATAACATTATCTTCTTCGTCAAACTCTGCTACTGCATTCATGCTTAGGTT
>Ga0222719_10000372_pt1 | contig 44828 bp, 39 predicted proteins | sample C33_34DmetaG_FD_165039 | JGI IMG/M metagenome (GOLD analysis project Ga0222719, IMG submission 165039) | Estuarine water microbial communities from San Francisco Bay, California, United States - C33_34D | ecosystem: Environmental > Aquatic > Marine > Unclassified | place: USA: California... | reverse complement strand
ATTAATAATCAATTAATCCATCAAATCGGCAATTATTTTTTAAATTTTAGCGTATCAAGATATACGTGAATTTAAAAAATTAAAATAACAACAAAATTACTAAAATTCGTTGATTTGCAGGGGTCTTATTAAGAAAAATTGGAATATTTTGAGCACTCTTCAAAGCATTTTTATACTCATCCTAAAAAATTATTTGTAATTAAGATAAATGGATATGATTGGGTATTTTAATAAAGGCAAAATTCGCCAAAAATTTAACAAAAGACCGATTATTATCAATATTTTTATAAATGTAGAGTCAAAATGCCCGATTACAAAGTAGCAATCAATAACGAAATATTAAATCTAGTTAGTGAAATTGATGAATTTAAGGGAGCTTGGCCTCTTTTAAAAATCTTACCTCCTGAGAGATTTGCCTCTTTAAAAAAATCAGCAATTGCTGCTTCAATAGCTGCTAGCACAAGAATTGAGGGCCTTAGACTTAATAAAAATCAAATTGAAGATTTAATTAGCGACATAAATCAGGTATCTTTTAAAGATAGTGACGAAGAAGAAATAGTTGGATATTATAATGCTTTGCAGTTTATTTTTGACTCTTATGAGGAGATCGATCTTTCAGAAAACTATATAAAGCAAATCCATTCAATTTTACTTAAGTTTAATTACAAACATTTTAAAAGGCGCGGTGATTATAAAAAACTAGATAACTATATATTGGTCTATGATTTAAATGGCAAAAGCTTTGGTGTGATTTGCAAAACCGCGGCACCATTTGAAACTCAAGCCAAGATGAATGATCTTGTAAATTGGGCCAAAAATTCATTTGAAGAACGAGAAACTCACCCTTTAATAACTTTATCAATTTTTATATTAATTTTTTTGATTATTCATCCCTTCCAAGATGCAAATGGCAGATTGTCTCGTTGCCTAATAAATCTTGTACTACTAAAGCTAGGTTACAAATTTATTGAATATGGATCGTTTGAAGAAATTATAGAAAGCAATAAAGAGCTTTACTACGCAAATCTCAGGGAGTGCCAAGATATAATTTATAACAAAAACCTCAATTTACAGAACTGGGTTTTATTTTTTTTAAGATCTCTTAAAAAACAAAAAGATATTATAGAACAAAGAATTAAAAAAGAAAAAAATATTCAAGATAACTTTAGTGATTTACACTTAAAAATACTTAAAATACTGCACGCCAACAACAAGCTATCAATTTCTGATATTCAGTCAATATCAAATGCCAATCGCAATACTCTAAAAGTAAAATTAAGAGAACTATCAAGCATGAAAAAAATCATTAGCATCGGCAAAGGTCGTAGCGCAAGATATAGCATAGCTTTATAACAATAGATCTGCATAAATTAAGTAATTTTGAGAAGGTAAGACTTGGTATTATCTTTTTTATTTGATCAAAGCCGATTAGATGATCTTTAAAATTAGCGCAAATGCAAAACATCATCCATAAATTCTAGGCCAGCCATTCTGTGAGTTATAATAATAAGTGATTTATTGCCAAGATTTTTTATAACTCGCTTTAAAATATCTAGCTCCATCTGATAGTCCAAGCCCTCACCCATCTCATCTAAAATCAAGCAAGGTGCTTTTTTAAGCAGAGCTCGCGCCAAGCCCAATCTTTTAATTTGACCACCCGACAAAGTACTGCCATTTTCTCCTATATATGTTTCGTAGCCCTTTGGTAAGCTCATAATAAAATCATGGATTCCAGCCATTTTACATGCTTCGTCAATATCTTTTTGTGAAGCTTCTGGGTTGGCAAAAATTAAATTTTCATAAATAGTATTAGCAAAAATATAAGGTTTTTGTGGCAAAACAGCAAATTGATCTCGCAAATCCTCAAGCTTGAAACTATTAATTTCTTTATCTCCTAGAATTATTTTTCCTTTATCTGGCTCGCAAAATCGTAAAATCAAATTGACTATTGTACTTTTGCCCGCACCAGTTGGCCCAACAATTGCCATCTTCTCACCTGCTTTTAAAGCAAAACTAACATTATTTAACCCAAATCCGCCATTTTCATCAAAGTTAGGTATATTGCGAGATGACAACGGTAATTTATTTTCTAATGACGGATTTGAGTTTAAGATATATTCCTTATTTTTATCATAAGCAAAAGAGACATTTTCGAATTTGAGATTAAACCCAAATCCGTCATTAGAAAATAAATTACCGCCACCATCTCGTGACAAATCTAACCCCGAAGAAAAAGATTCATGCATATTTGAGTGCACTAAAATTTTTTCATCAAGATTATCTATATCACGATCTAGCAATATTAATTCACTTTCTACTGACGGATTTGGGTTAAAATTTTTAGCTATTTTGACTGGTTTTAGCGGATCAATTATGGCAGGCTTTTTATCAACTATCTCAAAAATTCTTTTAGTTGCTTGCTCAACTGCACCAAGACCTTGAAAAGCCTGAGGCATCAATGATACTACTTCAAACGAGGCAATTGTTAACAAAGCAAGCATTGCCAAATCTGCCAAATTTAATAAATTAGCCTGCGTCATCGGCACCAATAAAATAATCATATTTAACAAGGCAAGCCCTGTCAAAAATATTATTAAATTCTGCGCCAAAGAATTAATAATCCCTAATTTATTTTGATTAATCTGATAATCTTGACCTAAAGCACTCAATTTATTTTGATGAGTATTTAGTTGATCATATATTAAAAGTTCTGACATTCCTTGCAAAGACTCGCTGCTAAAAGCTTTTATCTTAGCTTCAATATCTATCTGTGATTTTTCTATAATTTTACTTTTCTTATAAACCAAAAAAGGAATCAACCAGCCCGATAACAAAAGATAAGCAAGTATAGTTAATGATAATTTATAATCATAAAAAGCAAAAATAACTCCGATAACAATGATCGCCAGCAAACTCACTGAGGCTGGAACTAAAAAACCCAAGTAAAATCGCTCTAGCTTATCGATATCGCCTCTCAGTCGAGCCATTAAATCGCCACTTCTTGATTTGCCAAGATCAAAAGAAGTTAAAGCTTCGAAAGATTTATAAAACCACACCCTTAAATGAGCAATTATTTGAAATGTTGCTTCATGAGTAACTAACCTTTCTAAATATCTGCCACCAGTTCTTAAGATTGAGCAAGCGCGAATAATTGCTGCTGGCGTAAAATAATTTATAGCCAAGCCAGCAACTCCGGCCAAACCCATCGAAGCAATAAACCAACCAGATACAGCTAATAACGCAATCCCAGCCAAACTACTAACTAACGAAAAAACTATACCCAAAATTACCCATTTTTTATATCTGCCAAACAAATTAATTAGACGACTTAAATTTTTCATGGATTTTTAGCAATTAATTCAAGCGAAACCAATTTTTCATAATCCTTATTTTTAGTTTTTAGATATTGATGAGTGCCTTGATCGATTATTGAGCCATTTTTAACAAATAAAATTTCATCAGCATTTTCAATAGTGTTAAGGCGATGCGCAATCGTAATAATGGTCTTTCCTTGAGCAATTTTGTTGATTGCCTGATATAAAATTTCTTCACTTTGGCGATCAAGCGATGCAGTTGGCTCATCCATCAAAATTAAAGGCGCGTCTCTTAAAAAAGCTCTAGCGATAGCAATTCTTTGAATTTGCCCACCCGATAAACCATAACCCTTTTCACCCACAATTGTTTCATAACCATTTGGTAATTTTTGAATAAAATCATCGATTCCCAGTTTTTGACATAAATTAATTACATCTTGATCACTTGCATTTTGATCGCCAAACCTAATATTATCAATTATTGAGCCATAAAATAAGGTTGGACTTTGCGGAATCCAGCTAATTAATTTTCGTAATTGAGAGATCTCAATTTGAGCAATTTCTTGATCATTAATTAAAATTTTGCCCTCATTTTTACTTATAAAACCAAGCAACAAGGCCATAATTGTACTTTTGCCCGCACCAGATGGACCAACTAAAGCAACTTTAGAATTTGATTTAATTGTGAAATTAATGTTCTTTACCGCAGAACATAAATCACCATAAGCAAAGCTAACATTTTCAAAACGAATTGCTATTGATTTAGCTACAAAATTTTTAGCAACGCATTCTTTACCAACATTATCTGTTTGATTAACTATCAATGAGATTTTTTCAGCTACCGCTGTTGCTTCCATTTTTGCATGATGGGCCGCCCCCATTTTTCTAAGAGGTTGATAAAATTCAGGAACTAAAAGCAAAATAAAAAAGCCACTCAAAAAATTCATTTCACCCCACATCAAACGAAAGCCGATTGAAACGGCAATAATTGCAATACTAATTGTTGAAAAAAACTCCAAAACTACCGAAGAAAGAAAAGCAACTTTTAAAACATCCATTGTTTTGCGACGATAATCTTCAGATATTTCACTAATTTTTTTCGCTTCTCTTTTGGAGGCGTTAAATAATTTTAGAGTCATCAAACCTTGCACCACATCTAAAAAATGATTACTCATTCTGGCTAATTCTTGCCATTGCTTTTGACTTAATTTTTCAGTATTTTTGCCAATTATTACCATAAAAATTGGTATTAATGGCGCAGTTAAAAGCATAATTAAAGCTGACACCCAGTCAATCGGTACCACAAAAAGCAAAATGGAAATTGGCAAATATGACACCAAGGCCTTACTTGGTAAAAATTCGCTATAATACTTACCAATTACCTCTGGGCCATCGGTTAAATTATTGATCAACGCCCCAGTGCCGTGTGATAAAATAAAATTTGGTCGAGATTTGGCAATTTTTGCAAAAATTTTGTCACGAAAATTTTGCTTTATTTTAGCAACCGCTCTTACTCCAAAAAAGCTAGCTAAATGTGACAAACCAAATCGCAACAAAAAGGTAAAAAATAGATAGGCTAAATATGGATATAATTGGCTTAAATGCTGATTATCAAATAAAATCTTATTAGTTATACAAGACAAAAACCAGGCTTGAGATATAACAAGAACAGAGCTGATATAATTTAAAAAGATCGACAAGTTTAGGTCTTTGCTAGCAAATGATTTACCTTTTTTAAAAAGATTTTGTACTTCAGGATTTTTTGCCATCTTTTATATCAAGGAATTTCAAAACTAATTCAAATATTTTACAATAAAACTCTCAAATGAATTAATTGCCACATTTTTATCGGTTAATTTCAACAAAGAAATTTGACTATCCTGTAAATCTGGCAACTCACTTGATGAAATAATTGATAAATCATTTGGGATCATTTTTTTTGGCAATATTGTAAGACCAAGACCAGCTCTCACGGCCGCCACTTTTCCTATATAGCTATAGCTTGAAAATGATATTTTCCAATTAATTTGACTTTTATTTAAAGCCTCGATCGCTGTCTTACGATAAACGCAAGGATTAGGAGATAAAACCAATGGCAAATACTCTTTGTCTTTTATTAAATTTTTATTTCCTGCCCAACATAATTTTTGGGGAGTTATTTCAACGGCCATTTCATCATCTTTTGGTTTAGGCATTTTTAACAAAACCAAATCCAGATTTCCTTTCTTAAAACTTTCATATAAATTTAGAGTTAAATCGCACTCAACATCAATAGAAACATTAGGATGAATTACAATAAATTGCGTTAAGATATTATAAAGAAATGTTGTCGCATAGTCATCAGGAATGCCAAAGCGAACCACCCCTTTTAAATCTGGCTCCTTAAAATGATCTATTGCTTTGAAATGCAAAGTTAAAATTTGTTTGGCATAGTTTAAAAAAACCTCGCCATCTACCGTTAACTCAAGATTTTTTCCTCTCTTAAAAAGAGCTTTTTCAAGCAAATTTTCTAACTTGGCAACTTGCTGACTAACCGCAGATTGCGTTTTGTTAACTCTTTTGGCAGCCTTGGTAAAGCTTAAAGTTTCAGCAGAAGCAATAAAACATTGTAGTGACGCGGTATCTAAGCTCATAAGAAATTCTAATTTATATTAAAAGAATTATTAGTTTTAATATTTAAAAGATTATCTTATAATTTAGTAGTCAAAATTAAGATTTTCTTATATTGAGACCTTTACATAATTACAAGTTTGGAGGAATTTCTATGCATTTTTATTTTTTAAATTTTAGCTTATCTTGATATACGTGAATTTAAAAATTTAATAACGCAACACAAATGACTTAAGGAAGCTTTAGCTTTCGAGTAATTTTCAACTTACTACAAAAATTAAAAAAATATTTGTAAGTAAAATTACCCAAAATCGGATTTATGCAAGGATCTCATATTTGCTAATTGCCATAAAGTTATGTTAAGTAAATAAGATATTATGAACGCCATTTTTAATTTTGATGAATTAGCTAAAATTACCACCACATTAATCATTATTATCTCAGCAATAATTTTAAAATTTTCTTACAGCTATTTAAAGATAGACCAAGATAGAAATAAGTTTTTATTTAAAATTATTATAACTTCTCTTTGTCTTATAACCACCTTTTCAGCCAACAACATTATATTATTTTTTTTAGCTTGGGTTACAAGCAATCTCATGCTAACCAAAATAATGATTTACAAAGAAAGCTGGGAACAAGCGGTAAATTCAGGCAAAAAAGCTCTTAAAAACTTTTCTACAGGATTTATTTGCTTATTTTTAGCACTAATTATACTCTATCTTGAAACCAATAGCTTTGAAATTAATAAAATATTAGCCGCCAACAATCTTAATAAACCAAATATAACTCTTGCCACCATTTTAATAGCAATAACCGCCCTTACCCAATCATCGCTTTATCCATTTCACAAATGGCTGTTAAGCTCTCTTAACTCGCCAACCCCAGTATCAGCGCTAATGCATGCCGGCTTAGTTAATGGAGGCGGAGTTTTACTTGCTAGATTTTCACCGCTTTTATTCGAGTCCCCAAATATTCTGCTAACTATTTTTATTATCGGCATTTTTTCGGCAATTATAGGCACTTTGTGGAAGCTGGTGCAAAGCAATGTTAAATCAATGCTAGCTTGCTCTACCGTTAGCCAAATGGGTTTTATGATAGCGCAATGTGGCATGGGTCTATTTCCAGCTGCGATTGCCCATTTGTTTTGGCACGCAATGTTTAAATCTTACCTCTTTCTTTCATCTCCAAACTCATGGCAAGAAAAGAGGCTTGATTTAAAAAAACCGCCATCAGTTTATTCATTTATCTTAGCCTTAATTTGCGGACTTGTCGGCGCCATAATATTTGCTGACATCAATCACATTAAAATTCAAGAACCTAATACTATGCTGGTTTTAGTAGCGATTTGCTTTATTGGCGCCAGTCAAATTTCTTTAACAATTATCGATAAATCTCCAATCAAAAATATAGTTCCTGCACTAATTATATCATCAATGGCTTCGCTTGTTTATGCAATTTCAGTTGTTTTTATTGAGGATTTAATGCCACAAGAAATGCTGAACCCTCAAGATCTAAATTTATGGCACTTAATTGCAATTTTAATATTATTTATATTATGGGCCATTCGCCCTTTTTGGACAAACTGCGAACAAAAAAATAGCCTATTTTTAAAGCTATATGTTGCATCTTTAAACTCTAGCCAACCTGATTCTACGACAATCACTACTAACCGCAACGAATATAATTATAGATAAATATGAAAGGCGAGCATGAAAATAACGTATTTCTTTATGATTCAGCTTGGAATAATATATCGCCAACTTGGTCTTTAAAAAATATCATCGCTGTCAACCCTCTTCAAGGTTTAGAAGATTTAAAGTTTGATCAAGCTTTAGATTTATCATACAACTTATTCAAAATAAAAAACTTTCCTCAAGCGCTAAAAACAGTAAATCAAATTACCATAAAATGGTGCCAAGCATTTTTTGATGAAGGACAAGCCACCATCAAAATGCCTAACCGTCACCAAGGCTTTTATAAGTCTTGGTTAGAACTCGCCATATTTGACCAACAAATCCATCAAAATTTAAAGGAAAATATAAAATTTATAGAAAATTTACCAAAAAACCCGATCAAAGCCATTGCCTTGATACTCGAAAAAATAGGAGTTTCTCAAGATCTAGAAAGCAAATTCTTAACTTTAGTCTTAACCACCCTATCTGGCTGGTCATCTTACGTAAAATATTTAGGACAGTGGGGATATTCAAAAAACCCTAGAGTTCAAATCGATTATCTAGCAATTCGATTGATCATAATTTCGATAATTTGGCCCAATGTTTTAAATGAAATATTCAATTTAACCAATGACCAAAATCAAGAAAATTGGAAAAAACAGCAATTAAAGCAAATTACTGATTTAGAAAATAAACATCAGCAATTTTTGATTAAAAATATTTATAGAAACTTTAATTCAATCAATAAAAACACTAAAACTTATGATGCTCAGCTAATTTTCTGTATTGATGTTAGATCAGAGCCAATGCGAAAAGCAATTGAAGGAAGCGGTAATTATGAAACTTTTGGCTTTGCTGGCTTTTTTGGGGTTCCCACAGCTGTAACAAATATGCTAAGCGAAGATTCTTTTCCATCTTGCCCAGTTTTAGTCGAACCAAAGCATAATGTTTCAGAAAAATCACTAGCCTCAAAAGAGTTTATTGCCAAACAAATGAAGGGCTACTCAACCCTTTTAGAAATCAAAAAATTTTATCAATCTTTAAAATATAATTTTACAACTCCATTACCATTGGCTGAAGGAATTGGAATTTGGAGCGGTGGTTGGATGTTTATCAAAACCTTCTCACCAAAAACAAGAAAATTCCTACAAACAAACCTTAAAAAAACCTTCAAACAAGCCGCAAAATCATGCGTTGAAATAGATTTTATACCATTTAAAGATCAATGCTCATACGCCCACGGCTTTCTCAAATCTATTGGCTTAATAAGTAATTTTTCTAAAATAATATTACTATGTGGTCATGGTAGCTATACCGAAAATAATAGTCATGCAACATCTCTTGATTGTGGAGCCTGTGGCGGCAGACATGGTGATATTAATGCCAAAATTCTAGCAACAATATTAAATCAAAAAGAGGTTCGTAAATATTTAGCCAAAGAAAAAATTGAAATTCCAAAAGACACCAAATTTATTGCCGCAAAGCATAATACCACAACCGATGAAATAGAAATTTATGATCATAATATTGATCAAAGCCAAGATTTAAAACAGCTTAAATCTAATTTAAAAAAAGCAAAATTAGCCAACAATGCTTTTCGAGCCAAAGCAATGGGTTTTGATCTACCCAAAAATAAGCTTGAAAATTTCTTCTTTAACAAAAGTCACGCTTGGTCAGAAACTCAGCCAGAATGGGGGCTAGCCAGAAACACTTCTTTTATTGTTGCACCAAGAAACTTAACTAAAAACATCAATCTAAAAGGCGAGTCTTTCTTGCATTCTTATGAATGGCAAACTGATGAAGATAGCTCCATTTTAAATCTAATTTTGAATGCGCCAATGATTGTGGCGCAATGGATTAATAGCCAATATCTCTTCTCAACAATAGATAATATAGCTTTTGGCGCTGGTAGCAAAATAACCCATAATATAGTTGGCAAAATAGGTGTTATGCAAGGCAATGCCAGCGACTTAATGCATGGCCTACCTTTGCAATCAGTTTATAAAAATGATCAAGAGCCTTATCATAAAACAGCAAGGTTAGCCACTTTTATTTACGCTCCACAAGATAAAATTGAGCAAGTTATTAATCAAAGCCCTAAAATTAAACAACTAATCACTAATCAATGGCTTTTTATCTACTGTTTAGAACCAAGAATTCACAAAATATATCACCTAGATCAAAATCTTGATTGGCATCTTGACAAATCTCCCAATCTTGTACATTGATGATTGACTAGCGAAGAGCCAAGTTTATTTTCATTAAACGCATAAACCAACATCCATCTACCATCCGGAAGATTACCTTTGCAATTATCTTTAATTTGAGCATCCCTGCCATGAATACAATTTCTATTATTAAAAATTGCAAGGTGAGAATTTTGATGATTAAAAGTAAAATTGATTCGATGTTCACCTTTAGCTAAAACTTCATTAATAAGCTGAATTGCTTTTTTGGATTTTTCTACTATTTCTAGATCATGCGAAATTGGAATATAAGAATTTCTAGCATCAAAGCCATCAAAATAGAACCGACCATCTTCGCCTTGCTTAATTAAAACTAAATTTTGTTTTAGCTTACCATTTTTATCACCACCAAGCAAGTCAACAACTGCAAATTTCTGCTTGGTTAATATATCAAACAAATCTTCTTTTTTTAACTCCTTAAATATTTTATCACTTTCAACTATCCAAGTTTGCATATTTAAACTTGAGTAAGCGCCAATCAGTGCCAAGTTAGTAGCAACTTCAAAACTTGATGGCTTTAAATGACTTGCTTTTTTAATCGGCATTACATCTTGATGGCCTAGCATCTCAGAAAAATCATCTGGTGAAGCATAGGCATAGGCAACACTTCCTGAATCTTGATAGCTAAATTTAAAATTGAGATTTCTTAAAAAAGCCGACCAAAATAATAATGAAGCATAGCCATTAAGCGCTAAATTTTTTTCTTTTTGTATATTTGCATCAATAATAACCCCATTACAATTTGACTGATTAAGATTTCGATAAAAATTATCACAACTCTTCTTAAAAGATAAATTAGAGCTGTATAAAAAATTTAAAACTTGCCGAAATTGATTTATATCATATTTTTTTGGCGCATCAATTGAGGCGGGGTGTTTGTATGTTTGCTGCTCAGGTGATAATTTTTGCCTAGCAACCGCAACAGCCAAATCATAAGGGTCTTGAAGCGAGGATTGAAAGTCAACTTTTGAAACGATATTGCGAATGCCCCCATTTTGACGAGAATAAGCAAGATTCAGGCCACCATGAAACAAAGTAGGAATTCTAACTAAGAGCCGAGAACTAAAATATCCCATAAATTCTTGATACTAAAAATTATCAAGATGATACCATATTTTAAATATTAAGCAATGTTTATAGATCAAAAAATGGCAAAAATTCTTTAAAATTTGTAAATTATACTAAATACAATCTTTGTATATGTTATAGATACTTTGGATTTTATGAAAAAAATTATTGAAAAGTTAAGCCTTGTATCAGGATATACATGGCTTAACTTTTTAATGATTTTTTACTTAAGAGACTATGTATATATAGCATATACAAAGGTTGGATTTAGTATTATATCAAAGTTTATCTTTAAACAAATTAAATTCGAAAGATTTTTGAGATTAAAATTAAGAAAAATGAAAGCTGTATACCCATACAGTTTGAGGTATATTTGATCAGATTAATTGATTAATTTTAATAACTTTAACAGCTATTAAAATCATCAAATCGTACAATAATTTTAAGCCAAAAAGATAAAGAATTTAATCGTTTATTTTTAACTGCTTTAAAGATGAAGCTTGGTATAATTTATGGCGGATGGAAAGGGATTTGAACCCTTGATAGAGCTTTTGACCCTATACGCACTTTCCAGGCGCGCGCCTTCGACCACTCGGCCATCCATCCGAAATTCTATTTATAAGTAAAGTTCAAATCGCTTTTCTCGCATATGCTCGAAGACGATTTTCACCTCGGGGATTTGCGTCGCTTTTTAAAAAAAGCTCCTGATCCCGCTTTCTTGGATAAAATTATGCGTTTAAGCATAATTTTATTGAAGAACCAAAGACTAGCTTTCTTTGTTAAGCTTCTTAGTAATTATCCACTGCTGCAGAATTGACAATAAATTATTCCAAGCCCAGTAAATTACTAAACCAGCCGGAAATGCCGCCAAAACTATCGTAAAAATATATGGCATCCATTTTAAGACTTTAGCTTGCGTTGGATCTGCCACAGTTGGATTAAGTTTTTGCTGAACAATCATTGTCACACCCATAATTAAAGGCCACGCTCCAAGACTAAAAAATCCCGAAACTTCAAACGGCAATAATCCAAAAAGATTGAAAATTGACGTTGGATCTGGAGCCGATAAATCTTTTATCCAGCCAAAGAAAGGAGCTTGGCGCATATCAATTGTTACAAAAAGTACCTTATAAAGCGCAAAGAATATTGGGATTTGTATCAATGCAGGCAAACAACCAGAAGCCGGATTAACTTTTTCTCTTTTGTACATTTCCATCATCTCACGATTCATCGCCATACGATCATCTTTGAAATTTTGACGAATTTTCTCGATTTTTGGCTGAAGTTTTTTAATTCTACCTATGGCAATATAAGATTTATTTGCCATTGGAAACATTGCCAGCTTAACCAAAACAGTCATTCCTAAAATTGCCAAACCAAAATTACCAAACAAATTATTTAGTAATTGAATTAAGAAGAAGAAAGGCTTAGTTAAAAAATAAAACCAACCAAAATCAACTGCTCTGTCAAATAAAGCGATATCATATTTTTTAGCATACTCATCTAATAATTTAACTTTTTTGGCGCCCGCATAAAGATGATTATTAAATTCTATTTCTTCGCCCGCTTTAACTAAAAATTCTTGGCCCACATATTCAACATTATATAATTCATCCCCTCTAGCGAAATCATAACCAAAGCTTGCATCATATGAAAATTTTTGATCTGGGATAATCGTACTCATCCAATATTTGTCAGTAATTCCAAGCCAACCAGCCTTTTTTTCTTTAAAGAAATTATTTTTATCTTTTTTTAAGCTATCATAACTAGACTCTTCTAAGATATCATTAAAAACACCAATTGGCCCTTCGTGAAGAATGTAAACTGCATTTTTAAGCTCTTGCTTTATCCGGTTAACTCTGCCGTAGGGAGCAATTGTGATAGCTTGTCCAGTATTATTGCGCACCAACTGCCTAATATCAAAAAGATAATTGTTATCAAGACTGATTTGAATAACAAACTCAATGCCATCACGATTTATCCACGTCAGCTCAAGCGGATTATCTATATTTAATTTTGAACTATTAGCATACCAAACTGTATTTGGCTTTGGCAAATCCATATTCTGATCAGAGCTAACCCAGCCAAAGTCAGAAAAATATCTTTCTTTGCTTTTACTAGGAGAAAATAAAACTACATTTTCTTTTTTTTCTGTAGTTTGATAATATTTTTTTAACAGCAAGTCGTCAAATTTTGCACCAACTAGATTTATTGAGCCAAGCAATTTATCATTTTCGATTACAACTCTTAGTTTCTGAGATTTTTCAATAAGCTTGACACGATCAACATTGGCCTCTGGCACAAAACTTTCCTCATTTTTAGCCTCTAAAGATGCAGTACTTTGTATTTTAGCAGCAACATTTGGCTTAGACTCTTCTGAAAATTTATCAATACCCTTTGAACTTATTAATTGCTGCTTTCTTTTGACTTCTTGAGCCTCAATTTTTGGCATTTCAACAAACCATGTCCAGCTAATAAGCACGATAACTGACAAAATAGTTGCCAGCATTATATTTGAATTATTATTTTGCATTTATTAAGTTAATTTAAGCTATTTTAAGCATTCTTGAATGGCCTCTTTGGCAGTAGAGATAGTTTTAATTTGAAGATTATTTAGGACTTCTTTTGGCATTTCCACTAAATCTTTTTTGTTTTGCTCAGGAATCAAAACCATTTTTACCTTACCTCTAACCGCTGCTAACAATTTTTCTTTCAAACCGCCTATTTTTAAAACTTTACCAGTTAGAGTGATTTCACCTGTCATAGCAATATCTTTTCTAACTTTTTTCCCTGACAAAATCGAAGCTAAAGACACACACATCGCCACCCCAGCAGATGGTCCATCTTTTGGTGTTGCACCTTCAGGTACATGGATGTGAAAGTCATATTTATTGAATTTTTTTGCTTCAATTTTCATCTCGCCGGCAATCGATCTAACAAAACTAAAAGCTGCTTGAGCCGACTCTTTCATAACATCGCCAAGCTGACCAGTAATTTGAATTTTACCACTTCCTTCAAATTTGAGTGCCTCGATATTCAGCAAATCACCACCATATTCGGTATAAGCCAAGCCAATAACCACACCTATCGAGTCTTTTTCTTTGGCAAGTCCAAAATTAAATTTTTCAGGACCTGCAAATTTGCTAAGATTACTTTTAGTTATTTTCAATGACTTGACTTTATTGGTAACAATTTCTTTGGTAACTTTTCTTGCTAAATTTTCAATTTCACGATTTAAACTCCTTACCCCAGCCTCAAATGTATGACATCGTATTAATTCCAAAATTGCTTCATCAGTAATTTCAAACTCCTTAACTTTTAGACCATTTTCCTTGCGTTGCTTAGAAAGTAAATGCTCTTTAGCGATACTTAATTTTTCACTTTCTGTATAACCTGTTAGCCTGATAACTTCCATGCGGTCACGAAGTGGAATAGGAATATTATTAATGCTATTAGCGGTAGCAATAAACATAACATTAGAAAGATCATATTCTACTTCTAAATAATGATCAGAAAAAAATGAATTTTGCTCAGGATCCAGCACTTCAAGAAGAGCTGCTGCCGGATCGCCACGAAAGTCATTAGCCATTTTATCAACTTCATCTAGCAAAATTAGTGGATTGACTACTTCAGCCTTTTTCATAGCTTGAATTATTCTCCCTGGCATAGAACCTATGTATGTTCTACGATGACCACGAATTTCAGATTCATCCCTAACGCCGCCCAAAGATAATTTAACATATTTGCGATTCAAAGCTTCGGCAATTGACTTAGCCAAAGATGTTTTGCCAACCCCCGGAGCTCCAACTAGGCACAATATTGGTCCACGCGAATTCTTATTTTTAATTTGAACTGCAATGAATTCTATAATACGATCTTTAATTTTATTTAGAGCGTAGTGATTTTTATCCAAAACTTTTTGCGCTTCTTGAATATCAATGTTTAGACTAGCTTTTTTAGACCAAGGCAAAGAACAAATCCACTCAAGATAATTTCTTACAACTCCTGATTCTGCTGAATACGGATTCATTTTAGCCAATTTTTTCAATTCTGACTGGCATTTTTTGGCAACCTCCTTAGGCAATTTGAGTTGCTTGATTTTGTTTTCAAGCTCTTCTTGATCATTATCTTCATCATGCCCCAACTCTTTTTTTATATTTTTGAGCTGCTCCATCAAATATAAATCTTTTTGACTTTTAGCGAATTTTTCTTGGATTGATTTATTGATTTTCTCTTCAGTTCGAAGAATTTCAAGCTCGCCCTTTATTAACTCTAATGTCTTATAAAGCTTTTTAATTAGGTCATTTTCTTCCAGTATTTCTTGTCTCTTAGCAATTGAGCCACTAATATGCGAAACAATTAAATAAACGATTTCGTAGGGAGATGCAATATTAGGAATAGAGGAAATTATCTTATCAGTAATTTTTTTATCATAAATTGCATATTTAGTAAAATTTTCAACACAGGCCTTAATCAAAGTGATAACTTGACTACTTTGCGAATTATCTTCTCCCAAAATAACTTTTTCATCTATTAATATTTCCGTTTCACAGCAAAAAAAATCTTTTGAATCTACAACTTTTCTGACTGCAGCCCTTAAAAGCCCATGCAAAATAATCTTTTGGGTACCATCAGAAGTTTTAACCGATTCAACCACGTTGCACAAAGTTCCGGTTTTGTGAATGGTTTTTTCACTAAATTCATTAAGATCCGGATCGGTTTGTGTAACCACAAAAATCGGCATTCCAGATTTTCTGGCCTCTTGGATTGAGTTCAGAGATTTTTCACGACCAACTAAAATTGCCGAAGTCATTTGCGGAAAAATTACCAAATCTCGAAGTGGCAAGGTATAAAAAGTTTGCGGTTGCAACTGCTCTTTTTTTAATTCTTCAATTTTTGCTTTTGATTTTAACATGTTCAAATTATCTTTTTTCAAATCACATTATAAACTTATTAACTCAATTGACAAATTACAATGGGGATTGTTTTAACTTTTATTATTACTTTTAGCACCTGCTTGACTATTATGATTCTAATCATTTCAAGAGAAAAAAATAAATCAATGCAGCTCTTGGGTCGTTTCGAACAAATTTCGCAAGAATTACAAAATTTACGCCAAGCCAAAGAGCTAGAAAAAAATAATTTTAGCCACAAAATAGATCAATTACAACAACAACTTTTTCAATTCGAAACCAAAAATCAATTACTTGTTCAAGAAAAAGCAATTTTACAACAAGAAAAACATCAATGGAGCCAAGATAAGGAATTGATGCTTCACAAAATTTCCGAAGAAATTATCAAAAAATCTCATGAACAGCAAGCCAAAATTAGTCAGGTTCAAGAACAAAATATCAAAAAAATTACCTGCGAACTTTTTCAAAATTTTGAAAATGTCACCGCGAAAGTAGTTTCGTTAAATGATCAAATTCAAAAATCATCGGCTACTATTGAGTTAACCAAGCAAGCTTTGCTAAATCCAGGTAGCTCAGGTAGAACTGCCGAAATAACTTTAGAAAATATCTTAAAAAATTCAGGCCTTAAAGAAAAGCAAGATCTAGGTGATACTGGCGACTATATTTTGCAATCACACTTCTCAAGCTATAATTATAGTACACAAGAAGGCAAAAGACCGGATGCTATCTTATTTTTTTCTAATGAACAAATTGCTGTAATTGACTCTAAATCATCTTCGCATTTTTTAGATTTAGAAAAAGCGCGCCAAGAAAAAAATCAAACCCTTGAAAAGGAAATTTTAAACAAAATCAAAGAATCTTTTCGAAAGCACCTAGAATCTTTAAAGAAAAAAGATTACGCTAAATCGGTTTTTGATAATCTATTAAATAAAAAAATTTCTGATTACAAAATCATGATTATCATGTTTTTGCAAACCGAAAAAATGTTGGAAATCATTCGTGAAGTTGAGCCTGATTTTGAACAAAAAGCCATGGAAAACGGCATTATAATCGCTACACCAATCGGCCTTGTTAATCTTTTATCGCAAGCTCGAATTGTGATTGATCGCATCAAGCAAGAAAAAAACATCGAGATTCTAAAAATTGAAGTCAAAAAACTTCTCGATAAAATCGCCGTTATCTTTAAGGATTCTGCAGAACTGGGCAAATCTCTAAGCAAAGCCTTAAATTATCACGACAAAATGACCAAAAGCTTAAATCGCGGCGTCCATTCATCAATTGAAAAAATCTCAGAACTTGGTATTGAGAGTAAAAAATCAGCTAATATTGAAAAGTTGGGAGAGATTGGTAACGACGATTTAAATTAAACAATAATGAAAAAACTCTACTTAATTATATTTATATTTTTACCAAACATCGCTTTTGCCAAAATTAATATTTTTACGTGCGAAAGCGAATGGGCAAATTTAGCCCAAGAAATCACTAGTGAAAAGTCTAATATTTTTAGTGCTACAATTTATAATCAAGATCCGCATCATATTCAAATTAAACCAAGCCTAATTGCTAAAATTTCTGAAGCTGATATGGTTTTTTGCTCTGGAGCCAATCTTGAATCAGGATGGTTACCAAATTTGCTCAAAAAAGCCAAAAAGCCGACAGTAAAATTTGGTGAAAGTGGCTATTTAATGGCAGCTGACTTTGTTGATAAAAACCAAAATCAACAAAATATCAATCCACACGTTCACCTTGATCCAAGAAATATTACTAAAATTGCTCAGGAATTTAATAAAAGAATTCAACTATTAGACCCAATAAACGCCCAATTTTATCAAAAAAATTATCTAGAATTCAAAGAAAAGTGGCAAAAATCACTAGATAAATGGCAAAATGATGCCAAGAAATTAGCCAAAATGCCAATAATTATTCAACATAATGCTTGGCTTTATTTAACTAATTGGCTTGATCTTAACGTGGTAGCGCAAATTGAAGAAAAGCCAGAAACCTCCCCAAGCGCCAAGCATCTAAGTAAATTACTAGAATTAGCCAAAAATAACCAAATTGATCTAATTATTTACGCGCCCTTTGAAGATATGAGGGCAATTAATTGGCTGAGTAAAAAAACAAATATCAAAGCCCAAGAATTGCCTTTTTCAATAGATGAGTCAAAAAATATCAATGATTTATTTGCGATTTTTGACAATATTTTGCGAATTTTGCAAATAAACAAGGATACTACTGCCAACCAAAAATAAGCAAAAAAGCATATTCCAAAAAGCCATGGTTAGCCCTAAAAAATAAAATTGCGGTTCATCGCATTTTACTGATGGCTGTTTGGCCAAAGCTTTTTGCAAATCTTCGAGATTGGTTATTTGATTTAAATTACCACCACTGCAACCACTAAATCCTTTAAAAAATTTAAACTCGACTCCGACATGATAAAAGGCAATAAAAGCGTTGATTGCTAAAACAGCTATGCAAATAAAGAAAATAATTTTTAATAATTTTTCAGATTTTATCCAAAATAAAAGAAGGGCCAAGCCGATGACTAAAAAAAATGGCACTCTTTGATAAAGACACAAAATACAAGGCTGGAAACCAAAAACATATTGCGAAATATAGGCGCCAACCAAAGCAAAAATAGAAAATATGGCAAGATTGATGGTGAGTAATTTAGTGGTTAAACCGTGAGTAAGGCTGTTAATTATTTTTACTTTGGTCATTACTTATAATCAAAAAAGTGTATTAATATATCTAGAACTTTTGTTCCTTGATGAAAAATAATTTTCCAATTCTTGCTTTCTTTTTTCCAAATGGAGGATCTAAGGGCTATATTATTTTCGCAATTAGATTTGTAATGCACCCCAATTTCATTAATTCCACTAAAATAACTTCAAAATCTTTAATGGTTATTTTTTTAAATTCTTCTTTTGACAAAAATTTTAAAATATCAGATTTTTCATATATTTTTCCTGATTTACCAAATTCTACAAAATCATCAGAAATTAACTGATCTAATTTTTCTTCATCTTTTCTGACCTCAAAAGATAATAAACAATTCTCTAAATCAAAAATTATCTTTTTTAAATCACTCAATTTTTCCATAACTTATTTTTAAGGTGGCGCATCCGAGAGGATAGCATTCACTTCGTTCACTTGAAATTTTTAAGATTTTTCTAAACTCGCTTTACTCGCTTAAGAAAAATTACAAAAATTTTCGAACCACAAACTGGGTTCGACTCACATCGACTATCCCATTTTATATATTTAAATGTAAATGGACGCTTTGCTTAAACCATTGACATTTAAATATATAAAATGGCGCATCCGAGAGGATTCGAACCCCTGACCCTCTGATCCGAAGTCAGATGCTCTATCCAGCTGAGCTACGGATGCACAAAAAAATCTCTAAAATTTATTAGGCTTCTTTCGAAGCAATCAAATTTTGAGTAATTTTTAATAACGACGAAATTACCAAAATTTAGTAGTTAAGAAAGAGTTCTATTCAACAACCCCTTAGCCATAACTTTTCTTTCTTCAACTGCCGGCTGATCAAAAGGATCGATATTTTTGGCGTAAGCAATCAAAATTGTTTCTAAAAACATTTGCATCATTAATCCACCCAAAATTTCTTCATCAAATTTCGGCAATTCAATAATTCTAATTGGCAGATCTTTCTGACTTAGACATTCAATTGTAGTATCTTGCTCAATTTTTACAATTTCACTCAAATTCTTACCACCAAAAATTGTTGAACAGTTTTTAATATCTTCAACTAAAAAATCTAAATTATGATTTTTATTAACAATAAAGGTAAAAAACTTATCTTTAGGCCCTGCCATATAAAGTTGCAATTGACTGTGTTGATCAATTGTGCCCATTGAGTTTATTGGTGTTGAACCAAAACCATTTTTACCCAAAGATTCAGCCCATAATTGACGATACCAATCAGTAAAATTTTTTAGATCATCAATATAAGGCATTATCACGTTACTAACAAAGCCATCTTGATAAAAAGCCAGCTGATTATAGCATGATTGCTTTATCCAATCTTCATTTAAAAAACTATCTAAAATTTTTCTTGCCCCAACCCTGATTGCTTTGGCATCAACCCCCGCTAAGATAGACGGCAGCATGCCAACAATTGAAAAACACGAATATCTTCCCCCGACATCATTTGGATGATGAGCAATTTGACAATCTAACTCATTGGCAATTTTACCAATCGAATTATTTAGATCTTGAGTTACAAAAAGAAATTTTTTGGCAAAATCTTTAACGCCCTTATCTGCTAAATATTTTTTGACAATCAAAGTTTGGCAAATTGTTTCAATGGTTTCTCCCGATTTACTAATTATTACAAAAAAACTTTTAGCAATATCAATTTTTTCTAAGATGTTATTAATTGCTTTTGGATCAATTGATTCAACAAACTCTAGCCTATCATCATTGCCAAGAACCGACAAAGTTTTACCCCCCAAACTTGAACCGCCGACTCCCAAAATATAAATTTTGTTAAAAGACGCCAAATCTTGAGCAATTTTTTGAAACCCCGCCAAATCACCTTCTTGCTCTACAACATTAATAGGCGCAATCTTTTTGCGCAAAATATCGTGACGCAAATTTTGGTAAGAAATATTTATAGCTTCTTCGCTAATTGGATTTTTTGAAGCGTTATAGCCAATAAATTTTTGCGAATATAAACTTGTCATTAAGCTATTAAAACCAAATAAATTTTGAATTGTTGCATAATATTTATTATATTTTAAAAGTATAGTTTCGCTTTGGCTGGGTAGCAAAGTGGTAATGCAGAGGCCTGCAAAGCCTTTATCGCCGGTTCGATTCCGGCCCCGGCCTCCATCTATTCTAAGGCTCATAAAGCTTTCAGCTATTTTTTCCTCTTTTCAATTTTTGGCTTTCTTAAATAAGACATTTCTAAGCTTTGTGAATTTTGGCTCATCTTAGTTTGAAGTATTGCATATTTAGCAATATCAACTGCATCAATTTGATCATAGCCGTTGCACAATATTTGACAATTTGTATCAAGTTTTGCATTAATCAAAGCCTTTTTGGCGTTACCGCAGACCAGAATTGAAGATGAGTATTTATTGATAACACTACTAACCTCTTCTAATTTACAGATTTGCGTTTTTTGTAAAATTTGCATCTTATTTTCTTCAACTAGATAACCCGCAACATAATATTCACCTAGAAAACCATCCATTATCACAAAAATATTTTTCTGATCGGTTTTTAAATTCTTAAAAGCCAAAACTTGAGTCGCATCCAACAAAGCCAAATCAACATTTAATGATAATTTTAAAGTTTTGGCCGTTACCAAAGCAATTCTTGAAGAAGTGAAGCTTCCAGGCGTTATGGTTGTTGCTATCAAGTTAAGATCTTGATACCAAACACCAACTTTATTTAATAAATTTTCAATCTCACAAACTAGCAACTCTGAATGTCTACTTTTTTCTTTAATAGCTTTTTTGAACAAAACTTCTTCATCTTGCAAAATAGCCAAAGATAGAAATGGTGACAAAACATCAAAAGCTAAGGTTAGCATCTCAAAACCTATAAATTATGCCAATAGTAGTGCGCCTGGATACTCGATTGATTGGCATTTTTCTTTTAGTATCATCTTCATAGCGCGTTTGTTCATAATCATGAGTTAATTGCAAAGAAATCTTGGAATCAATTTTATAAATTAATTTAGTAATCAACTCATTATCAATCGATTCGTGATCGATGAAGAAAAAGCCTCTTTGCACAAATTGCAACTTATCAGTCAAATCAAATTTTACCCGCAAAGATGGTATAACATTCATAATATTTCCATAATTTTTTACATCACGATAGCCCAAACTTAAATCAAACTGAATATCTTGGTCTTTGAAAAAACGACCAAGTCCGACAGCCGTTCTGAGATCATAATAATAATCTGACATATCATCATATTGAGTTCGATGATAAAGGGCTACATAATTTTTTTGCTCTAAAATTCTGATTTTGTCTGATAAAGTCACATCATAAAGTTCAGAATATTTAGTGGGAACACCCCTTGCTACCTTTACCTGAATTTTATATCTCGACTCATGTTCAAATTTAATATAAGCAACATTTCTATTGCTTGTATATCCATAACGCCCCGATAGATTGTAATCTTTTGAGTTATAATCAGAGTCACGATAGCCTGATAATGCCATAAATTGCCTTACCTTATTATTGCGATCAAAGGTACGATTCTTTTCGCTGGCAATCGCTTTACGTTCACCAGGAGTTTCTTGGTCAATCGCCAAACATTTATCTGCTATAAAGATAAAAAAAATGCAAATTAAACAGGGTGTTGAGGCTTTCATGTTTTTGGTGAATGGGCTTTAATTTAGATAATTCTATTCAGCTTTGACTAAGTTTATTATTCAACATCCTCTTCTTGGATCGATTCTTGGCCATTGGGCAGCACTCCCCCAACAGGACGATTATATGATTTTGGCAATTCCATTTCTTGAGCAGATTCAAACATCCAGCTAAACTGATCTTTAATCGAATTACTATATTTGATTCCAGCTATAAAGGAAAACAACATCAAGAAAGCTACCGAAACTAGAGCTAAAGGTGAAGGCATTTCAGTTCTATTTAATGTTTAACAATTTCAACAATTATATAAAGCAACTAAAAACCAAGAGTAATTTTAATATCGATTAAATCAACATTAAAATTGGATTTTCGACATAGCTTCTAAGCGCCTTTAAAAACTCAGCGCCAACCGCACCATCAACCGATCTATGATCAGAAGATAAAGTGACATTCATCATATTGGCCACCGCAATTTCACCATCACGAATTACCGGCTTTTCAACTGCCCTTGAAACCGCCAAAATACAACTTTGTGGCGGATTAACAATTGCTGAAAAATTATCGATACCAAACATCCCCAAATTAGATATGCTAAAAGAGCCTCCTTGGAACTCTTCAGGTTGCAACTTGCCTTCTCGAGCTTTTTTGGCCAAATTCTTCATCTCAATTGAAATATCTTGGATCGACTTTTGATCAGCATTTTTAACGATTGGCGTAATCAGCCCACCATCAATTGCCACAGCTACCGAAATATCAATATTATTATAAACAATGATTGCCTCATCATTCCAACTAGAATTGGCCTCTGGCACTTTTTTAAGTGACAAAGCTACTGCTTTAATGATTAAATCATTGACCGAAATTTTGTAAGCTGGCTTACCATTTTCATCTAAGCTAGCTGCGCCATTTAAAGTAGCTCTTAGCTCGCTAAGCTTAGTAATATCAAATTCACAAGATAAATAAAAATGCGGAACGCTTAATTTTGACTCAAGCAATCTTTTAGCAATAACTTTGCGAATATTGCTATTTTTAATTTGATAAAATTCTTGCGGATTTCTCCTAACAATTCCTTTGCCACTACCACCACTTTGTAAGAATTCAATAACATCATCCTTAACAATTCTGCCTTGTGGTCCAGATCCAGAAACGCTATATAAAGAAACATTTTCTTCTTTGGCAATTCTTTTAGCTAGCGGACTGGCTTTAATTTTATTAGAAAATTTATTAGTTTTTGCTTCTTTTATATCTGGCTTTACAACAATTTCTTGCTTTGCAATTGGCGCTACAAAAGTTTCAACTTTTTTAACTTCTAGCGTCTTTTCTTCTTTTTGCGCTTCTGATTTGTTGTCATTGGCACTTTCAACCTTATATTTATCTAGAGCACCCTTATCTTCGCCATCTTCTAAAATTAAAGCGATACATTTATTTACTGCCACATTTTCAGTGCCTTCATTAATTAAAATCTTACCTAAAACTCCTTCATCAACCGCCTCAACCTCCATAGTTGCTTTGTCGGTTTCAATTTCGGCAATAACTTCACCAGCACTTATTTTATCACCTTCTTTTTTAAGCCATTTAGCGAGATTGCCTTCGGTCATAGTTGGCGAAAGCGCAGGCATCAAAATTTCAATCGGCATTTATCGAATTATTAAGTTATAAAAATTGCTTTTATCCAAGCATAATATAAATTGAGTTTTTTTTGTAAATCATTTTCTTGAGTCAAAAGCATCTCTTAAAGCTTCTCCTATAAAAACCAGCAAAGTTAAGATAATAGTTATAATAAAAAAACCAACCATCCCGATCCAATAAGCAGCAATATTATTTTTACCTTGTGCCAAAAGCTCACCCAAAGATGGCGAGCCAGCTGGCATGCCAAGCCCTAAAAAATCAAGGGCGGTTAAAGTGGTAATCGAGCCGGCAATTAAAAATGGCAAATTAGCTAAAATTATTGGCGAAGCGTTGGGCAAAATATGACGAAATATTATGTAATAATCTCCAGCGCCCAAAGCCTTGGCCGATCTAACAAAATCAAAATTTCTAAGTCTTAAAAATTCAGCGCGCACAAAACCAACCATCCCCATCCAGCTAAATAAAAGCATCAAAAATAATAAACTAAAAAATCCGGGCTCAATGATTGATGATAAAATTATCAATAAAAACAACATTGGCATGCTCGACCAAATTTCCATGAATCTTTGAAATAAAAGATCCAAAAGCCCACCAAAATAACCTTGAATCGCCCCAAAAAAAACACCAATCACACCCGAAAAAAACGATAAAATCAGCCCAAAAATCAACGAGATTCTTACGCCATAAATTGCTCTACCTAAAATATCTCGACCTTGATCATCAGTGCCCAGCCAATTAATATTATCAGGCTTTGAAGGCGCTGGAGAAGTCATTGAAAAATTTATAGTATCATAAGAAAAAGGTATAATTGGCATAATCATCCAACCTTTTTGCTCAATTAAATTTTTAACAAATGGATCGCGGTAATCAGTCTCGGTTTTCAACTCTCCACCAAAAAGAGTTTCAGGATAAGATTTAAGAATTGGCGAGTAATATTTGCCGTCGAATTTAATCAATATCGGCTTGTCATTGGCAATAATTTCAGCAAAAAAAGTTAAAATAAAAATAGCCAAGAAAATCAGCAAAGAATAATAGCCTCTTTTATTTTTTTTAAATTTTTGCCACATGATCAATTGATTTGAATAAATCAGACTTCTACACTAAATACAATCTGTTTAACTTTCATTAAATTTATGTCAAATTTACAAAAAATATCGCGTTGCTTAATTTCAGTTTCTGATAAATCTGGAATTATTGAATTAGCCAAGTTTTTAGAATCAAAAAATATCGAAATTATTTCAACTGGTGGCACTCAAAAACTTTTATCTCAAAACAATATTAAGGTTAAAGATATTTCGCAGTTTACCAATTTCCCTGAAATTATGGATGGTCGCGTTAAAACTCTGCACCCAAAAGTTCATGGCGCACTTTTAGCCTTAAATGACGATCCAAGACATCAACAACAAGCTAAAGAAAACAATATTTCCTCAATCGATTTACTTATTGTCAATCTTTATCCATTTGTTGAAACGGTTGCAAAAACCAATGACCAAGCCGAAATTATTGAAAATATCGATATTGGTGGCCCGGCGATGATTCGCTCGGCATCTAAAAATTTTGCCTTCAAAACTGTAATTACCAATGCAAATCAATATCAAGAGTTGATTGAAAATTTACAAAATAATCAAAATCAAACCAATCTTGATTATCGTCAAAAATTAGCCGTTCAAGCTTTTAAAATGATAGCTGATTATGATTTGGCAATTGCTAACTGGTTTGAGGGCGTTAGTTTTAGCCTTAATTGCTCACTAAAACAGAGCTTGCGTTACGGTGAAAATTCACATCAACAAGCCAAATTATACGCAATCGGCAATTCTGGAATTGTTTCAGCCAAGCAATTACAGGGCAAAGAATTAAGCTATAACAATATCAATGATGCTGACGGCGCTTACAATTTGATTTTAGAATTTGAACAGCCAGCTTGCGCTATCATCAAACACGCCAATCCTTGTGGGGTAGCAATTGCTGACGATATTTTGCAAGCTTATCAAGAAGCTTTGTCTTGCGATCCTAAAAGTGCTTTTGGTGGCATTGTGGCTTTAAATGATAAAATTGACGAAAATTTAGCGATTGAGCTTTCAAAAATGTTTTTTGAAGTGATAATTGCCAAAGAAATTGATGAAAAAGCGCAAGAAATTTTAGCACAAAAAAAGAATTTACGCATTTTAATCGCTGATTTTCAAAAACCAACTCAACCACAAATAAAATCAGTTTCTGGCGGGCTTTTAGTGCAAGATTTAGATCAAAAAATCATAGATAAAAATGATCTTGAGTTAGTTAGTAAAAAAACAGCTGATGAACAAGAAATTCAAAATCTAGTTTTTGCCATGAAAGTGTGCAAACATGTCAAATCTAATGCAATCGTAGCAGTACAAAACAACAAAGCAATTGGCATTGGCGCCGGCCAGATGAGTCGTGTCGATTCTTGCCAAATTGCCTGTCAAAAAGCATCAGATTTTATTAAAAACAACAACTCGCAAGACTCTTTATTTATGGCCTCTGATGCCTTTTTTCCATTTGCCGATAATATCGAAATTGCTCACAAATTTAATATCAAAGCTATTATTGCCCCAAGTGGCTCAGTGCGCGATCAAGAAGTGATTGATAAAGCTAATGAACTAGGAATTGCTCTTTACTTTATCAAAACTAGGCATTTTAGGCATTAGCCACAAATTCATTAACCAAAGCCAAAGCTGAGATTATCGCGGTATCTGTCCTTAATATTCTTTTGCCCAAAGAAATTGCATAAAGATTTTTAATTTCATACATCATCTTAAATTCGTCTTGGCTGAAGCCGCCTTCAGGGCCGATTAAAATCACTATTTCTTTATTCTTTAGACCTAATTTGCTCAAAACTTCGCTAGCTTTTTTAGCATTTCCCGACTCATCGCAAAGTATCAAAATCTTATCATCTAAATTCTTGTCTTTAAAAAAATCGCCCAATTTAGTAATTTTTTGTAAATTTGGCACATCATTGCGCCCGCATTGTTCACAAGCTTCTTTAATGTTGGCCAAAAATCTTTCATTATTTATTTTATCAACTATTGTTCGCTGAGTAATAATTGGCCAAAAATTAACCACTCCCATTTCACAAGCTTTAGCTGCCACAAAATCAATACGCACATTCTTAACTGGCGCAAAAGCTAGTGTGATTTTGGGTAAAATTTCAAGATCAGCAATTTTTTCAATAATCAAAATCTGTAAATCTTTTTTAGCAATTTTACAGATTTTCACCAAAAATTCGCCATCTATCCCGTTAAAAATTAAAATAGTGTCGTTGATTTTTTGTCGCATGACTTTAATTAGATAATTAAAATCTTTATCAGTGATTTTTATAATATCGCCGATATTAATTATTTTTAGATCCAAATATAATCTAATTTTTGACATAGTTTTAAATATTTAATGAGTCTTATTCTACTGTTTTTAGCTACCATCATCATCTTGTCGCTAATTTTAAACAAAAAAATTAAAAAATCGCGCTTTAAACGAAGAGACCAAAAATTTAATTCTTTAGCCAAATATTTCAGCTATTGTTTTATTTTATGGTCTTTATTAGCAACAATAATTATTTCCATAACACCTTTAACCATATATATCAAAATCATTACAATTACATTATTTTATGCACTTGGATTTTTTTTACTTAAGAATTTGCAACAAAAAAATTTCAATGCAAAAAAGCATATTGAAAAATCAGGAGAAGTTGTTTTATCAATAACTGCAGGGATTGGTATTTTGATTACAATTATCATAACTGCCTCGATTTTTTTTGAAGCTTGGCGTTTTTTTGAAAAAATATCTTTTTTTGATTTTATTTTTGGCCTTCAATGGAATCCACAAATGGCAATTAGTGAAGATCAATCAGTTGGTCAAAGCGCATTTGGATTTATTCCTGTATTTTTAGGCACACTCTTAATTGCTACAATTTCGATGTCAGTAGCCATTCCACTTGGAATTATGGGTGCGGTTTATTTAACGATGTATGCCAAAAACTCAACCAGAGATGTTTTAAAGCCGATTTTGGAAATTTTAGCAGGAATCCCAACGGTAGTTTATGGCTATTTTGCAGTAACTACCATAGGGCCATTTTTAAAAAACCTTTTTGATCTATTTAGCATCAAAATTGCCAGTGAGAGTGCCTTAAATGCTGGTTTTGTAATGGGTATTATGATTATTCCATTCATCTTGTCACTTACTGATGATGCCCTAAAAGCGGTACCTCAATCTTTAAAGGATGGAGCTTTAGCAATGGGCAGCACTAAATCAGAAATGATTAAAAAAGTGGTTTTACCAGCTGCTACGCCCAGCATTGTTGGTGCGATTATTCTGGGGGTTTCCAGAGCAATTGGTGAAACCATGATTGTAACTATGGCTGCTGGTTTGGTTGCCAATCTAACCTTTAACCCCCTTGACTCAGTAACAACAGCTACCGCTCAAATTGTAACTTTGCTTGTTGGCGATCAAGAGTTTGACTCGCCAAAAACTCTAGCAGCTTTTGCTTTGGCCTTGACGCTTTTTGTTTTGACTTTTATCTTTAATATTGTTGCCTTATCAGTAATTAAGAGCTATAAGAAAAAATATAGCTAGGAACAGCGTCTAAAAAGATTATTTAGTTAAAATTTGCTAAATTTTAGCTTATTTTTTTAATAAAATTATGACAGAAAAAATCCACCAAACCAATTATAGCCCGGCTCACATAGCTAATTTCTTCATTTGGAAAGCCGATGAAGAAGATATTAAAAACATCACTTTGTTAAAACTAATAAAGCTGGTATATTTCGCCTATGGCTGGTATTTAGCAGTTTATAACAAAAAATTATTCGATGAAAAAATCGAAGCTTGGCGTTATGGCCCTGTAATTCCTTCAATATATCATGAATTTAAAGAATTTGGCAATTCACCAGTTTGTCGCTACGCTGTCGAGTTTGTACCCGAAACTGGAGAATTTGACTATCCTATAATCGATAAAAATGATAGTGACGCTATTCAAGTTTTAGAAGCAGTTTGGAATGTTTATAAAAATCGCGACGGCACCCAACTTAGCAGACTTACCCACGATGCCAATAGCCCTTGGTCTTATTCTTATGTCAAAGACACAAATAAAGAAATTAGTGATTCCTTGATTAAAAAAAGAGCCAAAGACGCTATCTTAAAATATCAAAATTTTAATAATTCGGATAAATCTCAATAGTTAAGCGATTTTGATGACTAAACAACAACAATTTAAACAAGTTATTGCTCAATTAAGCGGTTGCTATCCACAACAAAATTCTAGCAATATAAAATCAAATGCAACCCTTAACAAGGAGCCTATTCATCCTAAAATTCCTAATGCTTTTGATTTACAAAAAAAAGATGAGGAGCTGAGGCGCAAAAAAATTGAAAACGATATTAGCGAAAATGAATTAGCTCTTAAAAAAGGCATTTATTTTTGGGTTAAATGGGTGGTTACTATATATTTATCTTTTGTTGCTATTACGATTTTGGCATTATTTACTGGCTTTGGTAGCTTAAGTGACAATGTTGTTATCGCGCTACTCTCAACTACCACAATCAATATTTTAGGTTTACCTTACATGATTATTAAATCGTTATTTCCTAATAAAAATAACTCTAAATGACCAATACTAAAATCAAAAACCTAACCAAAAGAAATAAAAAGGAAAAAAGATTTAAAATATATGGCTTATCGGCCATAGTTTGCGCCATGATCTTTTTAGCTATACTTTTATCAACAATTTTCATTCGTGGTTATAGTGGGTTTTTTTACAGTAAGATCGCGCTTGATATTGACTTAAGTAAAAATCATGAAATTTTACAAATTGATTATCGTCAAATTATCAAAAAAGCTTTGCGTCACAAATTCCCAGAAGCCCAAGAAATTAGTGAAATAAATTCACTTTATCAACTAATCAGCAAAATTAGTAATTTAGAACTTAAAGAAAAGATTGCCAACAACCCAAATTTACTTGGTAAAAAATCTAGAATTTTTCTTCGTGCTTCATCAATTTCCGACATGTACTTTAAGCACAATCAAGACGCATCACTGAATAATAATCAAAAAAAATGGCTCAATCAAATAAAATCTGAAAATTCTTACGAAATAAAGTTTAATTGGAGTTTTTTTACGATTGCTGATTCAAGAGAAGCAGAGATTGCAGGAGTTGGAGCTAGTTTGACTGGGTCTTTTTTTATAATTTTGATATTTTTAATTTTAGCTTTCCCAATTGCTATAATGTGCGCTTTTTATCTAGAAGAATTTGCGCCTAAAAATCGCTTAACTGACATTATTGAAATTAGCATTAATAATTTAGCCGCCGTGCCTTCAATAATCTATGGCTTACTTGGCTTAGTTATCTACTTACAATTTATGAATTTACCACGCTCTTCAGCTTTGGTTGGTGGTATGACGTTATTTATGCTAGTTTTACCAGTAATAATAATTGCCACCCGTAACACTATTCGCTCAATTCCACAGTCCATTAGAGATGGCGCCTTGGCTATCGGCGCTTCAAAAATGCAAACTACCTTACATCATCTTTTACCCTTATCTATGCCTGGAATTATGACTGGTACAATTTTAGCAATTTCTCGAGCCTTGGGTGAGACAGCTCCACTTTTAATGATTGGTATGGTAGCTTTTATTGCCGATATTCCTCGCAATTTTTTTGATCCAACTACCGCTCTTCCAGTACAAATTTATCTGTGGTCAGATTCTCCAGAATCTGGCTTCTTAGAAAAAACTTCAGCAGCCATTTTGATTTTATTAATGTTATTAATTCTGTTTAACATTTTTGCCATAGTAATTCGTAAAAAATTTGAGAAAAAGTGGTAAAATTAGTCGGCATTTTAAATATTACACCCGATTCTTTTAGTGATGGAGGCAAATATTTTTCACTTAAAAACGCACTAAACAAGACCCGTAAATTGCTTGAAGACGGTGCTGATATAATTGATATTGGCGCCGAATCAACTCGTCCTAACGCACAAATTTTAAGTGATGATGAAGAATGGCAAAGATTAGAAAATATTTTACCACAAATCATTACTCTAGTAAAAGATTTTAACCAAAAAAATAATAAAAAAATTCAAACCAGTATAGATTCTTATCATTTTTCTACTATTAAAAAATCTTTCCAACTTGGAATTGATATAATTAATGATGTAAGCGGTTTAATTGATGAAAATATTATAGAATTTATTGCCAAAAACAATATAAAGACTGTCTTAATGCATAACCTAGCAATTCATGCCAACCCCAATATTTTAATCAATCAATATTTAGACATAAATCACGAAATCATAAAATGGACGCAACAAAAAATTAAATATTTAGAAAAATTTAGCGTTAAAAAAACTCAATTAATTTTCGATCCAGGTATTGGCTTTAGTAAAAACGCCAAACAATCAATTCAAATTCTCAAAAATATTAGCAACTACAAAATTCTTAAGTTACCAATTTACGTAGGACATTCGATGAAAAGCTTTTTAGATAGTATTGATATTTTAGGAGATAGAACTAGTAAAACTCTCAAGATATCAGAATTTCTTATCAAGAATAAAGTTGATTATTTAAGAATTCACGATGTTTTTTCTCATCAAAAATTAATAAAAAACATCAAAAATTAATGAAAAATCTAGAAATTGATATCTTAATAAGATCAAAAAAATGTTTTCTTTATTTCAAAGATGAAAAATCATTCCAAAAGAAAATTGAAGAAATTTGCCAAAATTTATTTAAACAAAGTCCATTAAAAGAAATCCTAAAAAACAGTAAATTTACTACTATTGCCTTTACTTTCACCAATAATCAGCAAATTAAAAAAATAAACCAGCATACCAGAAACAAAGATAAGTCGACCAATGTTTTATCTTTTCCACATTTTAGTAGAGATGAAATAGAAAAAATTATTTACAAAAATATTAAAAATAACTATACTTTCCTTGGTGATATCATAATATCGTGTGAAAAAATTGACCAAGAAGCAAAAAAGCAAAATAAAATTTTTAAAAATCATTTGACCCATTTGATTTTACATAGTATATTACATCTTCTTGGCTTTGATCATGAAAGTGAGGCAGAAGCTATAGAAATGGAAAATCTAGAAATTAAAATTCTTGAAAATCTTAACATAAAAAACCCTTATATTAATATTTAATTTTTTTAATGAGTAATAATTCAAACTCCGAAGACTATCCCAAGAGTAAAATATATAAAAAAAGACTCAATTTTATAAGATTTTTTAACTTTTTCATAAATCTTTTTGGCAAAAAAACCAAAAAATCATTTTCCTCTGTTTTAACTCATCTTGTTGAAGATTATCATAAAGAAGGATTAATAAGCCTTGAAGAAAAAATAATGTTTAAAAACATCGCTAATTTTGGCGATAAAAAAGTTTATAACATTATGACCCCACGAACAGATATCATTTCCGTCAAATATAACTCAACCTTAGAAGAAATTAAAAAAGTTATTAATGAAGATGGTCACACCAGAATACCAGTTTTTAAAAATAATAATGAAGAAATTGCTGGCTTTATCCACACTAAAGATCTAGCCAGATTTTTATGTAAAGAAGATCAAAATTTTAACATCGATAACATTCTTCGAAAAATTCTCTTCGTTCCAGGATCAATGAGAATTAGCGATGTTATGCTTAGAATGAGAATCGCTAGAGTTCATATCGCTATGGTTCTTGATGAGTTTGGTGGTATTGACGGCTTAGTAACCATTGAAAACGTTGTTGAAGAGATAGTTGGAGAGATTGAAGACGAGCACGATATTATGGAACACGACTCATTCTTTTGTATCAGAAAAATAGATGACGACACTTTTCAATTTGGTGGACGAGTTGAAGTTAAAAAAGCTCAAGATCTAATAAAAACCAAGATTAGTAATGACGATGAGCAATATCAAACCATAAGTGGGTTGGTACTATTTTTATTTAATCGCGTTCCTGAAATTGGTGAAGAGATTAAAGAATTTGGCCTTAATTTTCGAATAATTGACTCAAATAATAGATTAGTTAAGTTAGTCGAGGTAAAAAAGCTACATTCTAACTAAATCAATCAAAAATTCAACATTTTCAATTGGTGTTTGCGGTAAAATACCATGTCCTAAGTTAAAAATAAAAGGTTTTGAACTAAATTTTTGCAAAATATCTTCAACTTCTTTTTGAATTTCTTTTTTACTACCAAAAGCCAGTAAAAAATTATCCAAATTTCCTTGAATAGTTGTTTTTTCCTGCAGATTTTCGACTATCCAATTTCTTGGCAAATTTTGATCAACAGCTACACAATCACAATTAACATAATTAACAAAATCTTTATAATTTACTCCAATACCTTTTGGAAAACAAATAATGGGTATATCTGGGTATTTTTCCTTTAACTTATTAACAATATTTTTAACCGGCTCAAACACCCATTTTTTTAGATCACTTGGTGGTAACAAACCAGCCCAGGAATCAAAAAGCTTTACAATATTAGCTCCAGCTTCAATTTTTAACGATAAATATCTAATAATACTTTGGGTTAAGATATCTATCAAATCCCCAAAAAACTCTTGATTAAAAATAGCTAATTTTCTTGTTTCGTCAAAATTTTTAGAACCACCACCCTCAATCATATAACAAGCTAAAGTCCAAGGGCAACCAGCAAAACCAATTAAAGCCTTATCTTTTGATAAATTTTGACGAGTTAAACTAACCGCTTCAAAAACAGGTTTTAGAAATGAATCAATTTTATTAATTTTAAGGGCTTTTAAATCATTACTAGATGATATTTTTGATAATTTAGGACCTTCACCAGCAATGAATTTTAAATCGCATCCTAAGGCGTGAGGAATAACTAAAATATCAGAAAAGATGATTGCAGCATCAAAATTAAATCTTTTAATTGGTTGTAGAGTAACTTCACATGCTAGCTTTGGATTATAACAGAGATCTAAAAAACTTCCTGCCTTACTTCTAGCTTCTCGATATTCTGGCAAATATCGACCAGCTTGACGCATAATCCAAATAGGTGGTTTTTTATTTTTTAAATCTTTTTTATTTAATACATCTACTATATAACTCATTTATATAAATTTATAATAATATTAATAGAGTTGTTAATTATTTTATAACTTTTTTAAACATTTTATTAACAGTTTTTTTAACAAGAAATATTAAATTTCGCTTGATATAAAAGAATTTTACAAAAAATAAAAATTCATGTTAAGAAAAATTATTTTTTATTAACTAGAAAAATACTGTTAATAGAATTGTTAATAAAATTAATAAAAATAAGTTATTAATAGTAATTCAAAGTTGTTAACATTTTATTAACATAAGATAATTAAGTATAAATAGGTAAAAATGATAAAAAATGTTATTATTACAGGTGGCTCTAGGGGTGTAGGTTTGGCTTGTGCCAAGGTATTCTTAGATTTGGGATATAATGTATTAATTTGTTCAACAAATGAAAGAGATCTAAAAAATGTTGTAGATAATAATAAGCAAAAATCAGGCAATTTAATCTATAAAAAATGCGATATTTCTAATCAAAACGAAGTAATCGAGTTATTTAAATTTGCTAAAAATAATTTTGGTGCAGTTGATATTTTAATAAATGCGGCAGCTATTATTCAAAATCAAAAATTTATAGATTTAAAGATTAATGATTGGCAAAGACTGATTGATGTTAATTTGAAAGGTTCGGTTTTATGTTGTTTCGAAGCTTTTAATTATATGAAAAATAAAGGAGGTAATATTATAAATATTAGTTCTTTAGGAGGTTTGCAAAATTTTGAAAAATTTGCAGGTTTTAGTTCTTATGTAACTTCTAAATTTGCAATCACAGGACTAACTGAAAGTTTGGCAGTTGAAGGTAGAGAATTTAATATTAGGGTAAATGCAATTGCTCCTGGGGCGGTTGATACTCATATGTTAAAACAAGCTGCACCAAATTTAAAAACCTCAACTAAACCTCAAGATATTGCTAAAAATATTATCTATTTATGTGACGATGATCAATGTGGTCATATCAGTGGTTCAATCTTAATAATAAACTCAAATGAGTAATTTTACTTCATATATCACTCGTAAAGAATCTTTGTGTATAGCGCATCGCTTATATAATCCAAATTTTTCCCATCAAAAAAATTTAGAAATATATGAAAAATGTACCAATTGTCATGGTCACAATTTTAATTTATTTGTAACTATTAAAGCAAAAATCGATAAAGAAACCGGTATGGTTATGAACTTTAAAGATTTAAAACAAATTATTAGAAAGGAGGTTTATGATAAGATGGATCATAAATATCTAAACGAAGATATTGATGAATTTAAGGGGAGTCTTATGCCAACAGCTGAGAATATTGCAGTAGTTATTTGGCGATGGCTAAAACCAAAATTACCAAATTTATACGAAATTAGATTAGAAGAAACCGAAAATAATGCCACAATTTATCGCGGTGAATAATTTTTATAATGCAAATTGGCGTTATATTACTTCAATTTTTTAATATAATCTTCCAATTCTTTTTTTATAGTACCACTCATAATATAAAGTCCAATCAAGTTAGGTACTGACATAATTAAGAATAAAATATCGGCCAAGTCAATCACGGTGCCAATTTTTAGCATTGAGCCAATAAAAACAAAAACTGCAAAAATAGTATAGCAAATTTTTAGATGTTTGCCTTTTGTTAAATATGTCCAAGCTTGCTTACCATAATAGCTATAGGTTAGCATTGTTGAAAAAGCGAACAGAAAAACAACCAATGATAACAAGTAAGTAAACCAAGGCGCAACAGAATTAAAAGCGGCCTGAGAGATTAAAATTCCGTCACTAGAGCTATCTAAATAGGCGCCAGTGGTTACAATTACAATTCCTGATAAAAAGCATATTGTAATGGTATCAATGAATGGCTCTAATATTGAGACGGATCCTTCTTGCATTGGATGACTTACTTTTGCAGCAGCGTGAGCGATAGGAGCGCTCCCAAGTCCAGCCTCATTTGAAAACGCTGCTCTTTTAAATCCTTGAACTATAGCGCCAATTACTCCACCATAAGCAGCATTTTGGCTAAATGCTGAAGTAAATATCAAGTTAATTGCTGATAAAACTTTATCATTATGAACAACAAGCACTGCAATGCACATAACAATATAAATTAAAGCCATTAAGGGCACAATTTTTTCAGAAATATGCGCTACACGAACAATTCCACCAAGTAAAACAAAGGCAATCAATCCTGCTAAAACAAGGCCAATTAAAGCCTTAAGAGATTGGCCAAGGTTAAAGCTTTCAGCAATAATTGAAACACTTTGATTTGCTTGAAACATTATTCCGGCGCCAATCGCACCACCTATGCAAAAAATAGCAGCTAATTTAGCTAAAAATTTTCCTAATTTTTCTTTGCCATGATCTTTTAAGCCATCTTCTAAATAATAAAAAGCGCCAGCTAGTAAATGACCATCTTTAGTGCGACGATATTTTTGACCCATTGAAACTTCGGTAAATTTAGTCGACATACCAAAAAAGGCAGCAATCATCATCCATATAACTGCACCTGGGCCACCAATTGAAATAGCAATAGCCACTCCAGCAATATTTCCAAGACCAACAGTTGCTGAAACTGCAGTAAATAAGGCCTGTAACGGAGTAATTTTACCATCACTGCCTTCATTACTTATATATTTGCCACGAACAACATCAATTCCATGTTTAAATAATCTAATATTAACAAATTTTAATTTTATGGTAAAAAACAAGCCGGCAAAAATTAACCAAGCAACGATTAAGGGTAGACCTAATATAGTAATTTGTATTTCATGACCAAAAAACGAATAATTAGCACCCAGAAATAAAAAGGCTAAAAAAGAAGTTACGGGCAATATGACTAAGTCAAGAAAGCTAGTTATAGAATGTGCTAAAGAATTATTGGCAAGTGCGGTATTAGGTATGGCAAAAAAAGCTAATGTTATTAAATACTTCATTATTATTTCATAAGCGATTGATGGAATTTCTACCAAACATTCTTTTAGTCTTAAATAATGTAGCAACTTTTTTTAGAAGATTGCTTAAAGTTATTTTTCCTGGGCCAAAAGTAAGAATTGTCAGCAGCATCACTAACCAGTGAAGATAGTAGCCATCAGTTATGATTAAATATTGAATAGCTAGAGTTATAATAACTAATCCGAAGCTAGCAATTCTTGCAAAAGCGCCAATAATTAGCATTATTGAGCATAATATTTCAAAAAAGACAGCACCATAAACAGCTAAAGCGGGATTTATTGTAGCAATATAATAATTACTTCTAAAAAGAAAAATAGAAGAATCTATATCATCCAAGGATTCAACACCAATTTGAAAGAAAGTCAATGAGACTAGAATTCTAAAGATAAAAAGAAGTATGTGTGAAATATATTTCTCAAAAAGTTGAGTTTTTGTTTGATGGAATTGTTCGGCTTTGTTTAAAAAGTCATCTAAACCCATTATTTGCTATCTTATATTATAAATTTAAGTTCAATAGCTAATACTATTTTTTATTTAACCCCCAATTTCGCTTTTTTAATATTGCTGATTTTGAGATATTTTTTAGCGAAAATGAGTTAATTTTTACCTTAATATTCAGCATATTTAGGTAAAAATTAGCTTATTTGTAGCAAAAAAAGCCAAAATTCAGTTACTATTAAAAAAGCGAAATTGGGGTTATTTAGATAAACTTAAGCCAATAAATAATTTATTAAAGATTGGCTTAAGTTATTTTTAATTTATTTTTTAGATGACTTACATTGACACTTATTAGAAGAGTCTTTGCTTGATTTGCACATTTTATCACACTCTTTGTTGCTTTTGTTGTGACATTGTTTACCAGAAATCATGGCACAAGAAGTTGTTAAGCTAAGAGTAAATAAAGCAATTACTAAAGATTTAAAAAAGGTCTTTTTCATAATTTTTTATTTTATACAGTTTATAAAAATTTTAAAAATTCAGCAAAATGAGATTTAGAATTCACCTTGCTTTGTAAAAAAAGTTTGAGTTCATTTTTGCATTTGTCAAACGAGTTTTTTGAAAGAGATCCATTGTGATGTTGATAAATCAAGTAAAGTAAGTAAGTGTTAATTACATCGCTTTCACAATAATCACGAATTTCTTTTATCTTACCCTCGTCAAACATAGACATAACTTGTGAGCCATCGACACCAATTTTGCCAGGTAAATTAAAAGCAGCACATAGCTCATTCATTTTAACTCTTGCCGAAGCTCCAAAATCGCTAAAAGCATCAGCTAAGTCGCAATGCCAATCTAGAGAGTAGCGCTGATTATAATTATTCCATTTGTCGCCCATCTTATAAAACCATCCAGCTTCAACTTGATGCTTCATAGCAGCATATTTTAAAACTGGCATGTCAAAACCACGACCATTAAAACTAACAAATCTTGGCTGAATCTTTTTAAGATGATTGAAGAATCCCGAAATTAATTCGCTTTCAAGGGTTTCTTCGTTACCACCACATCTAATTTCAGTGATTTTGTAAAATTCTACCCCATCAAAATCGCGAATTATTTGCGCTTCAAGAAAGCCAATGGCCACAATTTTGTGAAAAGGTTGTCGCAAAAAAGAATTTTTTTGATCTGTAATATCAAGATGATATTTAGTTAAACCTTCTCTTAGCTCTTCTTGAGAAGCATTAGGAAGATCAAGAAGGTTTTTAGCGGCATTAGTATCAGGAATTGTTTCTATATCTAAAACAAAGAGATTTTGATGTTGCATTTAGTGAATCAGTCAGTGAATTTATTAAAATATAGATAAAATATTTTCAAGTTTCTTTAATAAGAAGGTTAATTTTAAATAGATAAAATTATGGAAATGCAAGCAGTTTTGGTTAATAAATATTGTAAAGCAAAAGATCTTAAACCAATAAAAGTTGATTCACCCAAAATAAGGGCCAATGAGGTTTTGATAAGACATAGTGCTATCGGAGTTAATTTTTTTGATATTTGTTTTCGAAAAGGTCAATATACGATTTCTAGCATGCCAGCAATTTTGGGTATGGAAGCTTGTGGTTACGTGGAAGCGGTTGGTAGTAAAGTAAAAAATTTTCATGAAGGAGAAAGGGTTGCTTATGCCACTGGAGGAATTGGATCTTACTGTCAAAAAAGAGCTATTGCTGAGCAATTTGTGGTAAGCGCCCAAAACAATCTAAGTGATGTTCAAGTCGCTGCTGTTTTGCATAAGGGTTTAATGGCTCATGCTTTGTTGCATCGAGTTTATATTGCCAAAAGAGCTAAAAGAATCTTGATTCATGCGGTTGCTGGTGGAGTTGGTCATATATTATGTCAATGGGCCAAGCATTTAGGGATTGAGGTTATTGGCACTGTAGGCAACGAAGAAAAAATAGGTTTTGCCAAAAGTTTAGGATGCGATCATATTATAAATTATAAAAAAGAAGATTTTGTACAAAGGGTTACTGAAATCACTAATCAGCAAGGTGTTGGGTTGGTCTATGACGGAGTTGGCAAGGATACTTTGCACAATTCTTTGCAATGTTTGTGGCCGATGGGAATGTGCGTTAATTACGGAGAAGCTTCTGGTAAAACTGAGCCGCTAGATTTGAATTATTTGTTTGCCAATTCTCTTTATGTTACTAGACCAACTATGGCAATGTACAAATCCAATAGGACAGAATTAGTGTTGTCAGCTAATGAAGTATTTGCAGCCACTGAAAAAGGGGTTATTAAGCCCAAAATTACCACTTATGATTTTAAAGACGTGGCCAAAGCTCATCAAGACTTAGAATCAAGAAAAACTACAGGATCTCTCGTTTTAATCCCGCCTAAAAATTAAACGCTTGATTCAAAATTTTTGATTAGGCGCCGTTAAAAAGTTTTTTTATAGTGTATCTAAAGATCGAATTTGGTGTTAGTTAAAGGTGCTCAGTTTATCATAAAACGCCTCAACTTCAGCAATTACATTTTTAGAGCCTTGAGTGGTATTAATTTTGGCGCGATATTCTGCTGAATCTTTAAGACCAGAACTATACCAACCAATATGTTTGCGAGCTAGTGGAATTGCTACCTTTTCTCCATAATGCTCAATCATTTGCTTCAAATGATCTATAACAATTTCTTTTTGTTCAAAAATATTAGGAGCCTCGATTATTTCGTTTTTATTTATTTCGGCAGAAATTTGGTTAATTAACCATGGTTTTCCGTAGCAAGCTCTTCCCACCATAACACCATCAGCTTTAGAAAGTTCCATTGCTTTTTTGGCATCATCAGAGTTTTTGATATCGCCATTAGCAATTACCGGAATTTTTACCACTTCTTTAACTTTTGCAATTTCTTGCCAATTTGCGCTGCCATTATACATCTGACAACGAGTACGGCCATGCACTGTTAACATCTTTACACCAGCGTCTTCAGCCTTTTTGGCTAAGGATGGCGCATTAAGATTTTCATAATTCCAGCCCAATCTCATCTTCATAGTGACAGGAATTTTTACCGCTTTAACAACTTTTTCCATGATGCTTGTTGCCAAATCTTCGTCTTTCATTAAAGCGCTTCCTGCAAAGCCATTAACTACTTTTTTTACGGGGCAACCAAAATTGATATCAATTATATCGGCACCCAAATCTTCGTTGAGCTTAGCCGCCTCAGCCATAACCTCTGGATCACAGCCGGCAATTTGAACCGACATCGGAAAGTGATCTTTGTCTTTTTTTCCTTTTAGCAAAGATTCTCTGGTTTGTAGAATCATAGCTCTAGAAGCGATCATTTCTGAAATTACTAAGCTAGCTCCAAATTTTTTTACCAATCTACGAAATGGTAAGTCAGTTACACCTGACATTGGTGCTAACAAAACATTGTCTGTTAAATTTATATTACCGATCTTAATCATTAAAACAAAAAATAGTGGCGCTCCCGACATGATTCGAACATGTGCACATGGTTTAGGAAACCAATGCTCTATCCCCTGAGCTACGGGAGCAAATAATCAAAAATAATTATATCGTTCTTTAGACACTGTTAACTAATTATTTCATTTTATTATTTTGGCTAGTTTTTACTCTTTTTTTTGTAAAATTTTTCAAAATATAACCTGATATTTTTAAAAATTTTGCAAAAAAATCGCTAAAAACTACCTCAAAAACTAAAACAAAATAATTAGTTAACAGTGTCTAGGCAATGTTAGAATATATTTTCTCACCCTTCCTTTTTTATAGTGAATAATAATCCAATTTAAGTAAATTTAATAAAACTTGAATTATTAAGCTGCAACTTTAGCTTACTTTTATTGTAATATTTTAATCTTTGCAACCCTTAGTTTCTAAGATCTCAATGATAGCTCTAACAAAAAAGAAAAATACCAATCACAAGCTTGAAATTAAAAGTTGGTATTCAAACAGATATCAAATTGTTGTTGTTCAAAGAAATATATTATTAATTTTAACTGCGCTTTCAATTATTTCTGTAGCTGTAGCTGTATTATTTGTTAAAAAAATCATTTCATCAAAATCTCTAGATCCTTATGTCATAGAGCTAGAACAAAAAACTGGAGTTGCCACAGTTGTTGATCCAAACACTGCAAGTAGATATACAGGTCAAGAAGCTATAAGAAATTACTTTATTAATAAATTTCTTAATTCGGCTCTAGGTTATGATCCAAAGACTTATAAAGAAGATGCTGAAGAAGTTAGATTGTTTTCGGTGCCATCAGTATATTCAGATTTTAGGTCGCGAATTAACCCAAGGATCCTTGGTGTAAGCGGTAATATCGAGGTTAAAATAAAAACTATGCGCTATCTAGATGCCAATAATCTTAAATTAAGAATATTAAGAATAATTAAAACCAGCGATAACTCTCCAACCATCAGGAATGATGAGGTGGTAACAATGTCTTTTTATTTTGCGCCAAATATTGAGCTAACAGCTGAGGATAGAATGATTAATCCTCTTGGTTTTCAGGTTGATAGCTTGCTAATCGAAAAAGAAATTTTTACTGGATATTAGTAAGAGTTAAAAAGCTGTAGCCAATCTTTGAAAATTATGTTAAAAAGAACTATTGCTTAATATTTCTGAAGGTAAAAATTAGTTTATCGTGATATGTTTATAATGCAATTTGTAAATTTTAAAGTTTGCGCTATAAGATTGAGTTAAAATTAAAATGTTCGGCCATTTAAACAAAATTTTGAAATTATCCGCCCTTTTTCTCTGCTTCATTTTTTTAGCTGTCCCTACTTTTGCGCAAGTACCTATCACAACTGATTCAAGAATTAGAACTTTGGTTTATAATCCAAATGAGGTTTATGAGCTGAAGTTTTTTTACAACTATCAGTCTTTTATCGAGTTTTCAGAAGATGAAGAAATAGAGATGATTTCAATTGGTGAGGCTTTCGCTTGGCGCCTAACACCGGCTGGCAAAAGACTTTTTGTTAGGCCGCTAGAAATAGCAGCTCACACAAATATGACAATAATTACCAATAAAAGAACCTACCATTTTGATATTAGGTCTGATGAGTTTACGGGCAAAGCCGACGAACATCTAGTCTACACGGTGCGCTTTTTTTATCCACAAATTGGCCAGCCTCTTCCGTTGCCACCGCAATTGACTGTGCCAAATATTGCAATGCCAGAGCCTCAGCCAGAAATGGTCGTAGTTGATAGCGATAGCATCAAAACTCCGTTTCCTATTCCTAAAGTTGATGAAGATTTGCCAGATATCTTAACTAGAAATCCCGAAGGGGCTAATTTGAATTTTGATTATGGAGTGGCTGGAAAAGCTGATAATATCGCGCCAATAAAAGTCTACGATAATGAAAAAGAAACCTATTTTCAATTTGCTAACGATAATCAAGTAATTCCAAATATCAGCATGGTTAGCGCAAACGGTGTTGAGCAGCAACTAAATTACATAATTCGTGACAATTATGTGGTTATCCCAATTGTCGCAAGGCAATTTAGTCTTAGATTGTCAGATAGTTTGCTATGTATTTATAACAATAAAATGCTTAGATTAAACAATTTTTGATAACAAAACTAAAATAGCATAAATAACGAACTAACAAAATCTCCTTTTTTTGAGTCGTTAAAATTCTAGCTTTGATTATTTTCGGCGCTGCATTTATTCAAAATTCTAGAGGCTCTAGCAATTGGATTGGTTAGATAGAAGTCATAATCTTGAGCCTGAATTATTCCTTTAATTTTATCGGCTTTTTTACTCGCTTTTTGCCATAGATAATTGCTAGTGATAAAAGAATTTTCATAGGCTCCAAGAGCTTTATAGGTGGAATAGGTCATATCGCTATGATTTTTTGATTCTAAATCGCAGCCAATTTCTTTGGCTAAATTTATCAATAAATCAAAATCTCTTGTTGTGTTGGTTAAATTTGCAACCGCTTTTTGAGTTTTTTGAATGCGTCCTTCAACATTAATATAAGACGCTTCCTTTTCAGCAAAGCTAGCTGATGGCAAAATTATATCTGCCACGTGAGCTCCCCTATCACCATGTGAACCAATGTAAATCACAAAGCATTTGTTTAAATTTTCAAAATCGATATCATCATCAACGCCATGCAAAACAACAGTCTCAATATCGCCATTTTGACATTTATCAATTATTTTGGAACATGTTGTCAAATCATTGCTAAATCCAAGCGCTAGGCCGTTTATAACCCCGCTTGATCTTGCAAGAAAATTAAATCCATTCCAATCTTTTTTAATAAAACCAAATTTTTCTGCTAGCGATTTGATTAGATGCATTGCCTCATAGCCATTATTTTTATTTATAGCATCACGACCAAAAACTAGCATAGGCTTTTTGGAGTTTTTTAAATCATTGCATATCTCATGCTTATTGGCCAAAATATCTTCAATAACCGACAGGTCTCGACCTAAATTTAGATATTTATAAGTTAAGTCGCTGTTGCAACCTATAGCTGCAATTTTTAGTTCACCACTTAAATATCTCTTTCTGATTCGAGCGTTAATAATTGGCGCATCTTTTCTTGGATTGCTACCAATTATTAAACAAAAATCAGCCTCTTCAATTCCTGAAATTGTTGTATTAAACAAGTAAGACATAGGATCGCTTGCCTTTATTTTTTCATCATTAAGCCGGCAATCTATTTGTTCAATTTTTAGATGATCGCTAATTTTTTTTAAGATAAATATTTCTTCTAGTGATGAAAGTTGACCGGTCAAAATGGCAATCTTGTTAGGGTCTGTAGAGCTTAATCTTTTAGCAGCTTCAGAAATTGCGATTTCTTGGTTTGAAGCAACAAGCTTGCCGTCTTTCTTGATATATGCTTTATCAAGTCTTTGATATTTAAGGCCGTCATAGCAAAATCTTGTTTTGTCTGAGATCCATTCTTCATTAATATCCTCGTTTAGTCTTGGTAAAATTCTCATAATTTCTACACCACGAGAGTCAATCCTGATATTGCTACCAACGCCATCCATTATATCAATAGAGCTAGTTTTGTTTAATTCCCAGCTTCTAGCTTTAAAAGCGTATGGTTTTGAAGTTAAAGCCCCAACCGGACATAAATCAATAATATTTCCTGAAAGCTCTGAAGAAATCGATTTTTCAAGATAGGTGGTAATCTCCATATTTTCACCACGATTTGCGGCGCCAATTTCGCAGGTTCCAGCTATATCTTCAATAAATCTAACGCATCTAGTACAATGAATACAGCGCGTCATATGGGTTTTAATTAGAGGTCCCATATACTTATCTTTTACCGCCCTCTTATTCTCGCAATATTCGCTTTTGCCACGGCCGTATTGATATGCCTGATCTTGCAAATCGCACTCCCCTCCTTGATCGCAGATTGGGCAGTCAAGAGGATGGTTGGCTAATAAAAACTCCATCACTCCTTCTCTCGCTTTCTTTACCATTGGCGAGTTTGTAAATATTTCCATGCCTTCATTTACTGGCATTGCGCAAGAAGCAACTGGTTTTGGCGGGCCGCCAACAACCTCAACTAGACACATTCTGCAATTGCCGGCTACCGACAATCT
>Ga0222719_10000371_pt1 | contig 44944 bp, 42 predicted proteins | sample C33_34DmetaG_FD_165039 | JGI IMG/M metagenome (GOLD analysis project Ga0222719, IMG submission 165039) | Estuarine water microbial communities from San Francisco Bay, California, United States - C33_34D | ecosystem: Environmental > Aquatic > Marine > Unclassified | place: USA: California... | reverse complement strand
TCACCCATTAAACAACGAGGGAAATATGGATATTCATTTGTAATAACATAAGCATATTGATCATTTATGAATGCTCCATTACACTCATCGAGTTCACCTGAGTTCGCAATATAATTCCAATCCTCTGCATATGTACCATTAGGGGTTGTACCTTCAAGATCTAAATCTTGTTGGTTTCGTAGAGATACTGTACAGTTAGTTCCTTTTCTTGGTGTTGATGACAGTTGGTAACTGCTTTTATAGTTATTAGATTTTGAGTAATAAATTAAAAAGCCATCTTGTGCAAATCCTATTAAAACCAGATTATTACTATTGGAAAATACATCAATAAGCAACTCTGAAACACCATGATAATGGTATTCGCCTGATGGTTGGACATGTGCATTGTTAATGTCCATTCCTAATGGAAAATCTTGTTGTAATCCTTCAACCCTGTAAACTTCACCCGAGTTACAAGTGACTGTTTCTGCTGTTCCAGGTTCAAACTTAACTCCATTCAATGCAACCCCAGGCTCTCTAACATCTTTTGCAGTTCCTGTATATACCCCATTTAATGGAAAATTCCATATTTTGTTTTGTTCAGTTATTGTATGAGGGTTCCCTGGATTAGGGAAACTACCTGTTCTATGATTAGGAATTGCATTACTTACAATAGTTCTAACTTCATTAGAAATAGTAACTTCTACACTGGTACCAAATTCTTCATCGTATAAGGTGTAGTCCGAGAGATATTTACTTGAATAATAGTTACCGTTGTCAAGAGTTGTCGTCGTAGAGGTAGTTGAATCCGCAATAGTAGTAGAAGAGGTCGTCGTAGAGGTAGTTGAATCCGCAATAGTAGTAGAAGAGGTCGTCGTAGTTGAAGTGGCTTGCTCTACTGCATTATCTATTCGTGCTTGTATTTCTGCTTCACTTGGTCCACAAGAAACAATCAGTAATAAACAAAGAATTAAATATTTATTCATAGATTTATTACTTTAATACTTATATTTTACAATACTGAGTCGGAGAGTTTGCTGAGAGAGCTTATTTTAATTAAAAAGTTAGAACAAATTTAGAACTGCTCACTTCTGAAGACTGTTTTATTTACCGCTCACTGCGATACAGAGCCTGTGTACTACGAGCGTAAAATCAAACTAAATAAGATATACTTAGCTTAGGTCAAATGGTTTGCCCTTACCTGAAAAACAAGGGGTCGGCAGTTCGATTCTGCCTCTGGCCACCAATGTTCCATTGGTTATTCCAGAGTACAGAACGAACGCCTAAGCTAATCGTCCCCATTATCGCCCCACATATATATGTAAAACCCTATAAACATTGGAACGATATACGCGATATACGACATTTCTAAACCCTATATTTATTGCAATTGTTTAGAAAGGGTTTTGCCACCTTGAGCCACAAGCTTTACATTTCATTTTTGATTTTGGAGCTAAAGCTGCAAGTGGAAGAAAGAATACACCAAGTGTAACCATACCTAATTTTCCTCTAGCAGCCTGAACATTAGTACTATCACACTTTGGACAAGACATACCTTTATCTTTTAATTCATTATTTAAATAGTTCGTTACTGGTACTAATAATTCTTCTTCTGCTGCTGAATAGATTTGAAACATAGCAGTGTCTATTGAGCCTTTGTTTCTGTTCTTATAAAACAATTCATATTTTCCAACAGTGCTCTCGGGCTTAGTTTGACTATATCCTTTTTTTGGTGCACCATAATTATATTGCAAGATGTCTCCAACATCTAAAACAAAATCATTGGAGTGTTCAGGCGTTGATTGCACAGATAGTTTATTATTTTCAAAGCTAACAACAACATTTCTCCAATTTTTACTTTGAGAGTGTGGAGGCCTCACGCTGGTTATTTGTTCAGAAAAAGAAACTGATTGTGTAGATGAACTTTCTTGTTCAGTTGAGCCTGAATCAAGTAACTTACTTTTCTGGGCCTCAAATTCTTCTTGAGATAAGATACCTTCATCAAGAAGCTCTTTCATTTTTTTTAATTCGTCTGCAACACTCATTTTCCTCCTTACAGATTTACTCTAGTAGTAAAACTTTCTAGAAGAAGAGCTGTCCTAGTTTATTTAGCGCCATTGAATGAAGGTGTAAAAAACCACCCTATATTTGGGAGAAAAAAAAGAGAGTTAAGTATTTGGGGTGGCGGATAATATATCTGAGAAAAAAACTATCCCCCTGTCTACACACAAAAAAAGTTGTGACAGTAGATGTTGAAACACAAATTTAAATTAACAATGCCTCTACCTCCTAAATAATATTTATATATAATTTAATTATGGATGATAAATCAGACAAAAGCCCAGAATATATTAACGATTGGGAAGACCGTTCATCAACAGTATTTTTTATACTTGCTTCTTTGACAGGAGCTTATGCTTTGTACAAAGGAATAATCTATGGCGGCGGCATCAATACATATGTTGGTGGAGATGCTTACAACTATATAATTAATGCAAATAAATTTGTTGGCTGGATGGTTGTTGCACTCATTTTTACACTTATTGGCTGTACAGTAATGGTTGTTAATGCAATTCAATCTAAAAATAGTAAATAATTTACATCTTTCTTAAGTAGTTCAGAGGATTAAAACTGTCACACCTTATTTACATACTGTTGGTATGGGAGCATTACCTTACGATGACAAACACGACAATCAAAAAGTATTAGTTGATTGTGATGTCTGTAATAAAAGATTTCTACTATATCCCGATAAGGTTCCTACCTGTAATGGTTGTCTTACTGACAAGACAGTAAAGAAGAATAGAAGCAAACAAGGGACACCAATTGCTTTCTTATTTGATATTTAATAAAATAACTGGATGATAAAGAAATTAATTAAATTCGGTGGAATATTAGTAGTCGTTTCAGTTGTAGCCTCAGTATTTTTAGGTGGAGATGACACAAGTTCCAGTTCAAATTCAACCCCAGATACAACACAAGCTACACCGGTAAGTAACTGTAGCAATGTAGGAAGTTCATTACTTAAAGTAATTTATGAGGGCGATGGCTTTGAATTAACTAATGGTAAGTCAGTTAAGTTTGGAGACAATCCACCTGCTCGTTATGTTTCAGCAGAATTTACTAACTCTGGTTCTTTAGGAATTGATGGAGAAGTAGGTACTTGGTTAGTACTCGGAGATATTGGTAGCCCAGATTACATAGAGGGTGTTGGTGGATTTGGCGAAGAATATTCTTCTTGGGGTTCTGGCATTAATAACAAACAAGGTTCGCCTTATGATAGTGCGTACTCTGAAAGTAGAGACTGCGTTAAATAACCACTACGAAAACAACTAGGAACTTTAGGAACTTAGGAAGTTCCAATTCGTCCCTAAATCGTCCCCCGCTCATATCTTCACTTACCATTTATTACCACTCAAGACACTCATAGTGCTTGTATGTAATGAGCGATAAAGATTGATAAATAGATTAAACTAACAATAGGTCACAAGGTTTGCCCTTATCTGAAAAACAAGGGGTCGGCAGTTCGATTCTGCCTCTGGCCACATATGGAAAATAATGTACAGTAAAATTATCAATTTATTAAAAAGTAAATTCCCAAAAATTCTATCTGTTTACTACAAAATACGTTTTGTAGTAAGAGCCATTTACATTAAAGAACCTCGAGCTCATCTGTTATGGATTTTAAAAAGAAGTGATAAATTAGTTCATAAGAAATTTAACTTAAATTCAGATTCGGTATTTTTTGATGTTGGAGGATTTGAAGGAAAGTATGCTGAAAAGATTATAGAAGAGTTTGATCCTTACACTTATATATTTGAACCACATCCTTTATATTTTGAAAAATTACAAAAAACATTTAAAGGAAATAAAAAGGTTAAATTATTTGATTACGCCCTAGGTGCAAAAACAGAAACCGCATATTTAACAGATGATTTTGCTAGTTCATCAATAAGTGCGGATAACAGTGGAATTAAAATTAAAGTAAAAAATTTCATAGAGACAGTAAATGAATTAAAAGTACAAAAAATAGATTTACTTAAAATTAACATAGAAGGTTCAGAGTATGATTTACTTGATGGCTTACTTGAAAGTAATGTAGTAAAACAAATTTCTACATTAAAAATTCAGTTTCACGAAAATGTAGATAATTATGATTTTAGGAGAAATAAAATTCGAGAAAACCTTAGTAAAACCCATAAGGAAGTCTGGTCATATTATATGGTTTGGGAATGTTGGGATTTAATTGAATAAAAGCGAAATGACATTGTTTTTGAATAGTTAAATTATTTTTTCAAACGTAAATTAAATATATTTAATTTAAGAAAATATAATTTTTTTGTTAATAAAAAATCTTAAACTTAAAGTAAGTGGTGTTAGTATAATAATTCTCAAATATTGAAATTTGAAATAAATATTTAAAAAATCAAATAGTAAAAACTCTAAAATTGACACCATTATGTTGAAATATAGAAATTTTTTAAAGGAAGCTTCTCTTTTCCTAAATACTAAAATACTGTTTAGTTTGTAACTAATAAAAACTACTAAAAAATACAATACAAAAAAGACAACTGTTTCATTAATTTTTAGATAATCACCTAAAATGAAAGTTAGGATTGTTCTAAAGATAAACAACGCCGTTGATATTAACAAATGAGATCTGAAAGATTTATTTCTCAATTTTTGACAACACGATTATTTGATTTGCAAAAAATAAGAATTTTTTATAATTTATAACTCTATGGTTGGTTTCTTTAGCTAATTTAAACAAATCTTTTTTATTAAACATTACATTATGTTCATCGGCAGCATGGGAAGAAAAAAGTCCTAAACTTGCACCTAAATGATGAAAAAAATCTAAATATTTGTTTGGAGTTGTAATAATTATTTTGGAATTAGAATTTTTTACAAATCTATTTGAAAGATTAATTAAAAAATCATGTGGACTATCAACATGTTCAATTAATGCCAGTAAAACTATTGAGTCAAATTTTTGATTAATAGAATTTAAATCATTAAAAAAACTATTTTTTGGAAATTTCTTTTTTGCTAATTCAAAAGATTGATAGTCTGGTTCGTACCCATTGTAATTTTCAACCATAAAATTTTCACAAAATGAACCATCTCCGCATCCAAAGTCTAAAATTTTTCCTTCACAGTACCTTATTGCAGTATTGAATCTAATTTTTTTTAAATAATTTGATAAAAGACCTTCATTAACTTGTACTACCATGCAAAGATATTATATAAACTTAGAAATTAAACAATGTAATAAAATAAATATCTACAATAATATTTAATGAAAGTAATTAAAGAAATTATAAACAATATTTTATCAATTTTTTTTAAACTTATTCCTTCTAAAAATGTCAACATAGAGTCTTATAGAGCTAATAGTATTGAGAAAAAATTAGATTTAAGAATTCCCTATTCGAATAAAAATTTAATTAATTTTTTAATTAGTTTCTCAAAAAAACAAAATGATTTGAAAGTTTTTGAGTTTGGAAGTGGAAGCAGTACTTTATTTTTTGAAGATTATTTTCATAAAGTATATTCAGTTGAGCACGACATAAATTGGTATAAAATTATAAAAAATTATACAAAAACTGCTGAAATAATTTTTGAAACTCCGCAAAAGACCAAATATCCAAAAATTAAAAGTAAAAAATTCGGTTTTAAAAATTTAGATTTTGAGAACTACGTAAATAGCATAAATAAATTTAATACAAAATTCGATGTTATATTTATTGATGGAAGAGCTAGAGAAGAATGCCTAAAAAATGCAATTAAGTTTGTAAATAAAGGTGGAATTATAGTTATTGATGATAGTTCACGTTCAAGATATAAAAATGTAATAAAGAATGTCAAAAACTACAAAAAAATATCTAATTTTTATGGATTTGGAATGTTTATACCTCTTCCGCACAAAGCTACTGTTATTGAATTCTAAAAAAATTTTCTAATTTTATTACTAAAATTACTTAAATATTTTATTTAATTATTTTTTTAAAAAATTAAAACAAGTTATTCCCAAGAAAAAAATAAATAAAAAATGGACGATAGTTAATGAACTTGTATAAATTAGCAAACCCTCCACATCACTATTAAGGTAACCGTATTGATCTAGTAACTCTAAAATTAATTCGTAATTAAAGAGCATTATAAAAACTTTTATTATCACTACTCCCATAAATGAGGTAAAAACAATATGGAGGTAAGAGTTTATAATTAAGGAAGCTTTGAATGCTTCAATTACATAGTTAGGAGCTGAATACTTGTGAAGTACGCCAAAAGTATTTATATTTTCAGATAAAGATGTCATTTGTGTTGTTTCAAAAAAAAGATATAAAAAAATACTAAATATTGAAAGTGAAAATATTGTTATTTCATAAAATCTATTTCTTAAATATTTATTAACCAATAAGTAAGCATATGGCAATAAAACAAATAAGTAACGATAACCAAAACTAGAAGCTGTTGTTTGCCACAAAATAACTATAAAAAAAGGTATAGAAAAAATAATTAATAAAACTGTAGTTAAAGCAAAGTGTTTATCTTTTACTAGATTGTAAATAGAAAATAATGAGAAGAATATTATTGGTGAAGAAAACAACAATCCAAATTCGAGGCTAAAAAATATTGTATAAAAACTTTTAACAATAAAAGCAAAAAATTCAAAAAAATTGCTTCCAACAATATTATTGTTTATGAAATTAGAAAGAATTGCTCCCGAAGGATCATAAATTTTACCGGTATTTATTGTAGGTGTGCCATAAAGGGTATATGAAAGATACAGAATTGATAGTAAACCTAAAATCAAACCAAGATAATAGGTCCATTCTCTGGTTAAAATTTTTAAAATATTATTTTTCCTCAAAATCAAAAATAAAAAATATGGTGTCAAAGGTAGAAAATAATTTACATATCTGATACTTAAAAGAAAAATTGAAAAAAATCCAATTAAAAAACTTAAAAAGTTATGAAATCTAGTAGAAATAATATATTTATGTGTAATAAAAAGTAATACTGAAATTGAAAATATTTCGTAAACATGAGTTAATCCAAATCTTTCAAATGCATAATATAAAACCCCGGAACCAAAAAAAATTATTATGTTAAAAAATTTTCTTATTGAGAAGAGGTCTTGATGATAGTTCAAAATCATATTGAGCAATTTGAAAGAAAAAAATAAATAAAAAATAGAAGATAGTGAATATAAAAAATAATGAAAGTTACTAATGTTCAGTGTATTTTCAATTATTCGTCCAATAAACATGAATAAAACAGAAATAAAGCTACTTCCGATTGGATGCACAGGAACATAGGATCCCTTACTCTTATTAAAATACATAGCTACTTCAGTATTCGTTTGATTTTCGTAATTTAGATCGAAATCGTATGAAATAGTTTTATTATGAAAATAATAGTTGGCATCATCCCCAGCATTATAATTTTCTGGACTGTTTTGTCTATAATCAATTCTTAAAAATGTTAAAAAAATAATAAAAAATAAAAAAAAAGTTTTAAAGTTTATTGTTTTTTTAATCATTTAAAAATTTTTTCCAATTTATATTTGTTTTAAAGATTTTGTTTTCTAATCTATTATTATATGCGCGTTTTAATAGCTGTACCTTGTTTTAATGAAGAATTATCAATTGAGGAATGTATAGAAAATATTAGAACAGCTACAAAAAATTTGAATACAGATATTTGTATTTTTAATGATGGAAGTGACGACAGCACTCCTGAAATTTTAGAAAAATGCAAAGATATAATTGTATTGAATTCAAAACAAAACATAGGCTTATCAAAAGTGTTTAATAATATAGTTCATTTTGCAAATGAAAATAGTTACGATTATTTGATTATTTACGATGCAGACAATCAATACCCTCATCAAGAAATAGAAAATTTTTTAGACTTTGCAATTAAAAATAATTTCGATATCTCTATAGGTATAAGAAATTTTGATAAAAATAAGATTTTTACTAAATCTAAAAATCTTATTCAAAAATTTGGTTCACTTTTCATATCTCTTGTACTGGGAATAAAAGTTCTCGATGTCACAAGCGGTTTTAGAATATACTCTTCCAAGTCTTTGGAAAATATTTATTCAACAAATTCTTTTAGTTATACTATTGAAACTTTATTCTTTGCTAAAAAGAATAAATTAAGTATTGGACAATTTAATTTAATCAGTTTTAATAAAACTCGAGATTCGCGGTTATTTTCTTCAAACTTTGAGTATATAAATAAAACTTTTAAGATTTTACTAACTTCTGTTTTACTTTTTAAGAATAATATTTTATTTTATTTTTACGTAGCAATGATTACTCCGGGGATTGTTTTGAGTTCTAGATTTCTTAAAGACTACTTTACAGATCCCAATTACAACGGTCATGTACAATCTCTAATCGTAGGCATGGCAATATTTGTCATTGCCACTTTAATTTATATATCATTAGTTATCATCTCCTTAACTAAAAATAATATTGTTGAAGTAGAAAAAGCTACATTTAGACCTGCTTACAAAGTTATTAAGAACATCTGAGTATTCAAAATTTTAATATTTTCAACAGACTGTTAAATTTTATAAAATTATTAAAGTATAAATTGTGCTAAATTTACATAAAAAAATTTTAAGATTAAAAATTTTTATTGCTCGGACAATTTTTAATTTTTTAAATATATTTTTAAAAAAAGAGATAATTACTTTTAAAAGAAAGCATCATATTTGGACTTTAAGAATCAATGATATTGTTGGACTTTCAGTTTTTTTAACTGGAGGTTTTCAAACTAGAAGATTCTATAATTTTCTTAAAATTCAATCTGATTCTCAAGTTTTTATCGACATCGGAGCAAATATTGGTTCGCATACTATTAATGCTTTTAAAGTGCTTAAAAATTTACATGTAGTTTACTCAATTGAACCTGATGAACAGAATTTTAAATTATTATCCAAGAACATAACTGATAATGAATTATCTAAAAGTGTAATGTTATTCAACTCTTATGTAGGTGAAAGAATTGATACAAACAGCATAAGTCAGTATCCACTTGTAACTAACAAAGTTTTTTCTAATGATTTCAATGGAATATCGGGAAGCTTTAATTCAGCAAACCGATTTAATATTGAGTTATTAGGAAATATTAAAAAACATCAAAATTGTGTTGTAAAAATTGACGTAGACGGGAATGAGTTACAAGTAGTAAATGCTTTAAACGACTTTTTGACAGATATTAAACCTAATATTTTGATTGAGTTTAATAAAGACTTATTAAAAGTAGAAGATTTGAAAGATACTTTAAATTTTTTAGATAAAATTGGTTATATGGTGTACAAAAAAAATTCACAATTGAAACCTTTAGATGTTATTTTAAAAAGTAAAAAAAACTTAGGTGACGATTATGTTCTTATTAATAAAAACTAAAAACTAGTTTTATTGATAAAAATTGTCTTTGAAATGTAAATTAATAATCTAAACCCATCTCTGAAACGAGAAATTTGAGTTTTTCCGTATATTCTCCGCTTGTAGTTTATAGGATACTCAACAATTTTAAGCCCATAATAGGAACTAGATAGAAGCAAATCAAAATCACCAAAAGGATCTCTTATTTGGATTTTATCTTGCCAGTTTTCCAAATAAGATAAGTATTTCCTTTTAAAAACTTTAGTTCCACAAAGACTATCTGAAATATTTTGTGAAATGATCAAATTAATGATAAATTGAAATGCTTTATTTCCATAATAATTAAGAAACCTCATTGAGCCACTCTCGATTCCAGTAATAAGTCTTGTGCCATTTACAAAGTCAACATTTCTATTTTCAATAATTTCGAAAAAGTTAACTAATTCAATTGGCTCAACACTTATATCAGAATCGAGAATCGCAATATAGTCTCCGGAGCATAATTTTATTGCTTCAAATACAGCTTCACCTTTACCATTAGTTGATTGCATAAAAGTCTTTACACTCAAATATTTGTTTTTTTGATATTTGTTTTCAATTTCTTTACAAATCTTTTCAGTTCCATCAATTGATTTTCCATAAATTAATATAATTTCAAGTTTCAAATTTAAATCATTTAATTTTTCAAATAATATTGGTAAATTTTCAGATTCATTTTTTGCAGGAACTATAACTGATTTAGATTTACTTTCAAATTCATGCAAGTTCTCATTCTGTAATACAAAATATGACTTTATACCTATATTCAAAAATGAAAAAATGAGTTCAAAAAACAAATTTATTGCTTTTCCGAAACCAAATATATAAAAAGGAAATATCTGTCTACTGTACGAATTTAAAACTGAGAAACCTGCTGACGAAAGAGTTGGTTCTATTTTCTTTTTGTGGATATAAGAATTTATGTTGGAAGGTCTCTTTAACTTAATTGCTTCTGTTAGTTTGATTAATGGATACCACTTGGGGTTTATTGATGAAATTATTAACTTACCACCTGGTTCCAAATAATTTTTTAACCCATTTAAAAGTTTGAATATATTTTCTGTATTCTCAATAATATCAATTAAAAATATTTGATTATATTTATTTGGGTTAAGCAATTTTGATAAATCAAATATATTTATACTATTATCAACAACAATTTCATTATTAAATTTTCCAATATTTTTGGAACTATTATTTAAAATATGTAAAGATCTTAAACTTTCATTTTTGTATTTATCTATTTCACTAAAATCTTGACTGTAAAAATAATTAGATTTTATTTTCATATTGAAATATTAACAGGAATATGGCAATTCATTTTTTAAAGAACGGTATATATAAAAGTTATTTTGAGAATTGTTCAGTGGGTATATAAATTCAAGTTCAAAATTTTTTTTGATCATATTTTGATCTATTTCTAAAATTTCTTTTTCATCGATATACATAACAGCTATTCCTCCATAGTCTGCACAATTGCTTATAGAAAATTCATAACTTGGCCCCCATATTTCACGTATAAAGTATTTTTCATTTGAAATTGATTCAGTGGATCCCCAGTGAAAGTTAGAGTAAGGGTATATATTTTTAGGGCTCCACCAAATTAACTGATTTTTTTTTATGTTAGGATTTTCAAGTATTTTTTTTAATATATATTCGGATGCGATAAAGTATTCATTCGTTTCTAATTCTGTCGTGTAAGACGTGTAGTCACCATGCTTTAAAAGATTTTCGTATTTACTTGATTGCATGTAAAAGTAATTTAAATTAAAAAGTAGAAAAACTAATAAATATACATGCTTCAGATAAGGTATATGTTTTATCAATAGAATAGAAGATACAAAAAGTAGCATCATTGGAATTTTAAGATAGTGAGATCTTATTAATGTATCACTAAAAGTAAATCCGAAGATATGCAAAAGTGAAGAAAAAGTTAAAAACTTTTCTAATAATGTAAGTTTGGTTTTAAAGTAAAAAATTGTTAAAAAATTTATAAAGATTATTACTAAGACTATTTTTCCAGAAAAAACCTCAAAAATTATTTCAATCCAGTCTAAATAGGTGACACTATATCCCTCATCATAATTTATTGTGTCAAGAATCCAATTTTTATACCAATTAAAACCATATCTAGTGAAATTTATGGGTTGCCCAATAAAAAAACCAAATAAAAAACTTGCAAAAATTTTAGGAAAGTTATCTAACTTATAATTAGATACTTTTAACAAAAAAAAGGTCCCTAGATAGACAATATTAGTAAACCTTATAGAAAGTAAAACTCCAAGTGTTACATAAATTAAATATTCATTTTTAATAGACGAATTTTTGATAAAATAAATTGCCAAAGCAATCATAAAGAGCTCTACAGAAGTAGTTTTTATCATAAAATTTGATGTAAAATCTAAAAACATTAAAGATACTATTGATAAAATCTGAATTATTTTTTCTTTAAATAAAGATTTAACAATTACTAAACAAGAGATATACATGATTGAAAAGTGAGAAAGTAAAACAATATAGTGATAATCAAAGTTAAAAATAACTTTAAATGGAATAGAAAAAGTAAATAATAAAATATAAGTAATTCTTCCATATTGAATAAAGTTTCCAAAAAATGTATCAAAAATAAAATCATAAACATTAGTAGCTTTGTACATTTGAATGACTTCATCAATATTAAGTCTTGAATCTATATCGTAAAATATTATGTTATGAGGAGGTGTATATATGTAATAATATGCAGTACCAATTAAGAAATACAAAAAAATAAAAGTTATGATATTGCTATATTTTTCATTAATAAATATTTTTAAATTTTTCAATTAAATTAACTTTACTATTACTTATCGTTTCTTAAATACTAATTTAACTAAAATAAGATTCCAATGAATAAAAAGTTTTTCAATTTTATTTTAAAAACTTTATATCTTTTTAGAAAAAACACATTTTCAAAATATTTAATAGAAAATCTAGCTTATTTTATTAGAAGTCTGTTGTCAGTCTTTCATAAATCATTCAAAAAAAAAGATATAAATGGTTACAAGAGAATTTACCATGTTCACGTAATGAGATCTGGAGGAACAAGTATTAACCAATATTTATTAAATTCAATAACAGGAGCAAATTCAAATATAAAAACAATTGAGGAGAATATCAACCCCATCACTAGACACAAAAAAATTAACGGTTTACCATATGTTAGTTTTAATACTTCACTGATAAATAAAGGTGCTTATTTTTTTGCTCACTCACATCAACCTATGCACAAACTAAAAATAGAACACGATACTTTTTCTTTCACAGTGCTCAGGGAGCCACTTGATAGAATATTTTCGTGGTATAAGGCAATTAAATATCCTTTAGGTTCACATTCAAAATACTTTTTAATGGAAAAAGATTATATAAAAGAAAACTTCATTCTCACTTTAGAAAATTTAGAACCAAATATATTGAATAGACAACTATATACTTTTTCAAAAAATTTAGATATAAATGAAGGGTTAAAAAATCTTGAAAAACTTTCAAAGATATTTTTTCATTCTAACCTTCAAGAGGTGCAAAAAGAATTTGAATCAAAATTAGGATTTAAAGAAGATTTTATAAAAATCAATTCATCGAAAGCTATTTATGATTTTGAGGGAAATGATGAAAATATGTTAAAAGTTATATTATCAAAAGAATACGAATTTTATAAAGCTGCCTTAAGTAAGTTTGCATGAGTTATGCGTTAACATTATTTATATTTTTTATAAATTTATATGAATCAAACAATACCAATATAAAGACAAGAACTAATATCTCATAAACTACTATATTCATTACAAATAACATAATTTGTAAAAGTGTGAATAGATAACTCATGGAAAAATATTTAGTTAATTTTAAATCTTTTGAAAGTATAAAATTTTTAATATTTATAGATATATAAAAAATTAATTCATAAAAAATATAGACGTAGATAAAGTTATTTGTTTGCTCCAATAAGAAGTAAAAAATTGTAAATGACGTTAGACAATTAAATATGTTTACTTTCAATACATATTTTTCATTACCGTTGAATAAAAGAAATAAAAGTTTTGGATAATAAGTCGATCTTAGGGTTGAAGAAAATATTGAAAGTAAAATTATTTTATATATTCCAGCATTGAAACCATCTAGAAAGAATTCAATTACTATCTTTTCATTCACTATGACAATTGAAAAGTTAACAATTAATGTAGCAAAAATCATATTTGAAAAGATAATAAAATTATTAAATTGCATTTTACTTTCAGTAGTTTTTTTATTTTTCAAAATTATTGGAGATATCAATGTAGAAATAGAATCTGCTACAGGTCTTAAATTACTTATAATTAAAATTGCAAGACTAAAATAAGCTACTTCAAAATTCAACAATTTCACAGAGGTAATTAAAAAAAGTAAGTTTAAAAAAAATATATAGATACTGTGATTAACAAAAACATAAAAACTGTATTCAAGATTTTTTAGTATTTTTCTATAATTTGTTTTTTTCTTGAAGTCAATAAACCTGATACCATATAGATAGCAAAGCCTCATAACCATTATTAGCCTTAAAATTAAGTTTGTAAGAAGTAGATAATAAAGACTATATCCGAGATATAACAAAATATAAAAAGAGGATAATCTTAAAACTTTAAAATAAACCGAGTCAGTAATATCTAATTTATTAGATTGCTCAATTGCTACATAGACAGCTTTTAATAGAGCTATTATTGATTCAGTTAAAGAACATAACACAACAAGAATAAACAAATATATGATATTGTCAGCATTATATTTTTTGAAAAAATCGACTTGATCCAATATAAAAAGTGTAGAAAAACCGAGTGGAATCGCTAGTAGGGATACAACTTTTACGAACCCAATAAAGTAAATTTTTTGTGTTTGAAAGTCATAATTTGGAAAAAATCTCTCGATATTTTGAAAGAATGAAAATTGAAAAACCTGTGAAAATATACTTATTAAAGATAAACTTATACCCCAAAGGGCAAATTGAAAAATGTCTAACATTGTTGTTAAGATAAAAATATTTAAAACTTGGCACACTAAACCAAATAAATTTGTGACAATTCTTATTGACGAAGTTTTTCTCAACACTTAGTTATTATATGAATTAATGTAACATTATGAAAACTTTTATATTTTATATATATAAATTGCTTAATTTTATAAAAAGATTTATTTACTTTTATTTAATATTGGGAAAAAAGTTTTTAGCTGGATTAAATTGGCTGTTTTCTTCAAATGAACACACTTCGTTTACGAAAAATTTAAGTGACTATGACTATATAAATCTATCTCAGGAAATCTCAAATTATTTAAATATTGAATTATCAAAAGTAGAAAAAAAAATAAAATTTGCTACCAGTTTAAAGATAGAAGAACTGATTAGTAAAAAGAAAACATTGCCTTTTATAGATGTAGACTTAGAAGCCAAATTTGATTACAGGCTGATACCTTTTATTATCTATTTTGATGCAGACATCTCTAATCTATATGAATTTGGTTTTAATCAAGGCAGAATTCCATTCTTAATAGATGAATACATTAAAAATAATAAAATTTTCAATTTAAATACAAACTATATTGGTATCGATATAAATTCAAGAAAAGGTGCTTTCTGTAAAAAAATCAACTCTAAAAAGTTTAAATTCATTTACGATGATGTAAATAATTTCTTACAAGGTAATTTTCAAAAAGATAATTTTAATGATTCTTGTATAGTCGCTTCAACGCACGAAATAAAAAGTGAAAAAGCAATCTTTGAGTTCATGGTTAAAAATCAAATTACTCCAAAATTTATTATTTCAGATAATGTTGAGTCTAATTCTCATTTCATGAACTACCTTAGTGAGCATAAACAAGCTTATAAAACTAAAATATTTAAATTTTCGGATAGAGGAAAATTTCTAGAAGACACCTACATAGGATTGGCAGTAAGAATATAAAATGTTGAGCCTATTAAAGAAGACACTTCCTCGTTTTGTGCGACGATTTATATGGAGTATTTTATTTTCAAGACCTATTGTGAAATTCGAAAATATAATTTTTAAAACTAAAAAATTATACGATATTAAGCTGCCCGAAAATGCAAATATTTTTATCGACGACTTTACAAAGTCGCTACTTAGAAGAAATTTATATGAGAGATGTGAATTAAAAGCCTTAAATATTCTTAATTTCACAGATAATGATTTTATAGATATAGGCTCTTCATTAGGGTATATTGCCTCAAAAGTCTCAATCACAACTACAAACAAAAAGATAATTCTTGTTGAGCCAGATATTGAGCTCTTAAGATTTACAGAGAGTTTATTTCAAAGTCAAAAACAGAATACTTTTAAATATTACAATAATGCTATTTACTATGGTACTGAAAATATCTTCCTTGAGAGTGAGGGAAATTCACTTGAAAAAAAGATATCAATTGAAAATACAAATAGTTCACAAATAATTCCTATATCTTTAGGAAAAATAATAAATCAAAATAACATAAGAAAATATAATTTATTAATCGATGCAGAAGGCCATTCATTGGATCCTCTATTTTATGAAAAGGAAGCTTTTGAATATTGTGAAAAGTTAATAATTGATGAAGAATTTTCAAGCATTTATACCAAAGAAAGGGTATTAAAAAAATTAGAAGAATTAAATTTTTCAGTAGTGTTTTTTGAAAAATGTTGGAATAGTTTTGTTATTGGAGCAAAAAAAAATAAAAACGTATAATGTTGTTATTTTTGAGAACTTAGAATGTAATTGATGAAAAAAATTCAAAGTATTTTTAGGCAACTAAAGACCACTTCTAGCCTTATATCATTCAAAGGAAAGAAAAGAAGAATATTATTATCTAGCCTCTTATCAAACTTAATAGTGGTTCTTGATATTTTAATAATTTTTATTTTTTCTTCTTATTTCAATTCAGAGACAGAAATTATATACCTGTCTGAATTTATAAATAGTTACGATTTTCTATTCCCTTCAATTGTTATCTTGAGATTTATTTTTATCTACACAGATACTATGAATATCCAGTATTTAAGACTTGGAATAGAAAAAGATCTAAAAATTCAAATCATTAAAAGTACTTTTAAAGATAGTAATTATACGATTTCAGATATGTATTTTTATACAAATGTTTTATCTTCAAGTATTGGAGGATTTTTTCAATATCTAACTACATTATTTGGATCATTTATACAGTTGATTTTATTTTCTTCGTATTTAATTTTTACAAAAACAGATGATCTGATTTATTTGGCAGCTTTTGGAGTTATAATTTTTCCAATCTCTAGATACTTTATTAAACTTGGTAGAAGAAATTCTGAAATTGCCTACGGCAATAATAAGAAAATTAATTCAGAGTTAGAAAAAATTATTGAAAATCTATTCTTAATTAAAATCCTAAACACCAATAAGCGAGAAATACAAACTATTGAAAATAATACTGAAAAATATATAAAAGCTCAATTCAATAATCAAAAGTATGGAACATTAAATTCCCTTTTACCCATAACACTTACTGTCTTTACTTTGTCTCTACTTATTAATTCACCTAGATTTGGTTTTATTACACTAGAACTTATAGGTATTTTGTTACGAACTTTTCAATCACTTGGTGTTTTTAATAAAAATTTGAGTCTGACAACCACTACACTAGTATTTTTAGAAAATTTTGAGGAATTTTCCCTAAACCAAAAAAAGTTATCAAACTTCAGTTTGAATAGAAAGAAAGTAATTTCAGAGAAATATTCAGTGACTCTAAGTAATATTTCATTTAATTATTTTAAAAAAGATGAAAAAGTTTTTAAGGATTTAGATTTAAAAATAGAAAAAAATAAACACTATCTAATTACTGGCCCAAACGGAAGTGGAAAAAGTACACTAGTGGGTTTAATTTCTGGAGCTTTAAATCCACAATTAGGAGAAATTGATTATGACTTTAACTCGATAGGTTATGTTAGTTCAAACCCTTTAATAATAAGGAGTAGTCTTAAAGAAAATCTTTGCTACGGCACTAAAATAAACGATGATAACGAACTATTAGACCTTCTAAAAAAATTTAAACTATTCGATGAGGAAATTAACATGCAAATATTAGAAAAACAAATCTCTAATAAGACATTATCTATGGGTCAAATGCAAAAGATTGCATTTATAAGATCTGTATTATTAAATCCAGATCTTCTAATTCTGGATGAATCTACTGCTAACTTGGACTTAGAAACTAGAAAATTTGTTATAGATCTTATTAACAGTTTGAATTGTACAATTCTAAACATTACCCATAATGAAGAGGAATTTAAAGAATTTGATTTCAAAATTAAACTTTCTAAAGGCAGTAACTTTAATACTGTAATTGAAATCATTTAAGCTTATGAAGAAAATATTAGTTATTCATACTAATTACAAAGAAAAAGGTGGAGAAGATATTTCAGTAAATAATGAGATTAATCTATTAAAAACGAAATTTGATGTAAGGGAGTTGTATTTCAATAACAAAAATGTCAATATGTTGAATTTCTTTAACCTACTTCTGTTTAACCGCAACTTTACTTCTGTAAAAAAATTAAAGAGTATACTTAATAATTTTCATCCTGATTTAGTTTATGTTCACAACACCTGGTTTGATGCTTCATTAGCTATTTTTAAAGTACTTAAAAAAAATAAAATTCCTACAGCAATTAAGCTACATAACTATAGATATTTTTGCACTAGAAGCATTTTTCCAAATAAACACTTCAAAGATAAGTATTGTAATGCTTGCGGATTAGAAAAAGGAAAATATAGAATTTTAAATTATTACTATGAAAACTCTTTACTTAAAAATCTTTTAGTTTTTCGTTATGGGGTAAAATATTTTAAAATTTTATTACAAAGTAATTTTAAGCTGGTGGTACTAAATAAATTTCAACAACAATATTTAGCTAATCTGGGAATAGAGAAAAAGCGCATACGGATAATACACAACTACATTCCAGAAATTAATTTGAATAACAAAGAGCATCATGATGAAAAATTTATTATTTATGCCGGAAGAATTTCACGAGAAAAAGGTGTCGAAGAATTAATTAATTCGTTTTTTAACAGTAATCTACCTAGTCAAAATATAAAATTAAAAATGATTGGTTATGGTCCTGAACAAAAAAAATTAAAATCCAAATATCACAATAATGAATCCATAGAATTCATCAACTATTTAAAAAACAAAAATCTATACGAAATGATAAATAAAAGCTTAGGAGTAGTTTCAGGAACAAAATTATACGAAGGTCAGCCTACATTATTTTGTGAAGCCTCAAAGCTCAAAACAATTTCTGTTTTTCCATCAAATTCTGGAATTAAAGAATTTTTTTCTGATGAAAATATATTTGGATATAAACAAGAAGATTACGCAAATCTTACAGAAAAGTTAAATTTAATTTTGGATTATTCTCTGGTTGAAAAATATGAAAAAATAAACTTTGAATACACTAATAATCAACTAAGCAAAGATAAACTAATTTTTCAGTATGAAAAGCTAATCGATGATTTCAAAATATGAAAGTATCTATAGGCTCTAAAATATTTTCAGGTCCCTACGGTGGTGGAAATTCATTTGTAGTGAATTTAGTAAGTTATTTAGAGTCAAATGGATGTGAAGTAGTTTTTGATTTAAAAGATAGTGACATTGATATAATTTTATTAACTAACCCTATACTAAATTCTGAATCATCTAGTTTTAATCATCACGATATAAATTTCTATACTAATTTTATAAATAAAAATTCAATCGTTATACACCGAATTAATGAGTGTGATGAAAGAAAAGGTACAAATGGTGTTAACAAAATAATTGAAAAGGCAAATCAATATTGTGATTACACTATATTCGTTAGCGACTGGATTAGACAACTTTATATATCAAAATATAAAATTACGATTGGAAACAAAGTTATATTAGGTGGTTCAAACTCAAAAATATTCTATCCAGCAAAAAATAAAATAGATTTAGATAATAGGAAGAATTTAGTTACTCATCACTGGAGCTCAAATAAGTATAAAGGATTGGATATTTATTTGAGAATAAACAAATTGCTAGATCTGCCATATTGGAAAAATAAGATCACATTTACATATATTGGAAACATTACAGAATCAAAAAATTTTTATAATACAAAAATTATTGAGCCTATGGAGGAAAAAGACCTAGGGCCCGAATTAAGAAAATTTGATGGCTATATTACTGCATCTAGAAATGAACCCTCCGGCAATCATCACGTTGAAGCTGCATTAAGTGGGTTACCAATACTTTATTTAGAAAGTGGTGGTATTCCAGAATACTGTAGTGGATATGGTCTATCATTCAACTCAGAAAATTTTGAGAGTAAACTAGAGGTTTTTCTTGATAACTTAGTTACGTATAAAGAAAATTTAAAAGATTATCCTTATGATTCTAAACTCATGTCAAAAAATTATCTTATTACTTTTAAAGATCTATTAAAAAATAAAAAAGAAATCATTAATACAAGAAAAAAAAATAATAAATATAAAGTCTTATTACTATATTTAGCAAACAAGATAATAAAAGTAACTATCTCTAAAAAAAATAATGCAAAAATTAAAATTATTTCAATTTTCAAATAAAAATTTTAAAGCTATTTTCAACATTTTTTTATTAATTTCAATTATTTTGTTAATTATTTTTTCTAGATCTTTTATTGGAATTTATTTATTTGGATTCAGAATTGGAGAATTAATTGTTGGACTATCTTTAATTTCTTCAATAATTCTGTTATTATTTTTTCCAAAAAAAATAAAAAATGCTATCAATAAAAAACACTTATATTATGTTTTGATCTTACAGTCTATGTTTTTTACTAATTTTATAATTAAAGATTATGAATTAACCAATTTATATATATTTCAATCTAGCTCTTTTATATGGATTATTTCTTACCTAATTCTTTTTTTATTGTTAATTGAAAATGATTATTTAGTCATATCAAATAGGTTTAGTTGGATATTGAACGCCCTCCTTATAGTTGTCTATTTTCTACAGTCTGTTTATTTTTATAGATTAAGCCTGATTTACGGAGGTTATTCAAGTAGATACAATGAAATTGAAGCTTTTGACTCTGGAAGCATGCTATTAAATTTTTTTATTAATTACTCAGATAAATTTGAAACTTATAAAGGAACTGACTTCTTGATTTTTTTTGTTTTAGTAACTTTAATAAATAACAGTAAAAAAGATTTTGTAAACAAGAGATTTAGCTACTTAATTATTACTTCTAGTTTATTTCTACCTTTTTTGATGATTAGAAGTCGAGTTTCTGCTGCTGCTTTTGTAGTCTATGTAATCAGTGAAATTTATATAAATTACAGAAAAGACTTAAATGTTAAAAATTATTTTATAAACTTTACTATTGGTTGTTTAATTTTTTATTCATCAACAATTTTTTTATTTCAAACTGGTATTTCCTCGATAAATATTGAGATGGATGAAATTTCACTTACACAGGCATTATTTAATGAAAGAAATATCTATCAAAATGATGGAAGTTTTCTTGAAATTAATAACGGCCGAATCTATTCTTCTGATGGAAACCTAAATTGGCGATTACAGATATGGCAGGATGTAATTGACGATTTATGGGATTCAGACAAAATTTTTTTTGGATATGGTTTTGAGAATAAAATTCCTGCAATGGAGGATGGTCTACGTCAGGGACTAGATGGAAACAATGAACATGTTCACAATTTTATTATAAATTTACTAGCAAGAGTAGGCTTATTAGGCGTATCTGTATTTATCTTAATATTTGTGAATATACTTAAGAGCTTTAATTCAAAATCTAATTTATTTTTTATTATCCCTCTTCTAGCAGCTTCAACATTTGATTCGTCAATGGAGAATGTTCACTTTCCTCTGATTTTATATTTCATGATTGCGTATAAAGTAAGAAATTATACAAATTAGAATTGTATTATGAAAGCTTTTATCACTGGAATAACAGGACAAGATGGATTTTATTTAAGTAAATTTTTACTTGAAAAAGGATACGAAGTCCATGGAACTATTAGAAGATCCTCGACATTTAATACTTCACGAATAGATGCTTTGATTTCAGATTACCAAAAAAGTGGAAAATTAAACATTCATTATTCAGATCTTCTTGACTCTTCATCTTTAATGAGTCTTATATCTAAGATAAAGCCAAATGAAATATATAATTTAGCTGCCCAGTCACATGTAGCAGTATCCTTTAAAAATCCTCTGTACTCTACATCTACAAGTTTGAATGGATCAGTTACATTACTTGAAGCAGTTGCCTCATTAGATAAAAATATCAAATTTTATCAAGCTTCGTCCTCAGAGATGTTTGGTGGAGCAAAAAATGAAGAATTAAATGAAAGAAGTTTACTAGATCCTAAAAGTCCATATGCTGCTGCAAAAGTTTTCTCTCACAATATGACTAAGATTTATAGAGATTCATATGATTTATTTGCATCTAATGGAATACTCTTCAACCACGAATCTCCTTACAGGGGTGAAACTTTTGTTACTAGAAAAATTACAAGAGCTGTTGGGCGAATCAAAAATAATTTACAAACCAAGCTAACACTTGGTAATCTTGATGCTGTCAGAGACTGGGGGTATGCGGGGGATTATGTTGAAGCGATGTGGAAAATTTTACAACATGACAAACCAGATGATTGGGTTATTGCCACAGGTGAGGCACATTCAGTCAAAGAATTTGCAAAGTTAGCATTTGCTACAGTAGGTCTCGACTGGGAAGACTTTGTTATTACAGATAAAAAGTATCAAAGACCAAATGAAGTTCACCATTTATTAGGAGACTCAACAAAAGCTAAAACTGAACTAGGCTGGAGACCAAAAACATCTTTCAAAGACTTAATAAAAATTATGGTTGAACACGACATCGTGTTAGCAGAAAGAGAAAAAATTTTAATAGATAAAAATTTATCAAAGCCTACTTGGGAATACCCTATCACATAACATTCTCTAAGTACCACTCATAAGTTAATAACAATCCTTCATCTAGAACAACTTTTGGCTTCCATCCTAAGTTAAAAATGTTGCTTGAGTCTAAAAGTTTTCGTGGATTTCCATCCGGCTTAGATTTATCAAAAATTAAATCACCTTTAAAATCTAAAATCTTTTTTATTTTTAGCGACAAATCTTTTATAGATATTTCTTCATTGCTTCCAATATTTATTAGCTCTTGGTTGATTTCATTATCTATTATATAGATAATAGCATTAGCTAAATCCTCAACATAAAGAAACTCCCTTAGAGGTTTTCCAGAGCCCCAAATTTTAAATTGATCAACTTTATTAAATTTAGCTTTATGCATCCTAGATATAAGCCCAGGAATAACATGGGATGATTCAAAGTCAAAATTATCATTCGGTCCATATAGATTAGTAGGCATAAGATTAACGACCTCATGGCCGTAGTTATAAGAAATGGCTTTACCAAGTTCAATTGATGCTAGTTTAGCCATTGCGTAAGGAGAGTTTGTTGGCTCTAGTTCTCCAGTCATAATCATATCTTCTTTAATAGGGTTTTTAGCATTTAACGGATAAATACAACTACTCCCCAAATTTATAATTTTCACATTACTTAACTCTTTGGCAGCCTCGAATATATTTAGATTTATTTTTAAATTATCAATTATGAAATCAGATTTATTTTCATTATTGGCAACAATTCCACCTACTTTAGCAGCACAATTTATAATTATATCGGGGTTCAAATTTTTGAAATATCTTTTTGTTTCTTCTGATGAAAACAAGTTCAAAGAACTTCGTGTAGAAAAGTAGGAATCATATAAAGACGTATCTTTTGTTGATAAGACTTTTTTTACAGAGCTACCTACTAATCCATTGCTACCTAAAACAAGAATTTTCATATCTTTTCATGATAATAATCATGAACCTTTTTGTGAGTTAAAATCTAAATAATTTATTATTAAATAAAAAATTAATGAAGATAAATATAATATTGAATCGCTTTTTATTAGGTTAATAGCAAGAAAAATTGTTAAAAAAATTGAAAATAGATCATTCTCATAATTGTATTTAGTAACTTTCTTTATTAACAAAAAACAAAGAAACAATGTATTAAATAAACCAAAGAAAATTATTAAATTTAACATAGAGGAGTGTGGTAAAACTAATCCTGACAGCTGTTCAATTTTTATTTCAGAGTAATATTTTGATAAGTTATATGGACCACTACCAAAAAATGTTTCCAATAAATTTGGATTATACTTTACAATGAAAATAGACCACAGTTCGGACCTATTGATCAATGTAGACACTACACTATAAAAGTTGATTAATAAACCCATAAATAAAGAGTCAGAATTCACGATAAAATTTCCAAGTTCGGAAATAGTTATCTCATTATTATAGGAATCTAAATTCTGTTTAATCTTGTTAGATGAAATATTTATATTATTTCTAATTAAAACTATAGAAAAAAGAGATAAAGCTATTGCGTAATACACATTTACTTTATGAAATACATTCTTTAATACTAGGTAGACAAGTGGCGTAAATAAAAGGATTATTGCAGCTCGATTATTAGATAGCACTAAACCAAGAATTGGTAAAAACAAATATAAAATTTCACTATATTTAAAATTTCGGTATTGATTTTTTATCATGAAATATATAAATATTAAAATAGACAAGGCATAGAATTCTCCTACCGATTCAGCACTTGGATAAAAACCTCTCCATGGCACAAGAACATTCCATTCATTGAATTTAAATAATTCTATTTGATCGGTTGCATTTTTTTGAGGACCTAAGAAATATTTACTTAAAAAGTTAAGCAATGGAAAGTTAGCGCTTAGAAAACCAATTGTAAAAACTCCATTGGCTGAAATTATTAGGTTACGTGAGAAAGTTTTTAAGTCATAGCTTAAATTTGCTTGAGTTGTAAGAAATTTTATTCCTACTACTAGTAAAAATAATGTTGATGATGTATAGAAAATAGAGTATTGGTTATATTGTGTAAATATTAAACCCATCAATTTATCTGGTTTTAAATAGTAACCTTTTTCACCTATTAAGTAGAAATTAAAAATCCAAAAACTGACCATGAGAATAACATACAAAAGGGATTTACGTAAGATTTTTATATTTTCGATAAAGTAATAAAGCCCTATATTGATAAGTAAAAAAATGATTAAACTTAAATTAAAACCACTAATAATTCCAATAAATATATAGATATAAGGAGAATAGATAATCAAATTAATAAATTTTTCCTGAAATATTCTTAAATATAAATTAGATAGAACAAACAGTATCAAATACAAATTTAAAATGTTCCAATAATTACTTAAGTCATAAATGTAAAGGGATTTTTCATAGTATCTTTGTTGTCCTAAAATTCCAATAATCATAATTAATGGTGATATTAAGGATGTGAGAAATAATTTTCGTAAGGAAATATTTAATTTTGTTTTAAATCTTGGAATAAAATTTAAAGATAGGTAAAAAAACAAACCAGATATTGATAAATTAACTAAAGAGTTCGTTCCAATTGAAATATAAAATATATCATTTATTTGATCAATGCCAGTAATTTGTCCAAAACATTTAATAGAAGAGTAATTGTTTGCTCGTATCTTATAATGGTCTTGGTATATAACATTAATATTTTCAAGAAGAAAATTACCAAGAGGGATACTACAAGTATTTATCTCATAAAACTTTAAGTCGGAAGTTATTTTTTCTGGGGAGATGTAATCATTTCCAGAAAAAATAAACCATGGAAGAATAACTAATAATAATAAAAATAATATTTGAACGAAGCTCTTGCTTTTAAGCACTTTTAAAACTTTTATAAAAAATAATTGAAGAGATGATAATAAAAATCAATGATGAAAAAATTTGAAGACTAACTTCCTGGTCGACAATAGAATTTTCATCCCAGCCAGTGCTTGCATAGTGTTCGCACTCTTGAAATGAATTTACAAAAACTATATTTCCATCTCCATCCTCAAGCTTTCTAGGTACATAGTTTGAATCTGATGAAAATACAAAGTTTGGATCATTTTCAATTACTTTTTTTATGTAGCCTTCAGGATATTTACCACAGATAATTTCAATTTTTTCATTCATATTTACTTTATGATAAATGATACTATAAAGATTTATATGCATAAGTACCAAATTAAATATGATATTTAACCTACTATATTGTTTTGATCAAAATTATGATTTACAGGCACAAAGTTCAATAGTCTCCATTCTCGACTTAACTGAATCTAATATAAATATTTATGTCATACACAAAGATAAAAAGCATTTTTTAGAAATCTTAAATCCATACATAAAAAATCATCCAAATTTAAACTCTATTAATGTTTTTGATTTTAAATATCACAACATGAAATTTAAAAACTTAGAGAATGCTCATGTTTCGGAAGCAACTTACTATAGATTATATTTTGATAGATTAATTCCAGGAGAAGTGAATAATTTAATATATCTTGATTCTGATGTTATTTGTATACAGAATCCTGATGAAGTTTTTAAAAACACATTAGATACAGTACATTCTTCAGAATTTATTATTGGGGTTAAAACTACATTTAATAGGAACAGTAACCCTTTACACTTTGAGGAACTTGATCTAAAAAAAGATTCTTACTTTAATGCAGGTGTGATGTTTATAGACGTAAAAAAATGGAGATCTGAAAAAATTTATGAAAAAATACAAACATTATTATCTAAAAATTTGAAATTAAAATTTTGGGATCAGGATATCTTAAATAAAGTTTTTGATGGAAAATATTTTGATATAGATAAAAAATTAAATGAAGAAATTAGACTAGGCCATAACAAGACATATCCAAAAGATTATTTTAAGAATGTTTTATTAGTTCACTACTCTGGCAAGTCGAAGCCATGGAACAATAAAGGCCTTTTTAACAAATACAATCATTTTTATCATGATAGCTTTAGAAAATTTAATAGTGATTATTATCATATTGAACACGTGTGGATAAAACTCTCAATTAAATATTTAATAAGTTCACTATTTAATAAAAAATTCTTCAGTATCAAAAAGAAAATAACATTTCTAAAAATTTATATCAGAAATATATTTATGAAATCTTACATAACAAAGCTAATACCGTGAAATTTTCTCCAGTTGTAATTTTTGCGTACAATAGGCCAGACCACTTATTAAATCTTTTAACGTCTCTATCTACAAACCCAGAACTAAGTAATACAGATGCCTATATTTTTATAGATGGCTCAAAAAGTAAGGTTGATTTAAATAGTAACCAAAAAACACTTGAAGTTGCAAATAGAGATTGGAAGTTTAAAAATAAAACAATAATTCAAAGAGACTCAAACTTAGGACTAAAACAAAATATTCTCAAAGGATTAACTGAAATATCTAATAAATATGATAGTTTCATTGTCTTAGAAGATGATTTAAAGGTATCAAGTCATTTTTTACAATATATGAATTTTTCATTAAATGAATTTCAAGATCATAAAATCATTCAACATGTAAATGGTTTTAATTATAAAAACCAAATATTAAAAAGTAATCACATTTATCAAAGCAGTATCTTATTTCCTTGGGGTTGGGGAACATGGTCAAAATATTGGAGTAGTTTCGTCAGTGACTCTGAAAATTTTCAAGTCAACAAAATGAAAAACCTAAGTAGTAAAGTAATCAAAGACTTTAATTTTTACAATTTGAGTAGTCTTATGGATCAACTAGAAAAAAATGAAAATAAAAAGCTAGAAACATGGGCAGTTTATTGGTATCAGTTTGTTTTTCTCAACGGAGGTTTAGCGACCACTCCAGGAAAATCATTCACACAAAATTTGGGCTTTGATGGTTCTGGGCAAAATAGTGGTAACAATAAAATGTTTAGTACTGAATTTGCAAAGAATGATAAATTTAACTTTATTTTAAAGAATAAAAGAAATCTTGATTTTAATATTTTAGTGTCTTTAAGCTGGCATATTAGACAAAAATTAATTGACAGGATAAGTTACCATTTCATTAGAAGAATAAATAAATATTGATAAATTAATTATGAAATCAAATTTAAATTTACTTGAAGAAGAAAGCATCTCAATTATTAGAGATACTTTTCCACATGGAGAGAATCCGGTTGTTTTGTACTCTATTGGTAAAGACTCATCTGTATTATTACATTTATTTAAAAAAGCATTTTACCCCTTAAATATTCCCTGCAAAATTATGCATATCGACACTACGTGGAAATTTAAAGAGATGATTGATTTTCGAAATAAAATAAAACTTAAAAACAATTTAAATCTAGTTGTTCATACAAATTTAGAGGGCGTTAAAAATGAAGTCACCCCTTTTAATAATGATAAGTATACCGACATTATGAAAACAGAAGCTCTTAAGGAAGCATTGACAAAACACAAATTTGATATGGTCTATGGAGGAGCAAGAAGGGATGAGGAAGCAAGCAGATCAAAAGAGAGAATACTTTCAATCAGAAATAAATTTCATGTATGGGATCCAACCAACCAAAGAATAGAACCATGGAATATTTTTAATACTTTCAAAACCAGTCAAGAGTCATTTAGGGTTTTTCCATTATCTAACTGGACTGAATTAAATATATGGCAATATATAAAAAAAGAAAAGATAGAGATTGTTCCACTTTATTTTTCAAAAAAAAGAAAAGTTGTAGTTCGGAATGACGAAATTTACTTACTTGATGATAAAAGATTTGAACTCAAATCTTCAGATATTATAACTGAAGAGTATATAAGGTTTAGAACTCTTGGATGTTACCCTCTAACGTCTGGGATTAGAAGTAAAGCCAAAACTGTAGATGGGATTATTAGAGAATTAAATAACAGTAATTTGTCTGAAAGAAGTGGAAGACTAATTGACCTAGATAAAGAGGGAAGTATGGAACTAAAGAAAAAAGAAGGATATTTCTAAATGTCAAGCCTTATTAAAGTAATGACTTGCGGGAGCGTAGATGATGGTAAATCTACTTTGCTAGGAAGGCTTTTGTTTGAAACAGGGAACATATTTTTAGATCAATCAAGTCAGCTCGAAAAACTAAATTCAAAATATGGTAAATCAGAAGAGTTGATTGACTACTCGTTATTCTTGGATGGATTAATTGATGAAAAAAAACAAGGGATTACGATAGACCTTGCATATAAATATTTTACATATAACAAAAAAGATTTTGTTTTAATTGATTCTCCAGGTCATCAGGAATATACAAGGAATACAGCTAATGCCTGTACATTTGCTGATGTAGCTTTAATTTTAGTTGATGTAAAAAATGGCTTAACAAAACAGAGCAAGAAACATATCGAACTAGTTTCACTTTTTCCAAATATAAAAAAAGTAATTGTTTGTATAAATAAAATTGATAAGGTTAATTACTCTGTTAAAAAAGTTAAAGAAATATCACTAAATATTCAAAAATTTGCAGAAGATTTAAATTTAAAACTTGATTGCATAATTCCTGTTTCAGCATTGTATGGTGACAATATTGTTAAAAAATCACAAAAAATAAATTTCTATAAAGGAGAGTCTTTACTTGATGAAATTTATCAAACTAACACTTCAAGATCACTTAAGAATTTGAGTAGTACAGTTCTAGTAAATTCAACAATAAAACAAAAAGGGCAAGATAGGATTGTTTTAGCAAAAAACTATTATAAAAAAATTAAAAAAAATGAAAAATTTATAAACATTACTTCAAATCAACAAACAGTTTTGATAAATTTGTACAAAAATTTAGGTAAAACTGATATTGTGAATGAAAATTCAAGTTTTTCTTTTAATTTCAAACCACAAATAAATCTTTCATCCGGGGATATATTAATTTCTAATGATAAGAAGCAATTCATTAAAACGGATTCTATAAACATAAAGGTTATTTGGACATCACAAGAAAAACCTCTACAGTCTAAGCGGTATACATTTAAATTCAGGCAAGTATCTGAAGCAGGTTTTTTTTCCAAACCAATAGTTGGCAAGTATAATATAAATGATATTTTTGATACAACTGTAGAGTTAGAAACTGAAATATATATTTCAGAAGTTTCAAATCTATATGAGTTTTCTCAGTTAATAATTGTTGATCCTATTACAAATCAAAATGTTGGATTTGGGTATGTTAATTATTCTCTAGATAGAGGTTCAAAAATTGTTCCTTTTGAGAATTCTAAGAAAATAAACCCAGAATTGAAATGTTTTTGGTTTACCGGCTTGTCTGGTTCTGGAAAGACAACCTTGGCAAAAGAGCTAAAGTCTCATTTTCAAAATCAAAATATTAATGCTTATATTTTAGATGGAGACAACTTGAGAAAAACAATCAATAAAGACTTGGGGTTCACTCCTGGTCACAGGTTTGAAAACAATAGAAGAATTGCACACATTTCAAAGATTCTTTTTGATTCAGGAGTAATTCCTATTGTGGCTACTATTTCCCCGAACCAGGAACATAGAAGATTTGCAAGATCCTTATATCCTGATGGTCAGTTTATTGAGATTTTCACCGACTCAAGTATTGAGAAATGTGTAGAACGAGATATTAAAGGTTTATATGCTTCAAGTAAAGTCATCAATAATATTACTGGAATTGGAGCTGATTATGATATACCAATTGATAATGAAATTACTTTAGACACTGAAAATTCGACTACTAAAGAATCGTTTGAGAGTATATTAAAATTATTAAACAATGAGTAAATTAAAAAAAATAGTTCATAAATATTTATTTCAACTGGGGATTAGGAAATACTCATCAAAACAAAAAAGAGTTATGGGTGTTATTAATAAAAAGTATAAATATAAAAAAAATAAAAACAAAAGCGATGATTCCTTAATATTCTTTACAACTCATAAATGCGCATCAAATTACATTAAAGAATTGTTAAATTTTATTGAGTTTAATTCTGAATACTCAACTTTCGATTATGGAAAGTTAGTTGGTGGACTTGCTGACGAGTTAAAGATAAAGGGTCAAGTTGAAGGATTTTTAAATCTTAATTATAAAAAGCTATTTTTCTCTAAAGGTGAAATTTACGGCCCCCAAAGAATGCCTCTTAATTTTACAGGATTAGAAAAATACAAATCAATATTTTTCCTAAGAGACCCTAGAGATGTACTTATTTCTTCTTACTACTCATTTGGCTACTCCCATCCTGAGCCTTCTTCAGTAAATTTGAAAGAGATTCACCTAACAAAAAGAAATCATATTCAAAATACTACAATTGATGCTTATGTTCTAGACCAAGCCAAAAGTTGGATTTTGCCTATGTATTCTGAATACAACAGGCTTTATTTAAGCTGTCAAAATAGTTTGTTTCTTAGTTATGACTTATTTATCAACGACACAGAAAAATTTCTAGTAAATATATTTAATTTTTTAAATATAGAAATTAACGATTCTGAAATTAGTGAGTTTGCCAAAAAAGCTTCACCTATTGTAGAAAATGTATCAATTCAAAATCATAAAAGATCCGGGAGATCACGTCAGTGGGAGTATGAATTGTCTGAAGAAGTCCAGAAAAAACTAATTGTGTTACTAGATCCTATTCTGAAAGATTGGGATTTTGAACGTTAAAAAATCATCATGATTATTAACATGGATTTTATGATTATTTCCTCTTTGTTTTAGTTCCCGTGTACAACTATTAAGCAAGGGTTGTTTTGATGTTAGTGAAACTATTAGAAATAAAAGAAATATTTTCTTGGTTGCAATCTATAATCATCAGATAGGGTTTAATTATGCAAAATAAAGATACTAATGCTTTAGAGCTGATGTCTCATTTAAAAAATTTTTATAAATTTATCCAATTGATGATTAAATACACATTAGCAAAGGGAGGGTGTTAGATTTTAGTTTTGGAAAAGGTAAGAAAATAATATGACAACATTAACGGTAATAATTCCTGTTTACAATGAAGAGGATACATTAAAAGAATCGTACAGTAGACTTATCGAGATTGACGATATAGTTACACGTATAATTATTGTTGATGATTATTCGTCAGATTCAAGTCCACAAATCATAAATGATATCAAAAATCAAAATACAAAAGTTACAGTACTTCAAAATCCAAAAAATCTTGGTAAGGGAGCAGCTTTAATGAAAGCTCAGGAATTTATAACAACTGACTTTGTTGTTATTCACGATGCGGACCTAGAATATTTTCCAAATGATTTGAGAAATATGTATGAGCTAATTACAACTAAAAATGTTGATTTAGTTATTGGTTCAAGATTTCTGAAAGATAATAAAAATATTATTTACTACAGAACTTATTATGCAAATAAATTTTTATCAAAAGTCTTTTCTTTAATTTACAGAGAACATGTTACAGATATTGCAACATGTTACAAGATGATGAGCTCAAGCTACTTTAAGAATATACAATTATTTGAAAAAGGGTTTAGTATCGAAGTTGAAATGTTAGCCAAATATTTTAAAAAAAGTAATAAATTTTTAGAGTCTTCAATCAACTACTCAGCAAGAACATACGAAGAAGGAAAAAAAATTAAAACAAGTGATGGGTTCAGATACATCTTGAGTATTCTAAAATATAAATTTATTAACTAACATTTATGTAAAAAAGATTGCGCCAATTTTTTCATAGAGACTTTAACTCTTAAAAAATATTATTTTTTTTAAGTTCGATGGTAAGTAATATTTTGTATCACTTAGAAAAGAAAAGAAAAGAAAAGAAAAGAAAAGAAAAGAAATTAATTACATTATAAATATTTTAAGTTTCTATAAATTTTAAATTCTTTATTTAACTTTTAAAACATTGGTGGGCGCTACAGGATTTGAACCTGTGACTTCTTCCTTGTAAGGGAAGCGCTCTGCCAGACTGAGCTAAGCGCCCTACGAATATATTACAAATCTAGTAAATTTAGTATTAAATAAATCATGATTTAATTGACTTAAAAAATTTTATATAACTATCAAATCCCTGAGGTATACATAGCTTTAAAGCATTTTGATAAGCAAACTCAGTATCTGGTTCTGCACTTTTAAAATTTGACATATTAAATACAGATTTTGAACTTAATATTTCATTTGCAATCCCCACATCTGTAGAGATGATTGGTGTTTTTGTAACTCCACATTCTGGTATTGCTTGAGGACCGCCTTCTATTCTTGAAGAAACAACATATAAATCTAGAATGTTGTATAGCTCATTTAGCTCTTCGACTTTAGCCATTTCAAAGTAAATAAATTTTATATCTAACTTATTTAATCCATTGATCACGTACTGTCTTCTCTTTCCTGTCAATACAATTACTAAATTTTGTTTTTTTGAGTTATAGTATTCAACAATCTTTAAAAATTGATCCGGCCCCTTTATCATTTTTGGACTTTTCAAGTCGTTTCCTTCAGTATCTCTCTGAAAAGACCCTATTAAAAAGGAGTTGTCAGATATTTTGTATTTTTTTCGTAAATTTTCTTTATCTTCAATCTGAAAAAAATTATTATTATTCATCCAGATTGGTGCATAAAATATAGGTTTATTTGTAATTTGTGACAACTGTTCAAAAGTTTTTTTTGATATTACATGATAATAATCTACATAGAAATCCCTTTCTTTAAAGTCAGAAATGTAAGGATCTAAAAAATCTTTTTCTTCAAAATGATAAATAGAGCAAACTACTATTTTTTTATTAAGTAGATATTTATTTTCTTTCTTCCAAAGCCAGGGAGAAATAATCCAGATAATGTCACTATTCCATATAAGTTTAGATGATATTGAGCCATTATACTCATACCACTCACTTCTCATCCTATCAACAACCCAGGACTCATTTATTTTTGATAAATATATTTTCATTTTTTAGAACTTAATAATATACTTTTATAATATACATAGATGGCTTCTAAAAGACACTTTATATCCGGTATTACTGGTCAAGACGGCATTTTTCTGACTTTAGAAATTTTAAAAAACGAATCTAGTCCTTTAATACTAGGTACCTCCAGAAGTGATAAAAGTATATTTAATTTTATTTCAAAACTTAAACATTTAGATTTAAATATAAATACTAAAGATATCAGTATCAAAAAAGTTAATCTGGAAGATAAAATTGAAACAAAGTCAATTATTAAAAACTTTGAACCCGATATCGTTTACAACCTTTCTGGTCCTAGTTCTGTTTATGATTCTTTATTAAATCCAGATCAATTTAGAAATTCAATTGAAAATATTTTTTACAATATTCTAGCAGCATCTGTAGATCTAAATTCTAGGCCAACAATATACCAATCTTCATCTTCTGAAATGTTTTCATCTAGAAACTCTCCTCCTTTTGATGAAAATTCAGCCTTTGAATCTAGGAGCCCTTACGGGGATGGAAAACTAGGAATCTATAATCAATTAGATAGATTTAGAGAGAGAAATGAAATTAAAATTGTTAATGGCATAATGTTTAATCACGATTCTGAATTTCGTTCAAATAAATTTTTAATACCAAAAATTGTGAAATCTGCTTTTAATATTAAGAACAATAAACAAAAAAAAATTTTTATCGGAAGTTTCGACATCATAAGGGATTGGTCGTATGCTGGAGATGTTTCATCAGCTATATATTTACTTTCAAAATTAGGTAAAAGTGAAGATTATGTAATTGGATCTGGAAAAGGTACCAGTATAAGAGAGTTAGTAAAACTTATTTTTCTAAAATTTGATTTAGAATATGAACACTACGTATTTGAAGACAATTCTTTATTAAGAAAAAGTGACCCAAAAGTAGTAATTAGTAATCCAAAAAAAATTAATGAACTTACCGGCTGGCATGCCAAGGTGAAGATAGAAGAGATAATTGAAAAATATATTAACTATAATCTTCTATGATGATTGAATACTTAAAATATCATAAAGAAAAAGCTGTTAAGCTTTTCATAATAAATTATGAAAAAATAATAACTTCTATTTTTTTTAAAATAAAAAATAATACCTATAAAAATATTATTAATAAAAACAGGACAGTTTTGTCAAATGTGAATGCGTTTATTGATGATGAGTTATTTAAAGAGTCTAATTATGGTTTGCAGAAGAGAGTTTACAATTACATCAATCTACCAATAACCACAGAATATTATTATTCAGATTTTTTAATATTTTTGATGAATTTTTATTTCAAAAATAACTTAGTTTATTTAGAGATTGGAGTCTCGGTTTTAAAAAATTTCTTGTTAGTAAAGAACCATACAGAGTCGTCTCATCTATACGCTTTCGATTTGAATCCAATAAATCCTCTTTTAAAAAATCAATTTTATAATAATAATGGCAATAACCATGTTGCTTATTTTCAGGGAGACGTTTTCGATGAAGAAGATACTGAAAATTTTAAATCAAACTTAAAGCAAAAATTTAATTTCATATATTCTGATGCGTCTCATACTTATGAAGGTATTTTGTCAGAATTTAAAAATATTTATTCAAATCAACTTGAGGAAGAGTTTATAATTTATTTTGATGACCTAGATTTTAAAAATTTACTTCAAGGATCTTTAGATATAAAAAACTATTTATCAGAGATGTATGAAAACGTTAATTTATACACCTTTAAAATTTTTGGGTGGATTGGAGACAATGAACCAATGCATGTTAATGGAATAATAACTAATCTCAATATTGATGAGTTAATTTCAAAAGAAGAACTAAAGATCTACAAATATAGAAAGTATTAAAATAATGAAAAATATTTTTTTTATTCCAGCAGCAGGTTCTGCGAATCGAATGAATGGTATCCCTAAGTTTTTACTACCACTTGATAAATCTAATTATTTATTAAAATTTCACTTAGAAAACATTACAAATCTATTCTCTACAAATACTAAGATTTTAATTGGTACAAGCAATGCAAATTACTCCTTATTAAATAATTTAAACTTAAAAGGAGATTTACAAAACTTAAATTCAAACAGTATGGTGTCAACTGTTCTTCAGTTAAGCTCACAAAACAGAGATGAGCAAAATGTCTACACAACATTAATGCCAGATACTTATTTTGATGATACAGAGATATTAAAAAAAATGAATCACAAGCTCATCAGTACAAATCTTGATATAGTTCTTGGTTTGTGGAAAATATCTAAATTACAAGTAGGGAAAGTAGGTCAATGTATTATTGATACAGAACGGCAAATGATAACTGAAATTATAGATAAAGATAAAAACTGCAAAGAGCCATATTTTTGGGGTGTTGTTATGTGGAAAGACTCATTTTTCAAATTCATAAATAATGAAGACGCCCATTTTGGTATTTCAATCAATAGGGCTATAAATGCTAATTTAAAAGTTGGATATGAGGTAGCAAATTCAAGATATTTTGATTGTGGTACTTTTAATGAATATAAAGAATTAATTTCTTATTTATAAATCCTATCCATAATTTCCTGTGAATTATCAAATCTCTTACCATGAAAACCAAAGTGTTCGCTAGTATTTATTTTTTTGTATCTAAGCTCATTTTTATTTTTATAACCACCTAATGGAGTTTCAAGAGAAAAAAGTTTTGCAATTTCAAAAGGTGCAAAATTTATTCCATACCTTAGAGCTTCTTTATAATTTATAAGTGATAAGAATATGTCTTCTGGCATTCCATTGCAGGATTCAAAATCAGCAGAATACTCTAGAAATTTTCTGCTTCTTAAACTAAATCCACCATTTCCAACTCTATTTTCTTTGATATTTTTTTTAATTTTTGTGTAATCCCCATATTTTTTAAATCTTTTTACCCATTTTTTTGATGATGGCCATGGTGCGCCGATATAATCATAACTGAGAAATTCATGTTTCCACTTTTGTGGATTAAGAATAAATCCATCATCTTGAACTATCAGCACATGATCAGATTCAACTATCTCTGACAATCTTAAAACATATTCACTATATTCTTGAATGTCTCCAAATTTGTTAACTTTTATAAAATTTATATTATTTACATCTAAGACATTGTTAGAGATAATGAAATTATTATTAAAATTAAAAAACTTATTGCAATGCTGAATAGTTCTTAGTGCTGCGAAAGTATCTATTGTATTAATAGTTAAAATATCTATTGGCAGATTTAACTTACTCATTAGTCTTACTGTAATCTTTATATAGTTTTATTAAAAAAGCTATATTAAATGCTAAAAGAATTATATAGAAGGAATTTATATCTAATACGTTAGGATAATTCCAATGCTTTAAGCTTATAAAATATAAACAATATAGAGAAATGACAATTATTCTATTTAAAAAAATTCTTTCATTGAAAAAAATATATAAAAATAGAAAAGTCACCAATGGGCTAATGCTATACAAATTAAATCTTAGTGGAGGATACCAACCTATAAATGACCAAAAAAGATAAAATACCCCAAAAACTGCAAGTAGGTTTAAAAATAAATTCTTTTCATTAATTTTTCTTATTATGAAGTAGATAGCAACAAAAAATATGGGAATTGAGTAGTATCTTATCACACTAGAAGTGTCTGCAATATAACAATAAAAATTTTCGGGGATAGAAGTGCAATACCATACTCCTTCGTGATTATTTAGTCCTAACACAAAATATATAATCCAAACAAAATGACCCCAGTACTCTACCGAAGCGTTGTAGGATTCATAGCCATTAAATTGAATATATAGTTCATAAATTAAATATGGAATTGCAAAAACAATTAAATATAAGTAGTTCTTAAAACTAAAAATTATTTTTTTGATTTCTGCAAAGTTTTTTATTGGAAGGTTTATTTTCAGCATGTAGATTGCAAAAGTTAAAATAAAAACTTTATTAGCAAGATATAAAATTCCTAAAATAAAAAATATATAGAAGGTTACATTTGTATTTTTAATTACGTATGTAAGTAAATATAAGCTTATAGAGAATGCCAAAAAAACTAATGTCTGATGAGCTGGATCAAAAATTCCCCATTTATAAATAGGAGAAACTAATAAAAATATATTAATAATATTGTGAATTTTCAAACTGTAATCTAGTTTTAATATTTTCAAAAAGAAGTAAGAAGATAAAGCCAATATATTGGTGTGAAAAATAAAAATTGATATTAGATAAATTAAAATAGATTCGCTAGTGAAAAATAATTGTACAAATTTTGAAATTACATTGATTATCAATATGTAAACAGGTCTTGTTTGATAGCTATGATCGTACTCTATAATACTATTAAATCTATCAATACCTTCAATGTATTCATGCAAATCACAACTTATTGGATATTTTAAGCTAAATTCAGAGTTAAAAAATGTAAAGTTAATATTCTCTATTGTGTTACACAAAAAATAGTTGTCATAATTTTCTAAAATAATAAAATTCAAAGAGTAGATTATGATAGACCCCAATAAAATAGAAATATTTAATGAAAATAATCTAATAATTAGAGTTTTTAAAAATAGAAAGTTAAAATTTTTAATTTTCATTACTAAGTTCTTTAATCATATTTAAATAACTTGCTAATATATAAAGTTTATATATTCGGTGAGAGTTGATTCGTGTACGTATTATTTTAAAAAATCTTAACGAAGTTAAATTTAAATGACTACTGAGCTCACTATCTTTAATTATTTTAAAAAATTCTATATCTCTAGAGTAAACATATTTTTTTAAATCGAAAACAAATCCCATTTTTTTTCTATTAAGAAATTCATGATTGAAGTCTTCAGATAATATATTTTTGATTAACTTTTTGTTGAAAAATCTCTCGTTATTAATTTTGGAACCAAGTACCTGTTCTATCAATCTATAATCTAAAAATGGGGATCGTGCTTCTATTCCATGAGCCATCGAAGTTCTATCAACCTTTAACAGCATCATTTCAGATAAAAATAATTTATAATCCAAGGCCATTATTGATTTTTTCAAATTTCCATTTTTTATATATTGTTCTTTTATATTGAAATTATTTTGATAATTAGGGAAAATCAATTTTTTAAACTTCTCGTCATTTAAAAAACTTTCATATCTATCCAATACATCTCTAGACCTAGATTTAAAGATGTTTCCAGTCCCAAATATACTGGGATAAATTTTATATAAGTTTTCAAAAATTCTCCCCATATATTTTGGAGGCTTTAATGAAGCATGTAATCTTTTATATCCATTTAGAAGTTCATCTCCCCCATCTCCAGTAACTGTAACTTTATATTCTTTTGACACCTTTTCGTAAATCAGATATGAAGGCATATTCGATGGATCAAAATAAGGTTCATCAAAAGAATTAATTACTTTTTCATCAATACTTTTAAATTCTAATTTGTTGAAATATAAAGATTCATGAGTCAGAGCATATTTATCTACCACGTCTTCAATCCAAGGTTTCTCGTTATATTTACTTGAAAAAAATACAGAATAAGAAGTAAACTTTTTACCCAGTTCTTTAATTTTTTTACTTATAAATGTTGAATCTATTCCACCAGATAATAAATTTGAGATAGGTACATCTGCATTAGTTCTTAAATCAATTGAAGAATCTAATGTTTTTAAAAATAAAGATGTATCAAATCTATTTTCATGAATCAAATTATTGATTTGCCAATATTCTTCTTTATTCTTAAATCTGATCTCGTCTTCATTAATTGTGTATTCTAAAATTTCTGCTGGCTTAAGTTTATATGTATTTTTATCAATGGTATTTGGAGAAGGTATAACTCCATAGCTTAAAAAATCCGCCATACTTGACTTATCTAGATCAATACCTGACTTATAAGTAATTAAACTTTTAAAGTTCGAACCAAACAAAAGTTCTTTTTTTGACTCCGTGTAGTATAAAGGTTTTTGACCTAATCTATCTCTTGTGAAGAACATATCGTTAGTGTCGAAATTAATAAAAAAAATTGAGAATTGCCCATTTATTTTTTTGAGATAGCTTTTTCCATATTTCGATAAACCATTTAAAAGAACTTCCGTATCAGAAAAATTTGAATAAAAATTAAACCCTTCACTTTCTAATTCTCTTCTTAGTTCTATGTGATTAAAAACTTCACCATTAAACATGATTAGCGAATTAAACTCTTTAGAATACATTGGCTGTTTACCAGTTGGAGAAAGATCTTGGATTGATAGACGATTAAAAATAAAAGAAAAGTTAAATCCGTGAATTGAGAATTTCTTCTCCTCGAGAGAATTTAAATGAATTTTTTCATCGGGTCCTCTGCAAGTTATATGATTGTTTGCTTTTTGGAACAATTCATTATTAATATTATTCTTCGAAATAATTCCTAAAAATCCACACATCATAACTATTCTATGAATGATTAAATTTAAACTTTTAAAAAAAAATATTAAAAACTTTTTATTAGTTATAATTTTTTTGTGAAGGTTTTAGTTTTTTTATCATTTAAATATTCTTTCCAAACTTGGAAAGTAAACGGAACCTTTAATAGAGAAATTTTAGTTTATGAAAAATTAGCTGAAATTTACAATATAAATTTTGTATTTATATCCTACGGGAACGAAAGAGATATTGAAATTGTTAACAAACTTAACAACCCTTTTTTTGAAGTAATACCAATTTTCACTATATTCAAAGAAACAAATAATAAACTTAGATTATTTTTTTATTCTTTTTTCATTGTTTTAAAACTACCAGAACTGTTTAAAGCTGTTGACTTAGTTAAGTATATTCAGCTAAGCGGATCTTGGAATTCTATCATCATTAAATTAATTTACAGGACTCCAATATACATTAAAACTGGTTTCGATACGTTTCTTTTTAGCGTTAAAGAAAAGCGCGGAAAAATAAAATCGGTATTGTTTTATCTCCTCACTTATTTAGGGTTGTTTAATAGTTCAATATACGCAGCTTCGAGCGAAAGTGACATTAAAGTTTTAAAAAAAATCTATCCTTTAGTACGGCATTCGAAGATTGTGCTTAGACCCAACTGGGTGAATATAATAAATTTAGAAGATGTAAAAACTAGAGATAAAAAATCAATACTTTTAGTAGGAAGACTAGAAGAACAAAAGAATTACGATTTTATAATTGACACATTTCAAAATACTCATTTTAAAATTCATATAATTGGCTCAGGAAGCTTAAAAGAAGAGTTATTAAAATTAGCTAAAGATAAAAACTGTGAAGTTAGAGTTACTAACAATTTAGATCATTTTGAATTGTTGCATGAGATGAGAAAATATGAGTATTTTATTCTTGCTTCAAAATTTGAAGGTAATCCAAAAGTCTTAATTGAAGCTGTATCAAGTGGGTGTGTACCTCTTGTATCAAACATTCCAAATAATAAAGAAATCGTAAAAGATGGAGTTAATGGACATACTTTTAAGTTGAACGATACGGGTAAGGAAAAAATATTAAGAGTTTTATCAAATTATTCATCTGATGAAAATTCAAAAATGAGAAAAGAAGGTAGGAAAATCATTAAAGAAAACTTTAGTCTTGAAAACTATGTTAAATTTGAATTCCAAGATTATATGACTGTAAAGAAAAATTAATTATGGAAATATCTGTCATTATGAGCGTTTATAATCATGAAAAATTTTTAAGTCACTCAATAAAGAGTATATTAAATCAAACTTTTAAAAATGTTGAATTTTTGATAATTGATGATGGTTCAACGGATAATTCATACAAAATTTTAAAGAGGTACGAGTCTTTGGATAGAAGAATAAAAGTTTTTAAAAATACAAAAAATATTGGTCTTACTAGATCTTTAAACAAATTAATAAGGCACACATCATCAAAATACATAGCGAGACAAGATTCAGATGACTTCAGTATGCCAGATAGGTTGAAAACACAACACACTTTTTTGACCTCTTCTAATTATGAAGCATGTACATCTAGAGCTTTAACAAAACATAACATGAAAATCTTACCTAGGTATTCTTACTACTTACCAAAAAAAATTTTATTGAAATATAAAAACCCTTTCGTACATGGCTCGTTGATGATATCAAAAAAATTAATTAATGAAGTAGGCAACTACGATGAAAGATTTATTTATTCTCAAGACTATAAATTAGTTAGTGATATTTACCAAAATAAAAATAAAATTAAAATCTTAAAACCTCCGATGTATGTTTTAAATATGAGAGATAATATTTCTTCAAAATTCACAACTGATCAAAAATATTATGCCAAATGTGTTCAAAAAAGAATTATTCCGAAAACTTAAAGTGAAAATATTTTTACAACGTTTGATTAGAAGAGTAAATGTGTTACTTTTTAGTAAAAATTTGCCAAATAAGATATCTATTTATTTCCATGAAACAGATACATCGATAATTAAACAAATTGAAGATATTGTTAATTTTTTTACTTATTTGGAATACACATTTGTGACAATAGATGAATTTAATAAAAATATAAAAAAAACTGATCTCAAACAAATAGCTCTTACATTCGACGACGGATACAACTCTTGGCTTGAGTGCATAAAGCTATTGGAAAAGTTAAATGTTAAGGGTACATTTTATATAAACTCTATCAATTTTATTGAGGATGACCTTACTGAATATATGAATAATATTAATTTTAGTGATAGGCTTGATATTCTAACATTGGAAAACTTTTTAAAATTATCCAATTCTAGTCACCAAATAGGTTCTCATACACACTCTCATCCCACATTGTCGACATTAAGTAATTCACAATTTAAATATCAAATTGAAGAAAACTTAAATTTTTTTGACTTACAAAATATTACAATTAACTCATTTGCAATTCCTTTTGGAATGAGGAGATATATAAAAAAAAATCAACTTAAATATTTAAATACTATTTTTGAAACAGTTTGTTTTGGGGAACCTGGGATGCAATTTTATCAAAAGTCTAATAAAATTCAACGCTCGCCTTGGATAAAACATAAGCCCTTTGAATATAATATTGTAAATATAAAAACTAATTCATCTATTTTTAATAATTTAATTAAAAGAAGTGGTTTAGGTTAAAGAAGTTTTACAATTTCATCTGTAAATAGTTCTATATTAAATTTTTTATTCACTAGTTGCTTAGCATTAAGTGAGATGCTGTTATAAAGCTTCTCATCTGTGTGTAATTTGATAATTGTTTCAACCCAGTCATTATTGGTGTCATCGTCTAACAACACTACATTTTTATCATTAGTAAAATTTTCATCATCCCAAAATCCGGATGTTTTATTTATTATTACAGGAACTCCCATCGACATACTTTGCAATGCAACACTCTGTCCAACAGGTTGCAGAGTCTCTTTCAAGGGCAAAATTATCAATTTAGACTCGTTGTATACGTTTCGTATCTCAGAATCAGACAAAGCTTTATTGTGAAAATCTGAATTAACTATCTTAACATTTTTTAAATCTGTTTTACAATTTATCAAATTAGTTACCATTAAAAAATCTAACTGAGGCAGTTCCTTTGCAATTTGCAAGACTTTATCAGGGTTTCTATTTTCATCACTCCCAATAAAAGTTATATATTTTTTTTTAATTTCGTTGTTTGATTTCCAAAATTTTGTATCTACACAAAAAGGTATATAAACAAATTTTTTTGAATATTCTGGATATTTACTAACAGCAAATTTGTATTCAGGCTTTCCAACAAATACTATTTTACTGTAAACTTCAAATATGTTTTTTACTAAATACCTTTGTAAATAGCTTAAGTTTTCTGATTTTTTTATCTTTGCCATAAAACCCATACTGATAAAAATGTATGTCTTATTTTTATATTTATTGTTCCAAAATTTAAGTAAAAATAATGCAGAAAATGCAACAGTTTCATTAATACAAACAACTGATTCTGAATTCTTAATTATTTTAATATTTTCCTTTTTTAAAATTTGAATAATCCTAAAAGGAAAGTTAGTTATTCTTATTATAGATTTATCCAATAGTCTATAAATTCCTAACGAATAATTTTGATTGAGGTTAATAATTTTCTTTTTAAAATCTTTTATTGATAAATTATGATACCCATAGTAAAAATCTTTTGGATAATCAATATTAGATTTATCTTTTTCTTCTCTACTACCTTTAAAAATAAAAGTTACATTGCTCACATTCCAATGTTACTTTAAAATTATAAATATAAAATTATTTAGCTACAACCGAGAGAGTTTCCACAGTTAAGGCATTTATAACAAGATCCATTTCTAATGGTAATGTGCCCACACTCATTACAAGCTGGAGCATCACCCATCATATCACCTAAAACCTCTTGTACTGTAGCAACCGAGTTTTCCGCTTGATCCACAGGCACGGTCTCTGTTCTTGCATCAGGCACGGTCTCTGTTCTTGCATCAGGCACGGTCTCTGTTCTTGCATCAGGCACGGTCTCTGTTCTTGCATCAGGCACGGTCTCTGTTCTTGCATCAGGCACGGTCTCTGTTCTTGAAACAGCTCTATCTTTTGGCGGCACTTGAACAATATCCGTTCTATCTAAGTACTCTAATCCGAGTGCTCGAAACACATAGTCAATAATAGAGTTACTCATCTTGATATTTTCATGTCCCTCAACCATACCTCTTGGTTCAAACGTCTGGAAAGTAAATGTATCCACGAACTCTTCTAAAGGAACTCCATACTGTAGACCTTTAGATACAGCAATCGCAAAACAACCAAGCACACCTTTAAGAGTGGCTCCCTCTTTTGCTATGTCAATAAAGACTTCACCTAGAGTACCATCAGGATACTCACCAGTTCTTAGATATACTTTATGACCCGCAATTCTTGCTTCTTGTGTCCACCCATCTCTTCTCTCGGGAAGAAGGAATCTTGGTCTGTTTACTCCCGCATATGCTCTTGATGGACTGGTTCCTGGAGCAAAATTACCTTGAATTAACATTGCTTCTTCTTCCAGAATTTTTGTTACTTCTGGATCTGATTCTTCAGAATCTCCATCATCCGAAGAGGAAGAAAGTGGTTGAGAAGCTTTAGAACCATCTCTATAAATGGCAATTGCCTTTACACCAATTTTTGCTGCCTCAAAATAGCAGTCTTCTATATCTCCTACGGTTGCTTCATTAGGCATATTTACAGTTTTGGATATCGCACCTGATATAAATGGTTGTGCAGCTGCCATCATTCTTACGTGACCCATGTAGTGAATAAATCTTTCACCATCTTTACCACACTTATTTGCACAATCAAAAACATCAAGATGTTCCTCTTTAAGGTAGGGTGCACCTTCAATTTTTTGTGTTCCACAAATATCTAAGTTGGCCTGAGCGATCTCATTTCTTGAGTAGCCAAGAGTTTCTAGCAAATTGAAATCAAAAGATGTATATTCTTCTTCTGGAATACCTAAACCTTTTAATGTTTCCTCACCTAAGACAAACACATTAAATGCATGCTGGATTTCAAACGCACCGGGAAGAGCAGCTTCAATTTTTGCTACATCTTCTTCGCTTAAGCCTTTTTCCATCAATGATTTTTTATTTACGTATGGTGAATCTTCAAGAGACATTGAGCCAATAACATAATTGATAATTTCACTTACTTCATTTGA
>Ga0222719_10000368_pt1 | contig 45161 bp, 38 predicted proteins | sample C33_34DmetaG_FD_165039 | JGI IMG/M metagenome (GOLD analysis project Ga0222719, IMG submission 165039) | Estuarine water microbial communities from San Francisco Bay, California, United States - C33_34D | ecosystem: Environmental > Aquatic > Marine > Unclassified | place: USA: California... | reverse complement strand
GACGTAACATCAGGCATTACATTCACAACTGGCGGTGACACTACTTTTATCAGTGGTGAAAGAATAGACACAGGAAACATTAGACTTAGTGGAAATACAATTGAAAGCACAGCAGGTGATTTAAATCTTGATGCAGATTCTAACACAATTAATTTATTGCAAAATGTAAACATTACAGGAAACCTAGATGTTACTGGTAATGTCAGCATAGGTGGTAATATTACAATAGGTAATGACCCAACTGATACAATACAAATTGTTGCTGGTATTGAAAGTGATATATTACCCAGTGAAACTAACACCTACAGTTTAGGTACATCTGCAAAAACTTGGAGTAATTTATTTGTAAATGAATCTACAATAGATGGAATACGTATTACACAAAATTATATCACAACCACTGATAGTAATGCAGATTTAGATCTACGTGCAAACGGAACAGGTAATGTAGTAATTCCAAGTAATGATGTACAAATAGATCAAGACTTAACTGTTGACGGCACAGCAACTCTTGCAAATACAAACATCACAGGAACAATAACACTCGTTGGAGACTTTACTCAAACAGGTGACACTACAGTAACAGGTGATGTTGATGTAGCACAAGATATGACTGTAGGAGCTGCGGCTCAATTTGAAGAAATATTGATTGATGACAATTATATCACAACTACAAGTTCAAATGCAGATTTAGAGTTACGTGCAAACGGCACAGGACAAATATTAATACCAAACAATAATGTTACAATTAATAATGATTTAACTGTAAATGGTTTTACATCAACACAAGATATTACAAGTACAGGATTGATTACTGCTGACAGTTTCACAAACACAAATATATTAATTGATGATAATTTAATTACAACAACTATTTCTAACAGCGATTTAGAACTCAGAGCATCAGGTACTGGTAGCATTGTAATAGATGAATTTTCAATAAATGATTCTACAATTACTACTACAGGAGATATGGTAATAACTCCTGGATCAGGAAATGTTAACATAAACGGCACTGGATCTTTAAAAATACCTGTAGGAAACACAGCCCAGAGACCGTCTCCCACTTCAGGACAGATAAGATTTAACAGTGAAAAAGGTGAATTTGAAGGTTATAACGGAACTTATTGGATTAGATTAGATGGATTACAAGATTTAGACGGCGATACACGTATCACACCTGAGTTAACACCTGGAGCAAATGATGCCACTATTAGGTTTTATGTTGAAGACACAGTTGTAGCAGACATTAACAAAAATAGATTTAACTCTAATAGAATTACAGTAGACGACATAGAGATTGATGGAAATGTGATAAGTAGTATTACAACTAATACTGATCTTGAGTTTACTGCAAATGGTACCGGTCTTGTAAAATTTGAAAATTTAGGTTTTACAGACAGCACTATCAGAAACACAGTAAATGATGCTGTAACAGTTTTTGAAAATACTGGAGATGGCTATGTCAAGTTCGATGGTTCAACAGGAATTGTAATTCCTGTGGGTGGCAATGCAACACGCCCAACAGGAGTAACGGGAATGATACGATTTAACACAGATGATTCTAGAGTTGAATTATATGATGGAACAAGTTGGGTTTCAGTGGCTGGTGCAAGTGGTGGTATTTCATTTGCTCAAGCAGAAGAAATAGCAATTGAAAAAGTTTTGATATTTGGATAGATAAATGGCAACGATACTTAAAAATACAGTAATAAAAAATTGTGGTACAGTTCCTGTACTAATATATGAAACACTACCAACTACAAGGGTTACAATATTAGGATTAAGTTTTACTAATCTTACAGACCAGTTTATTTACTGTGATGTAATTATTGAAGATGATACAAGTGTTGCAGGATATTATTTGAAAGACAGCATATTACCAGCAGGTACAAGTTTAAGAGCCGTTAGCACAGGTGAAAAATTAGTATTAGCGCCTAGCAACAGATTGCTTGTAAGAAGTAGCATAGATGATTCAGTTGATGTTATTGTCAGCTATGTGGAGATAACATAATGACATATTATATAGGAACTAGTCCAACAGATGTAATTGGTAGTTTTATAAAAAGATATTTTTACGGTTTGCGTAGAAACGACGATGGAGAATTATTTTTAGTACAATCTGATCAATTAGCAGGTGGCGAGGAAAATGTTGTAACAATAAACGACCTAGGTGTTGCGGCAGAAAGCTACCAGGATTTTGAAGAAGGAATTGATTTTTTAAGTGGTGTAGATGAAAATCACGAAATTGTTTATAACAATTTACGCTATCCACAGTTTAGATGGGACAACAGAAGTTTAACATATTTTATAGATCCAAGTGATGGACAATTTATACAAAGACTTTCTGAGAAATATGTATACCCAGAAAATATTTCAAGTCCAGCTTATGGTGACGGAGATGATAGTCAAGTGGTAACTACATATACTCCAGTGTCGGGAGGATATTAATAAATGGCTGAATTTAGTTTAGATAGATTTAAATATAGATGGCGAGGCTCTTGGTCAGCATCACAAGATTATAGAAGAGATGACATTGTTACTGTAAAAGGTAAAAGTTATGTATGTCTTATTGCACACACTAGTTCCCCTAATTTTAGAACAGACTTAAATGCAATTATTCCTGGCAGTAGTCCGCCTGTACCAGAACCAAAATGGGTGGTAATGACCAGTGGTAAATCCTTTTTAGGAAACTGGGCATCTGAAACAGATTATGATTTAGGCGACATAGTTTTATATAACGGAACGCTATACAAATGTACATACGCTCATACTTCTAGCACATTTTCTAATGACGCATTTGGTGTAGAATTTGACCAACCGCAAGAAAATAGAAAATGGGAAGTTTTTGCTCTTGGTCAAGATTTTATAGGCAATTGGGTCAGTGGCACAGACTATGGATTTGGGGACCTTGCAAAATATGGCGGATATGTATACAAGTGTCAAACTCCTCATACAGCAGGAGACACACTTGAGGATGATCAAAATAAATGGACACCGTTTTATAATGGATATCAATTTAGAGGTCCTTGGTTACCGGGTGTAACCTATTATGTAAATGATTATGTAAGATATGGAGCAAGTCTTTTTGTATGTAACACAAGTCATACATCAGAAGGCACTGCACTAGATGAAACTAAATTTGATTTTGATATTCCTGGAACACAGTATGAAGCAGATTGGGACAGTACAGTAAACTACAATATTGGAGATATTGTTCGTTACGGTGGTACTCTTTACTATGCAATCAACAATAACATAGATAGCAATCCTTCTAAAGGAGAAGTTGCTGACACTGTTGACAGTACTATTGATTGGATAGTACTTGCAAAAACTTTTAACTTCAGAGGTGTTTGGGGAGAAAATGCTCCAACTACTGAAAGATTTATTATAACAGCAGGTGTTGACACTACTATAGGTAATGCTACAGGAGCAATCTACATAGATGGTGTGGCCAAAGGAGCTATAGATTTAACCAGAGGAAACACCTATCTTTTTGTTCAAGGAAGTGAATCTCTAACAAATTATCAAAGTGTTACGCACCCTTTAAAAATTACTCAAACTTTAGATGCACCACAAGAATGGACAGACGGCGTAAAATATATTCTTGATGGTGTAGAAGTTACCTACGCTGATTATGTAAGTGGATTTGCTACTGCCAAGCAACGAATTTTGTCCTGGACTGTAGGCACAGATGCGGAAACAACACCTAGCCAAATGTACTATAATAGTGCAACTAACACAGGTGAAGGAGCTCTTATAAGAGTGCAAGATGTAGTTGTTCCTGCTACAAAATATGATATTCCATATAAAACTGGAGATATTGTTCAACGCGGAGGTCAATTATTTCAGGCTGTAAGAGATGTTAGTATATCTGACGGAGACGGAAGTACTCTTGATTATCTAGATAGCGAAGTTTGGACAAGACTAGCAACTGGTAAAGTTTGGTCAAATGTATGGACGAAAAACACTTTGTACAGTGTAGGCGATGTAGTAGTTTACTATGGAACAACATACACATGTAATATTGAACATGTCGCAGTAATAGAGAACTCACCAGGTGATAACGGCAATGTATTTAGATACTGGGATACGTTAATTGAAGCAGGAACACCTGGAGGTTTACTATACAGAGGAGACCTATTAACATACGGACTCAAAAGAGAAGAAATTGGAGATGGTTCTACTGTAGGAAACACAAGAGTACCTATAGGCAATACAGGACAAAATTTATCAATTAGACCTGATCCTGACAACGAAGCAGCAGATTTAGAAGTTTTTTGGCGAGATAGAATAAATGATAGCGACACTATATATGTCGCAACAAATGGTGTAGATGATATAGGATTTGGAACACTAGAGAGTCCATTTAGAACTATTCGTTATGCATGTGAATATATCGAAGATAATTTTTCACCTCTACAACCAACTAAGGTTTATGTAGGTACTGGTAGATATGACGAAGTAGGTCCTATCTCTATACCTGCAGGATGTGTTGTGATGGGAGACGAATTAAGATCAACATCTGTGTATGCAGCAGGACCAAAAACAGAATATGCTAATGATTATGATTATCATGCAGCTGCACTAGATCATCTTGTTTCTTTAGCAGAAGTTTTATTTTATGGAGGTACTGTTACTCCCCAAGATGGTAATGATAAAGAAGCAGTAGGCGGTTTACCGCAAGGAGATTTATTTGCATATAACTATCTAGTAGGCCTTCAGACAGATTATCTTAATTATATACAATTTAACGCTATTTCAGGAGACACTAATCCTGTAGTGTCAGGAACAAATGTTTTAAATGCTAGCGATGCTAGAAAAAATGCTGCTAACATATTAGAACAAAATAAAGATTATATCGCAGAAGATTGTTTTTATTATGTTGCGAGCGTATATTCAGATATAGAATTTAATAAAACTAAACTAAGAAATGATGTGCTAAATGCTATTAGAGGTTTTGTTAGAGATCTTAGATACGATGGTAATTATCTTACAATTAATCAAGCAAAATATTATGCAAACAGCATCACAGGTAGTCAAACCACTGATCTATTTTGGGTAAGGGATACTACTGGAATAAGAAATTTAACCACTAATGGTTTAGTAGGTGCACTAAATCCACCTAACGTCTTTACCATATACCAAAAACCAACAGGAGGTGCATGTGTAGCACTTGATCCAGGCTGGGGTCCAGCAGATAACAGAACATGGATTAACAATAGAAGTCCTTATATTCAAGGTGTAACAAATATTGGACAAGGTTGTGTAGGTAAAAAAATTGATGGGTCATTACACAATGGTGGTAATAGATCAATGGTTTCAAACGATTTTACACAAGTTCTTAGTGACGGCATAGGTGCATGGATTGTTAATAACGCTAGAGCAGAACTTGTATCTGTGTTTACATATTATTGTGCTATTGGATATCTAGCAGAAAACGGCGGAGTGATACGTGCAACAAACGGAAACAACTCATATGGAAAATACGGATCGATTGCAGACGGCAGAGATCTAACTGAAATACCTCAAACTGTTGCGGTTGACAATAGACAAAACGAAGCACAAGTTCTCCAAGCAATAGCAGGCGGAGTCAGAGACGAAATTCTTGTATTTGAATACACACATTGTGGAGAAAATTATACTAGTGCAAATGCAGACATTGTAGGTGCAGGTGAAGAAGCAACTGTTATATTTAATGAATTTAGAGACGGTGCTTTAAATAACGGAAGACTAATAAACACGCAAGGTTCTGGACAAGAAGGCGGAGCGGGTTATACACTACTAGGAAGCACAGGACAAACTACCATAGGATCAGGCACTAGTGGAGAAATAATCCTTAACACAAATGAGGATATAGATGATGAAGCAGAAGCCCTTGGTTTAAGATTAATTATTATCGCAGGCACAGGAGTAGGACAGTATGGTTATATTTCAAGTGTAAACACAGCAACAAAATCAACTATTGTAAGAAAAGAAAGTGATAACACAATTGGTTGGGATCATGTTATACCTGGAACTGCTATAGAAACAGACTTGGACAGTACAACAACATATAGAATTGAACCAAGACTGACTGTAAATTCTCCTGGATTCACACAGACTTATTATCCTCCTGCAAGTAGCAGAACTTGGTTTGATAGCACATTCGGTAGTACAACTAAATTTTATACAAATATTCCAGTTGCAATTGGTAGTGGTGATACTATTGAAGTAGATGTTACACCTGCTAGATTTAATGTTACCAAAAGAGGAACTAGATATCAAGTTACAACTGCTGATGCAGGTGCAGGATATTCTGTAGGTGACGTAAGAACCATTGCAGGAAATTTGGTTGGAGGAATAACTCCTGACAATGATATCACAATCAGAGTCACAGAAGTTTCAAACGACAGTACAAATAACATTGTTGATTATACTAGCGAAGGAACAGCAAAAGACGGAGCATTTGTTGCGTTAGCAGATCCTAATTTTTCTCAAGTGAGTTTAGACGGAGGTGAAACTTGGAGTGAATACAATCTTAGTTTTGTTGGAGATTATACAAGAATAATTGGCGGAGGAGATAGATTTGTTGCTATCGCAAGAGATTCTAATCAATGTGGTTTTAGCTATGATGGTGAGGACTGGAATACAAGAGCTTTACCTGTTACAGCAAATTGGATAGATATAGCTTACGGAAACGGTACATTTGTTGCTATTGCAGAAAATTCTCAAACAGCAGCATATTCGACAACAGGATTGACTTGGTCCAGTTCTAACCTACCAGTAGGTGATGACAGTTCAGGAGACCAATGGTTAGCAATAGCATATGGAGCAGGAAGATTTGTTGCTATCACAGGTTCTTTAACCAGAGATGTTGCATATTCTGAAGATGGCATAACATGGTTTAGATTTAATCAAAGATTGCCTTGGGCATACAATTGGATTAATTTAGAATATGGTAATGGAAGATTTTTAGCTCTTGCTTCAGATGGCACAACAGCATTTAGTTTAGACAGAGGAGCAACATGGACTCTTGGAACACCAGCTCCTTCACTAGACGGATCTACAGCAATGGCTTGGAAAGATTTCAAATATGGACAAGGTGTATTTTTTGCGGTTGGTGATACTGGCGGAGCAGAATTTGGCAATGATATTGGAGAAACTGAAGGTCCAAATACACTTGTAGCAACCACTGAAGACGGTGTTACATGGACCACTAGAACACTAGATGAAGCAAAATTATGGAAATCGATTAGTTTTGGGAATCCTCAAAATGTTGGTACTTGGATTGCACTTGCTGATAATGAAAATAGTGTAGGTGTTGCACAAATAAAAACCGGCAAGACAGCATTTGTTAGAGCAGATATATTTGCTGGTAGTTTTCAAAATGTAAAAATTATAGATCCAGGAAGTGGATATTCTGTTGCAAATCCGCCTGTGATAACAGTAACAGATCCAGGCACTGTAACTACAGAAGTAGAAATAGACGAAAGATACGGAAATGGAGTCATAACTCAACCAGACTTTATTAACAGAGGCGCAGGATATAGGACTAGTACAAGTAGTATAACTATATTTGGTGATGGTTTTGCGGACATTATACCCGAAGATAACACTGTAGTTCTAACAGGATTAGATCCAAGTTTGCCAGGTCCTGGCATCCAAGTAAGATTTGCTTCTATACTAGATGAAGAAACAGTAGATCCTGCAGATTTAAAATTATATACTGGTGTTGGATTTGAAGATTTAGGTGATGACGGTACAGGTAACGGAACAAGAGTAGTAAGATTTACAATATCGCCTAGATTAAAAAATGAAAATAACCTTGCACATGGAACTGTTGTGACTCTCAATGAACGTTACAGTCAATGTAGAATTACTGGCCACGATTTTCTTGATATAGGCACAGGAAATTTTGAAGAAACTAACTACCCAGACATTTATGCAGGCGGTTCATTCTTTACAGCTGCCCCAGAAAACGAAGTTTTCGAAAGCAACGGCGGTAGAGTGTTCTATGTAAGCACAGACCAAGACGGAAACTTTAGAGCAGGTGAACTGTTTAGCGTTCAACAAGCTACAGGTGTTGTTACAATTAGTGCTGAATTCTTCGACTTAGACGGACTAAGTGAACTTGCTTTGGGCGGTGTTAGACTGGGTGGATCTGGTACTGTTGTAAACGAATTCTCAACAGATCCAACTTTTAGTGCTGATTCAAACAACATTATTCCAACCCAAAAAGCTATTGCAACATTCCTTGCAGCACAGCTTTCCGTTGGTGGTAGTGACCTAGAAGCAAACAATATTATTGCTGGTCAGGTTAGTTTTGGTACAACAGATAATATAATAGAAATGACATCGGGCTTTTATTTGAATATAAATGTGCCTGTAAACTTTGATGGAAAGGATGCACTTAATAATCCTACAAGTATCCAAGGAACCATTGTTTCGCAACAAATGTTCTTAAGAGATTTTGTAGAAAACTTGCAGTAGCATAAATACAATATGGAGCAGATAAATGGCTGAATTTAAACTAGGTAGAATTAGATTTGTATGGAAAAATGACTGGCAATCAAACACCGTCTATTATCAAGATGATGTTATTGCATACGGCGGTAAAATCTATATATGTACTATTGGTCACACAAGTGATTCTACATTATTTTTTACAGATCTAAATAAAACACCTGCAATATGGAACCTAGTTAGTGATGGACAAACCTGGAAGGGCGATTGGCAACCACAAGAAATTTACAATCCAGATGATATTGTAAGATATGGTGGTAGATTATACATTGCTACTACATATCACACTAGTGCTATAGATTCTACCACTGGACTTGAAGCAGATTTACCATATTGGCAAATTTTTGCAGAAGGACTAGATTGGAAGGGAAACTGGACGACTAGTTTTGATTACAAAGCAAATGATTTAGTTAAATATGGCGGATCATCATATGTATGTGTTACAAATCATATAAGTGCAGCTACAGAAGCTGACGGCCTCGAAGCAGATCTATCTAAGTGGCAAATATTTAATCAAGGTTTTGATTACAAAGGTGATTGGGCTAGTGGTTTTAGATATAAAGTAAATGATGTTATAAGATTTGGCGCAAATTTATGGATTGCAACATCATATCATACATCTACGAGTTTTGCAAGTGATGTAGCCAATTGGCAAAAATTTGTCGACGGATTTCAATATGAAGCAGAATGGGGCGCATTTGGAAACTATCAACCAGGTGATGTAGTTAGATATGGTGGCAACCAATATGTAGCTAAAACTTCTAACACAAATAAAATTCCACCAACATATCCAGATGATTGGGATCTGTTTTCAGAAGGTTTAAGATTTCAAGGTTCTTGGGGAGAAGATTCAACAAACTTTGAATATCAAATTGGTGACTTAGTTACCCTCGGCGGCTACAGTTACAGATGTATATTAGGACATCAAAATCAAAGACCACCAAATTCTACTTATTGGGTACAGTTTTCTACAGGTTTAGATTGGCGAGGTGAATGGTTAGACGACCAAGAATATTTTAAAGGTGACGTAGTACGTTATGGTGATAACTCCTATGTTTGTGTGCAAGGACATATTTCAGAAGGTGACGACTTTAGTACAGAAACACCTACAGATCCAGGCGGCGGCGCAGAAAATTCAAGACCTGATCAAGATGCAACTGGCCAGTATTGGAATCTTATTGCTATTGGTAATGAAGTTGGAGTATTAACTACCAAAGGTGATTTGGTTTACTATAGTGGCGCAGGCCCAACTAGATTGCCTATAGGTACAGATGGTCAAATACTACAAGTTAATACAGATGGCCTTCCTGAATGGGTATCTTTAAGTTCCGCTGACGATGTTTATTATGTAGCAGAACATGGAGTAGATGCACCTGCACCAGCATACGGAAAAAGTATTGATAGACCTTTTAGGTCAATAAGATATGCAGCACAACAAGTTGAATTAGGTACAAAAGCACCTTTCGCAAGAGAGCTACTAGAATTAAATAGAAGATTTATTCAAAGAGAAATAGTTGAATGGACTGATTATCAAATCGAATATTACACTAACACAGCACCAGATGTAACAAGTATATGGTATCAATTTTCATATGATAGTTATAAATGTGAACGAGACATGGGATTATTGATTGATGCATTTATTTGGGATTTAGGTCATGGTGGAAATGTAAGAACAAGGGAAGCAGCATTGAAATACGTAAATGAACCAGGTAGTTTTTATGTTTTAGGACAAAAGGAACAAACAAATGCAGCTATTGGTTATGGACTTTCATTAATAGAAAAAGTTCTAAAACAAGAGGCACCAGATGTAAATTATCAAACCACAAACGGTGACAACTCTACTGCAATAGTAGAACAATATTTTAAATCATCATACGGAGATCAGTCGGTGGTTGAGTATGAAAGCACAGTGACAGCGTCATACGGTGGAACGTCGATAAGCGGTGGCGGCGGTGCTGGCGGCGGAGGAGGCTACTAATGGCAACTATATTTGAAACAATAACTGAATTAAGCGGCATAGTAACTGATGCAATCACAGCAGGTACATCTACTAATGTTCCTGATAGATTGATTAGAAATACTCTTATTAAAGTTTCAACAGGAAAATATTACGAAGTACTTCCTATTATTGTACCTGCAGAATGTTGTGTTATTGGTGATGAATTAAGAGCTACAAATGTACAACCAAGAAAAGCAACAAACAGCTCGCTTACACCAGACGGTGATTTTATATATAGTTATGAAGGATTAAAAAGAGTTGAAGCTATAGTAGAAGATATAGTCGAAGGATCTACAGTTACTGCAACTAGTGGAAATAGTGAAACACAGATTCAAAGTTGGCCTTATGTTGAAGCACCTAACGCAGGTCCTGCTACTAAAAGATTAGCAAGAAATATTAGAAAAAGAATTGATACAGGATTAGGAAATAAAGTAGAAGCAGCTTTACCTAGACCGTATAATATGCCTGTTTTGACCGGTTTGCCGGATGAAAACTATGGATATGCAAGAGATACTATCTTTTTAAATAAAAAGTTTTTACAAGAAGAAGTTATTGCATACATAGGTACTAATTATCCTAACTTGCTCTATAGCCGCACAAAGTGTAGACAAGATGTAGGATTTATAATTGATGCTATTAGATATGACCTTACTTATGGCGGCAATTGGCAAACTGTAAAAGCAGGAGAAGCATACTACGAAGGAACAAACCTTCAAATTGCATCTAGCGAAAAAACAGCAACACTTACAGCATACGGTTATCTAAAAAATATTATGCAAAGTGTAAGCACCAACACAACAGTCACGCCTGTGCTAAATTCTACAGTTACGCAATCAAACGGTATACCTGGAAATAGTGCTGCACAGACAAAAATTGGTAATTTAATGGATAATATAATATCTATTGTTACTAATGGATCTGGCACTGTAAGCATAACATATCCAGACACATCCAATGCAGATCCAGATTTATTAGGTGCTGAAAGAGCAATACGTGGAGTATTACCAACAATCCAAGAAAATACAATTGATTTTATAAATGGTCATTTTGGTACATTTCAATATAACTCTGCAAAATGCAGAAGAGATTTAAACAAGATTATTTCTAACACAGCATATGATGTTGCACTGGGTACAAACTATAACGGAGTTTTCCAAGGACTTGCATACCAAAGACCAAACAATTCTTATAATTTAACAAATCAAAGAGTTCAGACTGTGGGTGCAATAAGAAATGCAAGAGATGAATTAAAGATAACTGTTACAACGGATGGCTCTTCAGAAGTGGGATCAAGTAATGCAGCATCTAGAATTGATACAGCATTTAATGAGATTGTAGATATTATCCAAAACGGAACTTTAGGAGTTGCAAAACCGGGAGACGGTGTTGTTAATTCATTAGTATTTCCTAGCCCAGTAGGTGTTGACCAAAATAGAGTAGATGCCAAAGACAATTTGCTTGCAAATATTGACTTTATGGTCGAAGATGTTATAAAGTTTATTGCGGCAAATTATCCAGGATTAAACTATGTAGAATCAAAATGTAGAAGAGATGTAGAACACATTATTAATTCACAAGCATACGATATATTATATGGTGGTAACAGTGCGTCAGTACAAATAGCAGAAAGTTATTTTGTAGACGGAGTAAATCAAGTAGGCGACCCTGATCAAACGACAGAAACTTCTGCTGCTTATGATCACCTAGCAAGCATTATGAACCAAATTGTTAGAGAAGTATCAGTCACAGCACAGTCAGGAAATACCGAATTACAAACTACACTAGGAACACCTGCAACTTCTACAGAAGCAAATGAAATACAAGGCAATGTTGAAGCAATATCTGATGTTATTGACAGCACTACGTCTCTAGCAACATATCAAGCAACAATTACATATCCTGTTATTACATGGGCAGATGCAGAATATCAAACAGCATTTAGCGATATTGAAAGTGATAAAAACGATGTAATAAAATCAACTATACAATTTATTACAACAACATACAGCGGTTTTGATTATAATCATGCAAAATGTACAAGAGATATTGGATACATTGTAGATGCGGCTGCGTATGATTGGTTACTAGATACAAATTTTGCAAGTATAAATGCAGGTTTAAGTTATCTAAGAAAACCGAGTGAAAAAGTTACAGGATATCAAAAAGATGCGACACTAGCAGCTAACGAATATGTGAGAACACAAGCTATTCAAAATGTTAACAGTATAGCAGGAGCAATCACTGGTATAAACAATACTTGGGAATGGGTGCAAGATGCTATATGGAGCGGAGCGTCAGAAGGTGGTAATGATCAAAGTCCTGATACCGACATTTACAATGCAACTAGACAATTAGAATTAAACAAGGAATTTATTGTAGAAGAAGTAATTTCTCATGTAGATAACTATTTCAAAGATACAGTTGTAGGATTAAATGCAGCTACTGATACAATACAAATTGCATCCACTGCATGGTTACACGAAGGTATGCAAATTAAATTTACAGAACTTGAAGATAGTACTAGTTTAGCAGCACTTGGATTAAACGAAACTACATATTTTGTTAAACAAATTAAGAGTGATACAGAATTCACTGTGTCTGCAACAAAATACGGAAGTGTAGTAGATATATTTGACTACGGTGAAGGTTATACTGTAGAAAAAGCATACGAATATAACGCAGATCTTTGTAGAAGAGATGTAAGACAATATGTAGATGCAATAAAATGGGATCTAACTTGGCCACAAGAACAATTTAGAACCTACAACAAATTTGGTTTTGATGTTGATTTGTATCTACCAGCAATTTATAAATCAAGACTTGCAGCTAGATATTATGTAAACAGTGTGATAGGATCGCAAGAAGAAGACATGTACTATTTAAGAAATGGTACAGGAATAAGATTACAAACTTTGGATGGTTTGAGAGGTGACTTGAATGCGCCAAATGCTTCCGGATATAGTTTACCAACAGCAGGTGCATATGTATCACTTGATCCAGGCTGGGGACCAGACGATCAAAGAGTATGGATTACAGCACGTTCGCCATATGTACAGAATAATACTACATTTGGTTATGCTGCTACAGGACAAAAAATTGATGGCTCACTACACAACGGTGGTAATGATTCTATTGTATCAAACGACTTTACACAGGTTATATCAGACGGCATAGGTGCTTGGCTACTAAACAATGGTAGAGCTGAAATGGTTTCAGTGTTTACATACTACTCACACATTGGTTATCTATGTCAATCAGGTGGTAGAGCTAGAGCAACAAACGGAAACAACTCATATGGTAAATTTGGTTCTGTTGCAGACGGAGTAGATCCAGATGAAACTCCGGTAACAGCAATAGTTGACAATAGCCAACAGTATGTTGCTACAATTAGTAATGTGCTTACTGATGGTGCAGATGAAATTTTACAACTTGAATTTTCACATGCTGGTAACGAGTACACCGAAGCGGCATTGAACTTCTTTGGTGCTGGTGACGGTGAAGAAGCAGTAGCAGACGAATTTAGAGACCAAGGTGTATTCAGAGTAAGAATTATTGAAGTGGATGACTCTACTGGAAATCCAGATGCAACAGCTGGAGGTAGTGGATATCTTGTAGTAACCAACACTGCACAGAGTGGAAATCTAAGTGGTCCAGCAAGCATTACACTTGCAGCCACAGACGGAAATTTATCAACAGCATATCCAGGCATGCGTGTTTACATTACAGGCGGTACGGGTACAGGACAGTTTGGATTAATTGAAACATATAATAGTGGATCAAAAATTGCAACTGTACTCACTGAAAGACATCCAGTTGCTGCTGGTAGTTTTGTCATAGGTCAAAAATATAGAATTGACAGTGTAGGAACTACAGACTTTGAAGCAATTGGTTCGGCAAATAACAATGCAGGAACAATATTCACCGCAACAGGTGCAGGTAGCGGAAGCGGTGTTGCAACTCTAGTAGTTGACGGATGGGATCACGTTGTTGCAGGAACAACAGTTGTAGCTCCAAACTCAACTTCAATATATTTGATTGAACCATCTGCGAACTTTACTGCTCCTACACAGTCAGATACTACGCACTCTATTACAAGCGATATTTGGCCAAGTGTTGATTATTTTCCAACAACTGAAACATACACAAATGTTTCAAGTAACACACAGAGTGATGGTAATGGAGCGACATTTGATGTAATCAGAAACGGTAGCAAATACTATGTAACATTAAATTCAGGTGGTGAGCAATATGTAAGACTAGACACTTGTACAATATCAGGTGCTGATCTCGGAGGTGCTACACCTTTAAATGATATAACAATTACAGCCACAGCAATAAACAGTTCTACAGGTGCTATTGTTGATTTTGACTTTAGCGGCTATGGACAAAAAGGCGTATTTGTTGCGTTACCAGACAGTGGCACCGGTGCACAAATTTCTACAGACGGGGAAACCTGGACAAGTTCTACACTAACAAATGCTTGGACATGGCTTGATCAAGCTAATGGGCTTATAGACGACGGATCTTCAACAACTAAACCAAGTGCAATAGTTGCTCTTGCTGTTGCAGGAGGTAACACTGTTGTTAATACGTCAGCAGACGGTGAGAACTGGTCTGTTCCAGCTAGCCAACCTAACTTGGCAGTAACTTCTACTGCAAGCGTAGCGTTTGGAAATGTTGGAGTTGCAGACAACAGATTTGTAATTATTTCAGACAACAGTCAAGACATTTATTATTCTACAGACGGTGGAGCAAGTTGGACAACTGTATCTTCAGCTTTACCTAGCACAGGATTTACAAAACTTGTATTTGGTAAGAAAAGATTTATAGCAATCAAAGAAGGAAGTCAAGAAATTGCATATTCAGATAATGGTGGTGCAACTTGGACACAAGAATTAACAGCATTACCTGTAACTTCTAACTGGAGTGATGTAGCATTTGGTAATAACATGTTTGTAGCTGTTGCTACAAATAGTGTAAACGGTGCATACAGTCAGGATGGTGTAACATGGACTTCAGTGGCAATAAATGCAGCAGGCGATAATCCCCAACAGATTGCGTATGGACAGGGAGCATTTGTTGTAACTACAGATGATACAACAAAACTTTACTATTCATATGATGGAGTATACTGGCCACCAGAATACTCAATTGGAGCTGCATCTTACACAGGTGGTTTAGATGCTATAGCATTTGGTAATCCAGATAAATCACCTAAGTTTGTAGCGATAGGTGCTGGAACAACTACAGCTTTAGGAAATTTTGTAATAGGAAGTATTGCAAGGGGTAGAGCTGGTGTTGCTAATGAACAATTATTTGAAGTGAGAATTACAGAACCAGGAAGCGGTTATTCAAGCACACCAGAATGTGTGATTACAGATCCTAACAATATTAATGACGCCCTGTATACAGTTAGACGTGGCGACGGTGTCATAGCACAACCAACATTTGTAACTAGAGGAACTAATTTTATCCAAGCAAGTGCTGAAATAAACAAAGACAAGAGTAATGGTGTTGCAGACTTCTTCCAAGATGGTCAATTTATTGCTGTAAGACAGTTAAGTGCTACTCCTGTAAATGGTTCAAACGTTGTATTTGATAGTTTACCAGGTCAGGTATTCAAGTTAGTTAACACAGTTTCACTGGTTGGATCAATAGATGGATCTAAAACAGGATTCTTACAAATTTCACCACAGATGGAAATTGAAGATGCTCCAACAGACGGCGATCCAGTTACAATGCGAATTAGATTTAGTCAGGTACGTTTGACAGGACATGATTTCTTAGACATTGGTACAGGTAACTTTGATGACACAAACTATCCAAATGCAATATTTGGAGATCCTGTAAACGACCCAGATCAAACCAAAGAAACAAGTGATTTTGACGGCGGACGAGTGTTCTTTACTGCAACTGACCAAGATGGTAACTTTAGAGTAGGTGACTTGTTCCAAATTGAACAGGCAACTGGTGTTGCAACACTTAACGCAGAAGCATTTAACATTGCAGGTCTACAGGAACTTTCACTAGGTGAAGTTACACTAGGTGGTAACAGTGCAAGTATTAATGAATTTAGTACAGATCCGTTCTTTACAGCAAATTCTGATAATGTTGTTCCTACACAGAGAGCAATTAAGAGTTATATTGAAGCACAAATTGGTGGTGGTGGTGCATCACTGGTTGTTAACAGTGTTACATCAGGTGATATTTTTATAGGCGGACAACAAATTACAACACTAACAGGCTCAACGATAAATATAAAAGCTAATGTAAACTTTACTAAGTCGGTACTAGGAATACCATTAGCATTTAACTATATGTTAAGATAAGGATGGAGAAAACAATATGGCAAACGGAATACTAGGAACAGCTGCACTTGCTGCTACAACAAATACAACCGTTTATACAGTGCCTGCAGATACATTTTCAGTAGTAACAATTAGTGTTACCAACAGAAATGCAAGTTCAAGAACTGTGAGAATTGCTCTTGCAGCAACAGGCACACCTACAGATGCAGAATATATCGAGTATGATACTGAATTGCTAGGTAACGGTACAGTTGAAAGAGGTGGTGTAGTTTTAGATGCAACAAAAAATGTTGTAGTTTATGCAAACAGCACAGACGTAAATGTAGTAGTATATGGCATAGAAACGTCAACAGCTTAAGGAAGAACAATGAGAAAAATAGGAACAGGAGTAACCGGAAGACCATTACTTGCAAGACTAGTTAGTATTGACAATACAATTAGTTCACTTGTTACTAATGAAGATATTACTTTAAATCCAGACGGTACTGGTGATGTTGTAGTTGATTCTAGTGCTCAATTTAAAGTTAATGATGACACTGACAGTACAAGTGCATCTACTGGAGGAGCACTTTTTGCAGGCGGTGTAGGTGTTGCAAAGAACGGTTACTTCGGTGGCGACATAACTATTGCTGGAGGCGACATTACCACAGTAACAAATGGTTTTTCAGCCACAGGAACAACTTCCGGATATGTTCAATTACCAAAAGGTACAACAGCGCAAAGACCTGGATCTCCATCCGCAGGCTACATGCGTTTCAATACCACATATGGTTTAGTAGAAGTTTACAACGGAACAAGTTGGGTAGTAATGGGTTTCAGAGATGTAGATGTAAGTGGAAGTAGAACTACAGAAGCATACGAAAATAATTTTTGTACTACAGGAGGATTTACAATTACACTACCAAGTGATCCTGCCAAAGGTGATAGAATTAGATTTTTTGATTGTGCAAAAGTTTTTGACACGTCAAACCTAACTATTGGAAGAAACGGAAAACTAATACAAGGTGATGCAGCCAACCTAACTGTAAGCACAGAAGGCGCTGCCTTTGAATTAGTGTTCTACAACAATACTTATGGTTGGCGTATCTTTACAGTCTAATAGAGGATAATATTTAATGGCCACGTACTCGAGTTACAAAAAATTAGTTAATGATCAAGTAGGAGACGGTATAGTTTCAGATGCTAAATTACAAAATGGCGCTGGTATGAATCGTGGTGTGTTTTATGTGTTTTCAGCTAGAGCAATGCAGTGTCAACACTGTGCTAATAACGGTAGCTGTTGTTGTCAAGCGTGTGGTAGATGTTGCCAGTGGACTGTTCCATCAAATGTTTCAACAGTACAATTTGAAATTTGGTCAGGCGGTGGTGGTGGACCTGGAAACACTTGTTGCGACTGTTTTTATCGTGCAACAGGAGGAGCCGGCGGCGGCTACGCACAAAAAACTGTAGAAACCACTCCAGGATGTGCATATACTATTTGTGCTGGCGGATCATGGCGTTGTAATGCAGCTCACACTTGTTCAGCAGGAATGGGATGCCGTTCATTTGTAAACGGATATAATTTATCAAACTTCTGTGTAGTAGGTGGCTGTGGCGGATTAGCTTGTGTTGAAGGTGATGAATGGGGACAACGCCAACAGGTAAACTGTGCCAACTGTAATATTTGCGGAGTATATGGTGCTGATTTTGGTTTCTTAGGAACTGTAGGAAATTTGACAGGATCTTCAATGTGTTATTGTCATGGTAGAACCAGTTGGACAGGTTCGGGAGCAATGATTGGTAAAATGTTTACAACAGTTGTGACCCAAGCATGGTGTGCTTGTGGTTGTTATATAAATTGGCCAAGTGGTGGAGGTTCTTCAGGAGAATCAAACTACTGTGGTGATCCAGCTATGTGTTGTGCAAGAGGACAAGGACAAGGCGGATCTGGAATAGTTAAGGTGACATTTGCGTAGGAAAAATAATGGCAACATACGGAAGTTATAAAAAAATTACAGAAGCACAATTACCCGACAATGGTATTTCAGCAGATATGTTGCAAGCAGGTGTTGGCAACAAGTTTTGCAGTTTTTGGGTAAAAAGCGATAGAGCCCAAGCGTGTGGTGAATGTGCTAACAATGGCGGTTGCTGTTGTCAAGCATGTGGTAGATGTTGTCAATGGACAGTGCCTAATTACGTATCCAAAGTTCAATTTGAAATTTGGTCAGGTGGTGGTGGCGGAGCAGGAATGACCTGTTCCAACTGTTGTTCTTATTCAGTTGGAGGTGCAGGCGGAGGATATGCTGTTAAAACAGTAAGCACATGTCCTGGTTGTCAGTATACAATTTGTGCGGGCGGCTCTTATAGATGTAATAAGACACACACCTGCACAGGAGGACAAGGCTGTAAAAGTTATGTAAACGGATACAATCTATCAAACTTCTGTGTTGTAGGTGGCTGTGGTGGACACATGTGTAATGGTGACGACAATGGTTATGCGTTTATGCAGACATGCGCCAACTGTAATATTTGCGGTGTATATGGTGCTGATTTTGGTGCAATGGGATCTACAGGATTTAAACTAGCACACTCTGGCTGTAAGTGTCAAGGTGCAGACTATCAAAGAGGCGGCGCCGCACCGTATATAGGAAAATATCATTCTAACATGGGCAACGAAACTTGGTGCTCCTGTGGCTGTTATCTAAATTGGCCTGCAGGCGGCGGCGCAAGCGGATCTTCAACATACTGCGGTAATGCACACAAATGTTGTGCCGGTGGTACTCAAGGCGGTAGTGGAATAGTAAGGGTGACGTTTAGTTAGGAATAATTATGGCAACATACGACAGTTATAAAAAATTAAATTCAGATCAAATACCTAACAATACTTTCAGTGATGCATCTTTACAATTTGGTGCAGGAAACAATTACGGAGTATTATGGGTAAAAAGTAATAGAGCACAGGCATGTGGAGCATGCGCTAATGCTGGCGATTGTTGTTGTCAAGCATGTGGTCAGTGTTGCCAATGGACTGTACCTGCAAACACATCAAAAGTGACTTTTGAGATATGGTCGGGTGGCGGTGGCGGTACTGGAAATACTTGTTGTGGTTGTTGTACACACTCAATTGGTGGTGCAGGCGGCAACTATGCAATTAAAACTGTATCAACAACACCGGGATGTGCATACACAGTTTGTGCTGGCGGAAGTTATCGTTGTGAAAAAAGACACAACTGCACAGGTGGAATGGGTTGTAAAAGTTATGTCACCGGATATAATTTAAGTAATTTCTGTACACACGGAGGATGTCCAGGCTGGATGTGTAATGGTGATGCATGGGGACCAACAACCAACAGTGCTCAATGTGCAAACTGCGGTATTTGTGGTATATTTGGAGCAGACTTTGGTATAATGGGGTCAGTAGGTGGTAGATTTGGTCAAGGATATCATCACTGTATGCACAAAACAGTTTACACAGGACAAGCACCGTTCTGGGGAGGACAACACGGAGCAGGACCTGGAGATACTACTTGTATGTGCGGATGTTATGTGAACTGGCCAAGTGGCGGCGGACAAAGCGGAGTCAGTGCTTGTTATAATTCGGATGCACAGATTTGCTGTGCAGGCGGAATGGGCATGGGCGGCTCTGGAATAGTTAAAATTACGTTCAGTTAATGATAAATACTTAGGAGACAAAAAAATATGGCCAACGTAGAAATAGAATTTACATATGCAATTCCAAATGAGTGGTATACTGATGACTTTTCTGAAGGTAAAACAGGAACATACACTTATAGAGGTCCTGAATACATAACTATTGAGATTGACAGAGAAACCGGCGAAGAAAGAGGCTGGTGTCTAACTACACCCGAAGAACTAGAAAGACCTGTTGGTGAAGATATTATGCGCATGACTATTAGTGCTAGAGATTACCCACTGGTGTGTGAAATTTGCAATGATGTAGGCCGTGAAGATGACAGAGAGTTTATGCAGAATAGAGGCTGGAAAACACTCTATAAAGCACCTCCTGGTTATCAAGACATTGAAGTACCCGCAGAATTTCATCCTAGAGATATTTACGATGAATTTAATGTCAAATGGGACTTTGAAAAAGAAGAATTTATTCTTCCAATAAGAACTTGGAGTACTGTTGAAGGACTTAATATATCTAAAGTGACATGGGATCACTTCAGAATGATTAGAGACAAAGAACTAGCACACACAGACGGCAGAGTCGATCAAACTATGCCTGCTGAAATTGTTGCTGAATGGGAAGAATACAAAAGATTGCTACGTGAAGCACCGACTGCACTAGCAGATTTTCCACCATTTTTTGCAGGACAAATGCTTCCAAGAGAGCCAGATCCAACTGATTCAGAGATAGATGAACAAGAAGCTATGTCTGAAATTTGGTTAGATAACGCTCACGAAGAAGATATGTAAGCCAGTACTGCTTCTAACCAAAAAAACAACCAATAAATATCTTGCATATTAATGTTTTAGGTGTTATACTTAAAGCATATTAGGAGATAATTTTGGAAAGATCAACAGCATTTTTTATGAACGGTGGCGCTGGTAGAACATTATGTTCTATTCCTGCATTTGAATTATATGAAAAAGAAAATCCGCAGGATGATTTTATCATTGTGTGTGAAGGAGGAATGGATTTTTATAAAGGACATCCTACTCTGCATAAACGTGCATATGATGTATGGCACAAAGATCTTTTTGAACAATTTATTAAAGATAGAAACTGTGTAGCACCAGAGCCTTACAGAGTATGGGAATATTATAATCAACAAGCAAGCCTAGCACAAGCATTTGATATTGCAATCAGCAACAAAGGTTTAAGAGAAGTATCATTTCCAAAAATTTATCACAACAAACACGAAATAGTTGAAGCACATCAAGTTATACAAGAAGTAAAAAATGCCACTGGTTTTGACAAACTAGTAGTTATACAGCCATTTGGTAGAACAGCAGAAAACAGACCAGACTTTGTTATTGACGGTACATCACGTAGTCTTACTTTAAATGATACAATAGAATTAGTTAATGAATTAAAAAAAGAATATGCAGTAATTGTAATGAGTGAATTTCCTGTGGGATTTCACAAAGAAGGTGAGCAGATTAAACATCCAGTTGCAGTGCCACAGATACCTAATATTAGAATTTGGAGCGCAATAATTGAAATAGCTGATCATTTTGTTGGATGTGACAGTGTAGGTCAGCATATGGCAAAAGCTGTAGGAACAACAGCAACAGCAGTCATAGGTTCAACATTTCCAATTAACATATCTTATCCTGAAGATAAAGATTTTGATATTGTTGATGTTGGTGAAGGAAAAAGAACTTACAGTCCTATTAGAATATCAGGTGAAGAACTACAAGATAGATTAAATGACGAAGTTATGGAATTATCAGAAGAAACAAAAAAATTAATAATTGAAAAAGTAAAAAAACGTTTAGGTAAAACAACAAAGTTTAGTGGTAAAGTAGCACAGTTTACACCACCACAGCAAACAGCATGCGGACACCAAGGAGGTTAATATGAGTTTGTGGATAGCAGGTATAACTAGAGGTCATAACGGTGGAGTATGTTTGCTCAAAGATGGTGAAGTAGTTTTTAGTATAGAAGAAGAAAGATTAAGTAGAAGAAAATATGACGGCGGCCCATTGGCTGCTATGACAAAAATTTTAGATTACACAGATAAGTTAGACTATCTTGTTATTGCACATACAACTCCAGTTGATGATGCAGGACGGATTGATTTTACATACGATAATATGTATACTGGCCTAGCACGTAAACTAGGATTAATTGATCAACACGTTCATGATCATGATGAGCATCCACAAGTGATAGATTTGAGCTCAGTGCATCACAAACTACACGCCGCATGTGCGTTTTATAGATCAGGATTTGAAAGTGCAACAGCAGTCATTGTAGACGGTGCAGGAACATTTATTCCTATTGCTGTAAACAACAATCAAGTTATGACATGGGAATTAGAAAGCATTTTTTCGTGCGAATATCCAGATAATATTGTGACATTATACAAACACCAAGGCGCAAGAGATCCTATACCGGGTGTTAAAATGTTAATGGACAGTGCTAAGTATGGCGAACCTGGCAAACACGAAGTGTGCATAGACGATACAGCTGGTATTGTAAAATCTTATGAAGCAGTGACAGATTATTGTGGATTTAGTTTTATTGAAGCAGGCAAAACTATGGGCCTATCACCATATGGTAAAGAAAATTCAAACATTCCAAAGTTTTTCTCAGACTATGGCGGAAAGTTATGGCGTACTAGCAATAGAAATATGGTTATCCCGCAATATCCTAACGGTGCACTTATAAATGGAAATAACTATGCAGAATTAGAAACACCAGACGATTTTTTTGCTGACGGCAACGATGTCACTATGTTAGATAACCGAAGAGATTTAGCATACAGAATACAACAAGACAGTCAAGAAGAAGTTTTAAAATTGATTTTTAAAGCTGTTGAAATGACAGGAAATAAAAATGTAGTTCTCAGCGGCGGTTATGGACTTAACTGTGTTGCAAACTATTACTACTTAGACAAACTTAAAGAGCATGGTATTAAACTTTATGTAGAACCTGTAAGTTCTGATGCAGGAACAGCTATGGGTGGTGCACTATTTTATCATCATGTGGTCACTAGAAATACAAAAAAATACGAATACGCAGACAGTTTATATTTAGGATTTGAACCCAAATATAATAACATAGACGATTTAGTAGAAAAATACGATGCACACATCCAAGATGCTCAAGACAAAGACGTAGTTAAACTATTACGTGAAAAAAATATTGTTGCATTATTTCAAGGTAAAGCAGAAGCAGGCCCAAGAGCATTAGGAAATAGAAGTTTGTTGTTTGACCCTTCATTTGAAGATGGAAAGGATTGGGTAAACAGAGTCAAACGCAGAGAATACTTCCGTCCATTTGCAGGAACAATCTTAGCAGAACATGTACACGAATGGTTTGATTTAAGAGGAATGGAAGAATCACCGCATATGATGTATGCAGTAAATTGTCAGCCAGGTGTTGAAGGAAAAATTCCTTCAATCATACACGTTGACGGGTCATGCAGAATTCAAACTGTCACTGAAAAACAAAACAAAAACTATTACAATTTGATCAAAGAGTTCTATGAACAAACTAATATACCTATTGTGTTCAACACAAGTTTTAACTTAGGTGGAGAGCCTCTAGTTGAATCTTTAGATGATGCAATTAGAACTTTGTACAACAGTGATATAGAGTACTTGTACTTGCCTGAAATAGATAAATTAGTGACGTTGAAGAACTAATGCAACTTAAAAAACAAATATTAGATAGAATAAAAAATAACTTTTCAAATACTTTTGAATTGCAAAGAAAATACAGAAGTCATCCAGGATATAGTAAATTAGAAATACCTAATTTTTTACCAGGTGATGTAGTCAAGCAGATGGCAGAAGAACTTGATAATATACCTTTAAAGGACTGTAAAAAGTTTACCAGAAAAGGTAGTTGTATGTATGAATACAACAATGTAGATAATACTCCTATACAAGACGAAGTTGTAAGCACAATGCACAGTTCTACTTTTTTGAAATGGTTGCAAGAAGTCACAGATACAGTTGATCTTATACCGGATCCACATTTAGTAGGTGCAGGTTATGCAAAAGCATTTTCAGGAGATAGTCTAAAAGTACATACAGATTTTAATTGGAATGAACAATTAAGACTTCATAGAAGATTAAGTGTGATAATCTATTTGAACGAAGACTGGAAAGAATCATGGGGCGGCAACTTAGATTTTTATGATACAGATCGTAATAGTATCATAAGTAGAGTAGTTCCAAGTTTTGGTAATTTAGTTGTATGGAGTTATGATAATCTTGCATATCATGGTTATCCACAACCAATGAAACTTCCTGCAGGATATAGTAGAAAAAATCTAAGATTATTTTATTATGTAAGCAATGCACAACACGATGATAAATTTCCGCCACACAGAAGTTTGTATTGGTTTGATGAAAAAGAAAAGACACCTTACGATAAACCATGGACAAAATAAACTTAAAATTACCCGATTTCGAATACAAAAATTATAATTGGCTCGGAGAAGACAATGTCACTATACTAGATCGTGCTGACGAATTTGAACAGCAAAACTTAAAATATATAGAAGCAGGTTATTCGCATTACAATAGTATGTACTACAGAGCATTTGAAGTAGACGAAGATGTACACGATTTTTGCAAAACATTGTTTCCTAGATACAGTGTTGGTATAATGAAACAACCTGCAGGGCAAACATTACCAAGTCACGAAGACACCTTTTTTAAGTTTGCAAGTGTGCATAATGTAGATCCATATGAGTGTTGTAGAGTTAATATATTCTTAGAAGACTGGCAAAGCGGGCATTATTTTGAAATAAATGAAAAAAGTGTCTTGCATTGGAAGCGCGGTGATGCTATAATAATACGTAGAGATGAACCGCATTTGAGTGGAAATATGGGCATGACCACAAAGTACACTATGCAGGTCACCGGAGTATATGATGAATTTACGTGGCGCTAAACCTATACCTGATAACACAATAAAAGAGTTTATACAAACTCTTGATCCAACATTAGACCTCTATAACGAAAACATACAATCTGAATTTATAGAAAATTTCTACAATTGGATTAATAGTAGTAAATTAAATAATCTAAATGGCTTGGAAGATTTTCCTAATAAGAAACTTGTAGCAGGTACCGCACAAGCATTTGATCACTTTTACCTAAAACATAAGGATAGACGCTTTAGATTTTATAAGGGCGAATTTATGTACCACAGTGCTTGTTTAAAGCATGGTTTTGATTGGGATTATATAGAAGACGATAGACTGCATAACAATGATGCTGTAATAGTAAGTGTTCCTTTTAGTGATGCTGGCACACAATTACCAATTGAGAATCTATTGTATAATTGTTATGGTATGGATATTCCTGTACTGTTAGATTTTGCATATTTTCCATGTACAAAAAATATTAACTTAGACTTAGCAAAATTTTTAGCAGTCGAAACAATTACATTTTCAATTTCAAAAGCATTTTATGGTTGTGAGTTTTTGCGTGTAGGCATGCGACTACAACGCGAAGACAAAGACGACGGCATTGATGTATTCAATTCTGTAGAGATGGTAAACAGAGTACCGTTAAGTATTGCAAATAGTTTGATTAAAAATTATTCTGTAGATCATAATTGGCAACAGTACGCAACACATTACGAAAATGTCTGTAGAGAGAAAGGACTGACAATGACAGACTGCGTGATGTTTGGACTGGGTGGCAATGAATATAAAGAATACAACAGAGGTGGCGAAGTCAACAGAGTGTGCATCAGTGAGTTAATAGGAGAAAAACTGAATGGATAATGCAAATAAAAACCCGGGAATTTACCATTTGGATAGATTTAAATTTAATCCAAATTTTAGGATAGAATTTTTGGATGACATGGGGTTGGCAATCTCCAATGAGATTGATAGGAACAGTATACCTAACCAGTTTGAAGAATTGTTTGTGAGGTTCAAACATCTCGGATTTTTAGAGGAAGCGGGCACAAGTTGCGTGCTGATGAGCCAGGTATTAAGAAGGATCCTTAGATACCATGGCTTTAATGCATGGGTGAGAGAGTACGTAATTTATTGGATAAAAGAGGACAAGGGGTACGAAAGAATATTAGGACATAAGGATCCGCACAAACAAGTTCCACGTGGATTCATAGACGCACACGTTGCGGTTGACGTGGAAGGATTAATATTGGATTTTTCGCACGTTAGAATATTACAGGATTTTGGTTTTTCGAATCCAATAGCATTTATAGGCAGTTCTAAAAGCGAATTTCATTATGAATACCAGGATTTTGGATATCATGGAAAGGCGTGCTGGGCTCCAGCAAAGCCGCCAAATCCCGTAATTAGGCATTGGAAATTAAATCACAAAAAACAAGAAATGGAAATGTTCCATAGATATTTTACTGAATTCAGTTTTAACAAATAGGAGAACAAATGACAATAGTAAGCAGCCATAACGATTGGGATCCATTAGAAGAAGTGTTTGTAGGTATAGCAGATCATGCACGTATTCCTACAGTTGATAAATCAACACACTCTTTTGGATTTGCAGATTGTAAATATGAACATATCAAAGACTTAGAAGGTCCTAGCCCACAGTGGGTTATTGATGAAGCAAACGAAGACTTAGACGGTTTTGCAAAAGTTTTAACTGACTTAGGTGTAAAAGTAAGACGCCCTGAGTCAATTGATCACAGTGTAGAGTTTGGCTCACCTGATTGGAAAACAACAGGTTGGTACACATATTGTCCAAGAGATTTATTGTTGCCATTAGATAATCTAATTATAGATTGCCCTGGCGCCATGAGAGCAAGACAATATGAAACTACTGCATATAGAGATTTTTTATATGAAGCTATGGAAGGCGGATCACAATGGATTAGTGCTCCACGTCCGAGACTGCTTGATGAAAGTTATCAACTCGAAGATCTTAGTATTCCCACACTTGTTAACAAAGAAATTGTATTTGATGCACCTAATGTAGTGCGTTTAGGTAATGACTTGTTATATCAAGTAAGTAATTCAGGAACATTGCTAGGCGGCCAATGGTTAAAAACAATACTTGAGCCACTGGGTTATCGTATTCATCTAGCAGAAAAGTTTTATAGTTATTCACACTTTGACTCAACTGTAATTCCATTACGCCCTGGACTAGTACTGTTTAATGGTGATAGAATTACTCCAGATTGGTATCCACCTATCTTTGAATCATGGGATAAGATTTTCTTTCCAGGTGACAAAGTACACGACATTGGCACAAACTTAGCCAACGGTGTAAGTCCTTGCTCAAAGTATATTGGTTTAAACTTTATGAGTGTAAACGAAAAACTTGTTATTTGTGACGAGAATCAACACGAGCTACGTAAAGTACTTGATCAACATGGTATAGAATCAATTGGATTGCCTATGCGTCAAGCACGTACACTAAGTGGAGGATTTCACTGTGTCACACTAGATACAAAACGCAAAGGCACAAGGGAAGACTACTTTGCGTGATGGCAATAGAGGTCACTGGGTACAATATCTCGAATGGATGATAACTACATCCTGTGACCTCGCTTGTCCTGGCTGTGACAGATTTATAGACTATAATCATAATTGGACTGAAAATTTATCCGAAATTGAACGTAATATGGATTTTTGGTCAAAACATCTTGATCCTGATAATTTAACTTTGATAGGAGGTGAACCTTTATTACACCCATACATTTACAGGATCATTCAAATGGCAAGAAAAAGTTTTAATCATGCATGTGTAGAAATATATACCAATGGTTTACTGTTTCCTAAACGTCCCAAACTAATAGATAAACTACTTGAATTAGGTAATTGTAAAATTAGTTTGACCTATCATAATCAAGATCCAAAAATAAGAAATATAATTGATAAAAATATTAAAAAATATGTATTCAAAAATTTCAATTGGTATCAAACAGGACCTAGCACGTGGAAGTACAAAGATATAGAATTTGAAACAACTGATCCTACGCAAGGCGGTTGGTATGATTATAGGCAGAACATAGACGGAGTTTTAAAACCTTGGACAGATAATGATCCTCAATCTAGTTATAAGAATTGTTCAGCAAATATCTATCCTATCATATATAAAAATAGATTATATAAGTGTCCGCCTATAAGTATGTTAGAAACACATTTAACCAAAACTTTTCAACTTGGTGACGAAGATTGGAAACCTTATTTAGAATACAAAGGTCTTGGTACAGATTTTAGGGAAGAAGAACTTGTAGAATTTGTAAATAACATTACCAAACCAAACCCAATATGTAGAATGTGTCCTGCTAATCCGTTGTTAAAACCGCAACAAGAAGCAGTAGTCAAACATAAGATAGAAAAAATAAAATGAAAACATATCCTGCTTTATTACTATACAGTGGATCTAGAATATTTGGTAATCTAGTCAAACAACATTTTGATGATATTATCAAATTTAGAAGTTTAGGCATGGATGATTCTAGCAAGCATCATGATAAAATTGTGTTGTTTATGGAATATGTAGGTAATAATACACAAACTTTAGAACTTATTGCAGAAACATTACCTAATGTAAAAGCAAATGAATTCTATATTGTAATTGATGATTGTTATGAGGGATTAATAGATAACGAATTTATTGAAAAATTTACAGACCTTTGTAAAAATAACAAAAAAATAACTGATTATATGATTCTAAGTTCTAATAAAAAATTACAAGAAAAAGTAGAAAAAGGTAAATTTCATTATTTGAATATTCATTTGCATTTGCCTGTGTATGACGGTATAGAAACACAATTTCTTAATCATACTATTAACAAAAAATTAAGAAGTAAGAAATTTTTGTGTGTAAATAGACAGGAAAGAGTACATAGATTAAGAACAATAGACTATCTTATTGAAAAAGATATTTTAAAACACACTCATGCAAGCTGTTTTTTAGGAGAATATTCAGCTTTATTAGATAATAAAAATTTCACACAAAATCCTTCAGTAGAAAAATACCAAGACGAAGATTTACGCAGAACTGTGCTTACAAAAGAGTCTAAAGAAAGACTTAAAAAGCATCTTCCTTTGATACTAGATGTACAAGAACATCAATACAAAGCATTTGCATGTCACTTACCAGCTTTAGAAAATTATTTTGATGACAGTTATTGGAGTATTGTCACTGAAGGAGATTTTGCTGCTAAAGATCAAATACAGTTTACTGAAAAAGTTGTAAAATGTTTTGCTTATCACCATCCTTTTATTGTAATAGGACTGCCAAATACTTTGCAAACTCTAAGAGAACACGGATTCTTTACGTTTGATAGTATCATAGATGAATCATATGACAAAGAACTAAACAACGATAAACGTTTACAAATGGCATTAGAGCAAGTTAACAAGCTCAATCAACTTAACTTACAAGAAATGAAACGATTGTATCAGGACATCACGCCTATATTAGAACATAATTACAGAAGATATACTGAACTTTACAATCAAGCAGAGCCTATGTTTTTGGTAAGTCGATTGCTATATTGGTTTCATCAAAATTAACATAAGGCAACTCAATATTATCAAAGCAATCGAATAATTCTTTAATTAACAAATCTAATATTTTCGGATCAGATAGAAATTGATTATTGGCTTGTAAAGTATGTTTGCTATCTGTAGAAAAATAATTAGGAATAGTTTTATAGAAATCGTTCTTAAAAGGATCAAACACATATGAATTATTGTTTGCAATGTATGGATTAGCCTGTTCTACTACCACAAAATTAGTTTTACCAAGGTCATCGGCTATACTTTGTTCTATACCAGTAGGAACGATAGCACAATCACAGCTTTTTATTAACTGATATAATTCTAAATCAGTACAACCGTCAATTTTTTCGACAACATTGACTCTTTCAGACAAATAATCTTTGAGTTTACTATGTAGATTTTTGTTAATATTGCCTAAATACACAAAACTATAATTGTGTACATTCGATTCTTGCAATTTATTGTTTATTTTTTGAATAACAGTGTCATTAACACTTATGTTGATAGTATCTGTAATACAATCTTCGCCTAAAATTTTATTTTTTGCATATTGTATAGGATTTTCATTACACAAAAACCAATCTATAGAAAAATCAATTAACATAGTTTCATTATCAAAAAACATTTTAGAAATATTATGATCTTCAGCACTGTATATTTTTCCTACTAGTTCGGGAACATGATAGACAAATTCATAAACTTTATCAAAAATAACAACAAATTCTTTTTGTTTTTTTGAAAAAGATTTAAATGCTTTACAACATTCGTAAGCAATATATGAATTTGTGTTTTTTAGAACAAATATTTTCATTATTTTTCAACAACGTCTAGTACAAATTGTAAAATTACAGCAGTATCATCGCTATTGTTCGTAGTAGTTCCAACTTTTAGATGACTTGGCACAATATAACAGCCGCTTTCTGGCATATTGAAAGCTCTAGTGTGTGAATTCCATTCGTTTTGCTCAGTGACTCCTACTAATTCAAAAAATCTACAGTGTATATTAGAATCTATGATAAACATTCCTGAATTTGCAGGAGAATGTATGAAATAATTTGCAGAATAAAAGCCATACTGATCGTGCATCTTTAATTGTGCCCCGGGAGGAACAATATAAGCACACATATTGACAACTTGCAAATCTCTTTCTGCTGGAAGACCTATATTTCTATGCATCTGTTGTGCAAATTGTCCTAAGCCTTGAGATTTTACAACATACTTAAAAGCATTATTCATTTGAAGGCCAGGAACTGTTTGATGCACTTGAGCATGATGCATATTATTGCAATTTATGCTTTTTTGTGAAATATCGTGTATAACCTTTAGAGCTTTTTCTTTGTTTTCTTTATGGTTTTCAAATTCTATTGCATAAAGGCTATGATCAAATAAAGGGACTGTTTGCATACAGTTATTTACAAGTCAATCACACCTGTTTACTAAGAACTGGTTGGGTCTATAAATATTATCATGAAGATAGCAGTAGTCGGAGGCGGCACAGCAGGGTTTGTCGCTGCATTAATCTTAAAACAAACATATCCTAAGATGATTATAGATATTATACGTTCATCTAAGATAGGCACTATTGGCGTAGGTGAAGGAACCACAGAACATTGGCAAAGTTTTATGGAATATGTTGGTTTATCTCACAAAGATATTATAAAAAACTGTGATGCAACATATAAAACAGGTATAATGTTTGAAAATTGGTGTAAAGAAGATTACTTGCATAGTGTTGAACATTATTTTACAGATAACTTTTTCGACATATCAATAATGTATAGTTATTTAGGGGCAAAGAATGTAAAACCAAAGGACCTAGTGCTTTCGCCAAACTGGGATAGTTTGGTTTCTCTTCTTCCTGAACAAGAAAAAAATATAACAGAGTCTCCAGTAAGTCAGTATCATTTCAATACACAAAAATTGAATGAATTTTTGACAGACTTTGCTACATCAAAGGGTATAAAAATATATGATGATGAAATTAATGATATTTTTTATAACGAAGACGGGTCAATAAATTACCTACAAGGGAAATCTATACACAATTATGATTTTTATGTAGACTCTACAGGATTTAAAAAACTATTGATAGGCAAAATGGGGGCAAAATGGAAAAGTTATAAAGAACACTTACCTTTGAATACAGCAATAGTATTTCCAACTGAAAATAATGATTATCCGAGTTATACTTTGGCACGTGCAATGGATGCAGGGTGGATGTTTCGTATTCCTGTATGGGGGAGAAAAGGCAACGGATACATTTATGACAAAAATTTTATAGACGAAGATGATGCAAAAGCAGAAGTAGAAAAATTTCTAGGACATACTGTTGAAGTAAAGAAAAAAATTGAGTTTGAACCAGGGTGTCTTAAAAATCCGTGGATAAAAAATGTATGTGCAATAGGACTCAGTGCAAATTTTGTTGAGCCGCTAGAGGCAACTAGTATAGGCACGAGTATACAACAAAGTTTTTTACTTGCTAACAAAATTTTTGGTTATAATCAATCCAACATAGATCAGTATAATAATGAAACAACAGCAATTATGGAAAATATTTTAGATTTTGTTCAACTACATTATTTAGGAGGCAGAAATGATACAGAATTTTGGAAGCATGTGAAAACATTACCACTCACTCCGAGTCTAAGTCACAAACTAGACATGTGGAAACACAGGATGCCGGTCAACAACGACTGCACATTAGGTAGTGATAGTGTTTTATTTTTAGCGAAGAACTTCTTTATAGTTGCGTATAGTCTAGGACTGCTAGACCAAAAAAGTTTATCAAAACAATTTCATTCCTTTCCAGACAATGTACAAAAATATTGTGAAAGTAAAATGCTTGACTTTGATAACGTTTTGAAAACAGGTAAATTTGTAGGACATAAAGAAATACTTGAGATAATCAGGAATCACAATGGCTAATTTTTATGCTTTCGGTTGTAGTTATACCAAATATCAATATCCTACTTGGGCAGATATTTTAATTGAGTATTTTAAGGATAACAACATAGAAGGATTCAACAACGGAAGAACTGGAAGTGGTAATCAATTAATATCAAGTAGAATATGGGAGCAACACGCAAACAAAAATTTTACAAAAAATGATATTATTGTTATATGTTGGAGTAATTTCTTCCGAGATGATAGGTATATTAATGGTAAAGGATGGCATTGTCCAGGCAGCATATTTCATAATAGGTTTTCAGCACCAGCAACAATAAACAATTTTACTTATACTAACGAAAATCAATGGAAAGACCTTGCACATTTTCTATATAGAGATTGTATGATAATTACAAGCACATTAGAAGGCTTAAAAAATACAGGTGCAACAGTAATAAGCACTCATGTAATTGATCCTTACAGTGACAATGACTTGTTAGATATAACCGACATAAAATACTTTCTTGAAAAATATAAGACTTGGTTATCACCAGATGTTTGTTCAGTACAGAATTTTTTATCTGATCAATGGGTAGAAAACGATAACACTAGACCAAAGTATAGACACGAAAGCAGTCCTTTAGAATGGATAATCGAAGATCATCCTTTACCTTTAGAACATTATTCTTATGTTGAAAACATACTTGCACCTAGATTAGATATAAAACTAAGTACAAAGCACAAGGATTTTGCAGAATACTGGCAAGAAAAACTATATAAATTACCAAACGGTTATTACCCAGTGCCTGATTGGAATACTAATTCAAATGATTGGATTTTAAAATAATGAGAATATTTGCGTTTGGATGTAGTTTGACACAGTATTTTTATCCTACATGGGCTGATATTGTTCTAGCACACTACAAAGAATTAGGATACGAAACTTTTAATTGGGGTAAGAGCGGCGCTGGCAATCAGTATATTTTTACAAAAATATTTGAAGCAAATACACTGCACAAATTTACACCAGATGATATTGTTTTAGTGCAATGGACAAGCATGTTTAGAGAAGACAGATATCATGAAGACAATGGGTGGTATTGTCCAGGCGGGTTCGACATGGCTAGGCTAAAAACTTCCAAGTTTTCACTTAATAACTTTGATTATGAAGATGAATTGCAATGGGCAGATTTTTTACATTGCACAATGCGTGACTGTGCAATGATATCAAGTGCTAGATTAGCCCTTCAAGCTACAGGCTGTAAGGTTCTTTTCACAGGTTTTAGAAAATTTACGGAAACATATGAAGTGTATGATGAATTTAAAGAAAATACTCTTTTAACGATAGATAACTTAGGAAAAATACTATCTGTATATGAAAATAACATAAAACTAGATGTAGAACCAATACTAAATGCATTGAATTTTTCTACTACTGATGAGTTTTTTGCAAGCAGACCAAAGAGTATTCCAGACGTCGGAGAAAAATATAATAGCCATCTATTGCCAGAGACTCACCCTTTGCCCAATGAGCATAAAAAATATGTAGAACAGCATGTATTACCGTATTTAGGTGTAGATCATTTACATGATAAAGCAATACAGCTGGTTGATAAATATACGCATATTTTACAAGACCAAAATCCTATTGTTTTAAGTAAAATAGGATGGGTAAATAGGAACCAACAAGGGTTTTCAGACGATGGTTGGCGTCCATGATTTTGATAAATAATATTAATGTAAGGATGGTAATATGTCAAACTTGAGATCACTAACTGCTAAAAAATTACAAGAGGTAGAAAGTCACCCTTTTTATCAAAAATTACTTAGCGGTCAAATAACAGACGAAAGATATGCAATATATCTTTGGGAACAACTAGGTAGATACGATGCTATTGAAGATTGGCTTGAGCCATTGGGTATTTTCAGTGGTATGGAAGCATTGAAAAGATACGAACATGTTCGTGACGATTTTGAAGAAATTTGGAAGGGCATGCTAGGCAAAAAAACAATGCCACAGCCAAGCAGATCAACTACTGATATGCAAAAAAGAATTAAACATCTTGTTGAAGATGACATTAATGACACAATGCAGGCTCTAGCTCATGCATACGCTATGCACGGCGATTTACTTGAACTAAGCACACGTATTGACCTCAACAAACTGCCTGGCGCAAATAAAATGTTCCAGTTTAGCGAATCTGTAGATTCATTAAGAGCAAAACTAGATGCAAAATTGACAGATGCTATGGCAGAAGAAGTAAATTATTCTTATGATTTAAAAATCCGTATGTTTAACTTCTGTATGGATTGTGATCCTGAACTAATTGTACATGGTAATAGAGCAGGCGATTTACAAGAAAAGAACGAAGCAGAAGTTTACTAATTTATGTGATTGGTAATAAATTCTTTGTTAGGAATATCACTTTTTTCCAACTTTAATTTAAATTTTTCTAATTCCGAATTGGGTGTGTTTTTTATATCTAATTCAAAAGGATATGTTAAAACATTTACATACCAATTCGGAGTATAGTTTTTTATAAATTTTTCTAATTTAAACATTTCAAATAAATTATTTTTATGTATTACAGAATTAATCTGTAAATCATAACTGTTATTAATAGTCCACTCTAAAAAGTTTACTGTTTGTTTCCAATCACTGCCTTTGCGGACTTTTTCATTAGCCTCTTTGTATCCGTCAATACTTGCAATAAAACTTACTTTAGCAAAATTATTCCATACATCTGTGCAATTTTTGTTAGGTATAATACTTGTGTTAGTGTTGTAAACAACATGACATTTATTAGGTTGTGGGTGTGTTTTTAACAGAGATAAGTGTTTGTCAGTAAGCAACGGCTCCCCTCCTAAAAATAATATTTTTTCTACAGACTCTGGAATTTTGTTTATATCTGCAACTTTCAAATGTCCGTGCAATGGCTTACCATATTTTTCTTTTTCGATTGCCATCCATTGAGTGCTGAACTCAGAATTGCAACCATCACAAGCCATGTTGCAAAGGTTATCCATTCCAATCTCTAAATATGTTAATTTCTTTTCAAAACTATATTTTTCATTAAATTCTTGACGTAAACTTTTATGTCCAATTTCTTCTTCATAATAACATTTTTCACAGCCATTAATTTTTTTACCTTGCTTACTTAAATTTTGTAAATTTTTATATTCTTTACTGTCTAAAATATTTTCTAAGTCTCCGTCAAACTTTTTTATGCTTGCCTTAAAACGACAGCACGGATATACTCTGTCACCTGGACGTATATTAGTATGTTGCCAAAAAGCAGCACAAAGTGATTTATTCTCCGTAGACATCTAATATGTTTCCTGCTATTACAAATCTTTTACTTGATGTTTTTGCAACTTTATGGTATAAAAAAGGAGGAAAAAATACACACATACCTTGTTTAATTTCAAGATCAATTTCTTTCACAGTTTTATACTCTCCATACGGTAAATGATGTTTTTGACAAAACGTTAATGGACTAGAATCTTGTTCGCAATCTAAATAGTAAACAAAACTAATTCTAGGCAAACATGTATGGAAATGCTCATCAGCGTAATCTTCTGGTAAGTATTCACTAAACCACATATTAGCGTCAATAGTTAATGACTTGCTTTCTGGATTTCCTCTAATAGGACAAATTTCTTTAGTATAAATTTTTATTATTTGTTTGAACAGGTCAAGAACTATAGGCTGTGTTTCATGTATATTAAAGTCACTTGTCCAGCCAGAAATATTGTCTAGTGCAGATTCTTGCGTATTTTTTATCTTTAAAAAATGCTCAATAATTTTATTATCTTCAACATTCAACATGCAGGTATGCACAGGCATAGGATGGTCTATAAAAAATGATCCTACTGCTTTTTCTTTATGAAGATTTGTTTGTTTAATTGTAAGCATGTAATATTTACGCATTCAACTTTGCTAAATCAGCAATATTGATAGCGTAAATAACATATAATGATAAAAGTTTATGGCGATATTATGCTGGATAGGTGGATAATTGGCAAGGCCAATCGTATAAGTCCTGAAGCACCTGTTCCTGTATTGAAAGAAACACGGCAAGAAAATAGACCAGGCGGAGCAGCAAATCTTGCTCTTAACATTGCAAGTCTCGAAGGTACTATAGGAATATTTGGTGCAATAGGTGATGACAAAGAAGGTTTTAAACTAATAGAATGCTTTAGTAAATATGAAAATATAGATTGTGGTTTTACTATAGATGCAAAGATAACAACTACAAAGAATAGATTAGTAGGGCAAAGCGGTCAACACATAATGCGCTGGGACCGAGAAGAAAAGTATAACGGCAAAGCATCGTTTTCTAGGTTAAAAAACTCTGTCCAGCCTGGAGATATTGTATGTATAAGTGATTATAACAAAGGCACAATTACAAAGGATACTGTAAAAGAATTAATTAGCAAAGACTGTATAGTTTTAGTTGATCCTAAACAAAGTCCTGAATATTATCAAGATGCATTCCTTGTTAAACCTAACATGAAAGAATACAAATCTTGGTTTGGAACATATTCAAAATCATCTGCTTTTGAGAAGATAAAAGAATACGGTTGGAAATGGTTAGTTGTCACAGATGGTGCTAAAGGAATTTATGTACACAATCATAAAGGCGAATTTGCACATTTCAAAGAACCTGTTAAAGAAGTAGCAGATGTCACAGGAGCAGGAGACACAGTTTTAGCAGTGATTGCATACTACTTGCAAACTACACAGGATGTTTTTTTAGGTGCTGAAAAGGCATGCTATGCAGCTGCTAGAGCAGTTGAACACAGGGGTGTGCATGTAGTGACGCACGAAGATCTAAAAAGAGAAATTATTTTTACTAATGGTGTATTTGATATACTGCATACAGGACATCTTAAACTATTAGAATTTGCAAAATCCAAAGGTGAAAAATTAGTTGTTGGTATTAATTCAGACGCAAGCACTAAACGTCTAAAAGGAAACGATAGACCACTGAATAATCAAGATAAAAGAAAAGAACAATTAGAAACTTTACCGTGGGTAGACGAAGTAATTATTTTTGAAGAAGACACTCCTATAGACTTGATAAAAAAAGTAAAACCTAGTATAATAGTAAAAGGTGGCGATTATAGTATCCATACTGTAGTAGGCAACGGTTTAGCTGATGTTGTTATTTTTCCTACAGTAGAAGGACACAGCACAACAAAAATTGTGGAGAGAATACATGACAAGACATAAAGGCGAAGTACAAAAAGGTTGGGGTAGTGAAACTATTTTTGCAACTAACGATTTATATTGCGGTAAATTATTAAATTTTAATCAAGGCGCAAAATTTAGTATGCATATGCACAAAGAAAAAGACGAAACTTGGCATGTGTTAAGTGGTAGTTTCATATTAAAAACTATAGATACAACTTCTGCAGAAACTAATATAGAAACTTTGAATACAGGAGACACTAAACATATTCCTCCCATGTTGCCACATCAACTAATGTGTGTTGAATCAGGATCTATTATTGAAGTAAGTACACCCGATAGTGTTGAAGATAATTATAGAATAGAAAAGGGTGACAGTCAATCATGAAGTTTTTAGGTTTGCAAATGAATGTCACTCAAGATGGTGATGTTAATACAGATCATATTATAAAGTGTATAGAAACTTACAAAGATGTTGATTATGTTATTACACCTGAATGTGCTATGACAGGATATACACAAAATTGGCAAATTAACGCAAGTAAAAATTTAGATCGAATTAGAGAAGCATGTGACAAAAATAATACAGCAATATTTTTAGGCAGTCTTTGGCGGCAAGCAAAATCTACATACAACTGTTGCATAGTAATAGATAACAATGGTCAAGGATGCGGACTAAGGACGAAAAGTTTGTTGACTAGTTATGATGAACACTTAAATTTAGATACACTGCCAGTAGAAGACATTACACTGCCTATGCATAATAAGGTAAAAGCAGGAGTACTGATTTGTAATGATATGTGGGGGAGTGCAATGTATAATAAAAATTGTATTCCGACTGATATGGTTTTACAAGGCGAACTACATATTTTTATACATTTGAGTAATGGAGAAAGAGGTAAAGGCAAAACATTTGATAAAGTTTACTTCGACTGGCACACTGCATGGTTGCAAATGATATCACAACATCATATGATACATGTTATAAGTGTAGATAATGCTTGTCATATGACAGGTGAAAGTTATAATGGCAGAACTGCAAGTCCGTCAGGTGTATGGTACTTGGGTGATAGATATAGTGATGTACCAGATCATGGACAACAAGAGTTTATATATGAAGTTGATGAGAGTGTGTTGCTTGAAGATCCTTGGAGCAGGTTATGAAAATTTTAATTACAGGACATCAAGGATTTATTGGAAAAAATTTAGCAGAATGGCTAAAGCAAAAGCATGAGGTTTTAGGTTATGAATGGCACAAAGAAAACTTGCCACTTATAAAAGATTTTGATTGGGTAATTCATCTAGGTGCAATTAGCGATACAACCGAAAGAGATGTAAACAAAATACTTTCTCAAAATTATGATTTCTCTAAATGGTTATACAATCAATGTAAAATTTATGGAGTAAATTTACAATACGCAAGTAGTGCTAGTGTATATGGATCTACTACTGAATTTAAAGAAACACTTAATTGTGATCCGCAGAGTCCTTATGCATGGAGTAAATTTTTATTTGATAGATGGTCTAGAGCAGTACATGACAATAGTTTTATTTGCCAAGGCTTTAGATATTTTAATGTATATGGTCCACACGAAGAACACAAAGGCAACCAAGCAAGTCCTGTATATAAATTTACAAAACAAGCAGTAGAAACTACAGAAATACAGCTCTTTGAAAACAGTGAAAATTATAAAAGAGATTTTGTTTTTGTAGGAGATGTTTGCAATATACACGAAAAAATGTTAGATGTTGACAAAAGCGGCATATGGAATATTGGTACAGGAACAGCCATAAGTTTTGATCATGTAGCTAAACTAGTAGCTAAACAAAAAAAAGCACTTATAAAACATATAAAAATGCCAGAAAATTTAAAAAATCAGTATCAAACTTACACCTGTAGTGATAACACAAAATTATTAGAAACAATATCGCATGAATTTATAAAAATAGATGACTATATAGCCTCTTTATAATACCTTCTGCAAACGATAAATATTGTATAGAGGTATAAAATGTCATCAGCACCAATTGTAGATAGAATTCGAATCATTCCTAGACCGGATGATTTTTTAGATAGAAATTTTGGTAACAGTGGAGAAGTCTTTTTTGACAAAGATAGTGCTTCACTAAGGCTATTTGACGGTGATGAACAGGGCGGATACACAGTCCTTACAAACAGCAATTTACAAAACAATATAATAGATAGTGGGGTTGCATTAGTTGAATATACTGTTACTGTAGGCACTGATCCGGACGAAGTAGAAAGTGGAAACAAGTATTTTATTGACGGTGAGTACAAACCAAAATTAAATTTTGTAATTGGTTATACATATATCTTTAACCAAAATGATCAGACAAATGAATATTTTCCAAATCCTGAAGGCGGCACTGTAAACCAACATCCATTAAATTTTAGTAGCGATGATCCTAACGGAGAATTAGGTACTGGCACAACATATTTGCAAAATGTTGTTTATAAACTAGACAACGATGTTGTAGATAAACAAACCTATTGGGATAAATTTTCAGCTGCAACCCAGCGCAGTGTTCAATTAACAGTGCTAAGTAACACTCCTACTACACTTTATTATTGGTGTCAACAGCATACTGGTATGGGCAACGAGATAGTCACAGCTCAACCAGGAACGGGAAGTGGCGGAAGTATTAGTGTTTCTGCAACTCCTCCAGAAGATGTAGAAAACGGAGCAATTTGGTTTAACAGTGATACCGGAAAAATATATGTATATCTACAAGATGAAGATAGTATACAATGGGTGCAACCAACTTATCCAGTTCCAACAGCACTTACTGATTTAGGCATCACTGACGGTACAGTAGGACAAGTACTAACTACTGACGGAGACGGCAATTTTACTTTTGAAGATAGTGGTGGTGGTGGAGGTAGTGTAGGCAATTTCACACTAGATGCCTCTGTAATAACAACAGATGACAGTAGTGGAATAAGCATAGTTCCTGCAACTACATTTAATAGTGATGTTACTGTAGAAAATGATTTAAATGTTAATGGCAAAACATCTATCAGTGGAAGTTTAAACGTACAAAATATTACCGATGTAGGATTAGGAGCCGCTTCAATTGATAGTGCAACTACACTTACATTATCTGCTCCTGACGGTGTAATTATAAGGAATTCTCCTTTGCGTTTACCTCCCTTTACAACAGCTGAAAGAGATTTACTTACACCTGAGGAAGGTGATGTGATTCTAAATACAACTCTAAATACGATTCAAGCCTATATTTCTAGCAGTTGGACAAATTTATAATGGAAAAAGAATATATAGTAATTGTAAACAAAGGTGTTGATTTAGAACAATTTGATTCTGAATTGGCAGCAAGTACAGGCAACGACAAAATACCTAATCGCAGCGTTGATGTTGCAAATCCTAGGCCTGGATCTAAACGTATGACGCATTGGATGCTTACAGATGATGAAGCAAATAATCTAAAAAAAGATCCTAGAGTGTTAAATGTAGAAATTCCACCTAAAATGCGTACTGATATCTCTATTGGTTTAAATGCTACGCAAGAATTTAATTTCAACAAAATAATAGAAGCTAATAACACTACTGCTAATTGGGGATTGACTAGAGTTAATTCTACAAGCAATAATTATGGAAACGGTTCAACACCGTTACGCCAAGAATTTGAATATGCTATAGATGGTACCGGTGTAGATATTGTTATTCAAGATACAGGAATAGAAGCTGGACATCCTGATTTTAATAATAAAAAAGGTATTAGTAGATTACAACAAATTGATTGGTATTCTGCAAGTGGATTACCTGGCACTATGCCAACAAATCATTACACAGATTATCATGGTCACGGAACTCACTGTGCAGGTGTAAGTGCAGGATTGACATACGGGTTTGCTAAAAATGCAAATATTTACGCTCTAAAAGTAGAAGGTCTTGAAGGACCTACTGATCCTAATGTAGGTATTCCTGTAGAAGATTGTTTTGATGTTATTAAACAATGGCATCAAAATAAGAATAACGGAAGACCGACTGTAGTCAATATGAGTTGGGGATATGGGGGTACAAGATTTCAAACTGATCCTACATCAGGTGTATACAGAGGCAATCCTTGGGTATATGCATTAGAGACTGGCAACGAAATTTGGCAACAATATGGGGTTGTACCTCTGTTGAGTGGTAACACACCTGCCAGACGAATTCCAGTGAGAGTAGCAAGTGTAGATACCGACATAGAAGAATTAATTGATGCAGGAGTACATGTTTGTATAGCTGCAGGCAACGATTATTACAAAATAGATGTTTCAACAGGAGATGATTATAATAATACAGTTGACCTAGGCAACGGCCAAGAGTTTTATCACAGAGGCAGTAGTCCATATTCTGACAGAGCTTTTATGGTGGGTAATATTAACAGCAGTACTATTGAAAATGAATCAGGTATATTTATAGACAGGACAGCAGAAAGTTCAAATAGAGGTCCAGGAACAAACATTTGGGCGCCTGGTACAGATATTTTAAGTTCAAATAGTAACGTTACCGTGTTGTCACCTGTAGCAAATTATGATGATAACTATACAGTTGCAAACATATCAGGCACATCAATGGCATCTCCGCAGGTTGCAGGAGTAGTTGCCCTTCATGCTCAAATCAAACCAAATATCACACCTGAACAGATGCAAACTAGAATATTTGGAGATAGTAAACCTACAATATATAATCCAGGAACAGATACAGATTATGCTGAATATTTTACCCATATTTTAGGATCTCAAAACAGATTTTTGTACAATAAGTATGGTAGGCAACCACTTAAAATTAACAGTCCATCTACAGTAACAATTGGAAGTGTATAAATATGAATAGAGGTACTCAATGGCTTTAAATTTTCCAACAGATCCATCAAATGGAGCTACATACACTGAAGGAAATACTACATGGCAATATGATGGTGTTGCTTGGAATATTGTAGGTAACACTTCTGCAGTTTCATTACCAAACAATTTTACTACAATAGGTGATGTTTCAGCAACCATAGCAGGAGATAATCTAACTTTTACAGCAGGTAGTAATATGACTATTACTTCTGATGCAGAAACAAAAAATATTACCTTTGCAAGCACAGGTGGTGGTGGTGGTGGCGAAGGAGAAGCTAATCAAAATGCTTTTTCTAATATCACTGTTCAAGGACAAGATACGGTTCAAGCAGATGCTGTGTCAGATACGTTTACACTTATAGCAGGAACAAATGTTACAATTACCACAAACAGTAGCACAGATGAAATAACAATTAATTCTACAGCATCTGGCGGATCGTCAACTTTTAGTTCTCTTACTGATGTAAGTAATGCTTCTTTAGATGTGGCTCAGATATACGAACCTGCGCTTTTAATGTTTAGAGTTGATAATAATTCTACTAGTGCTTATAGATTTTTAAATCATTATGGTATTGCTGATAATCCTGCAATCTATGTAATTGGAGGTGCAACAGCGGCTTTTGACTTGTCACTAGTTCCTGGACATCCATTTGCTATACAAGATAACACACTTACAGAAATTAGCACAGGATTAGTTCATGTTGCTCCAGACGGAACAATTAGTCTTGACGCTAATGCACAAGGAAAAGATAGTGGCGTTTTGTATTGGAGAATTCCAGAAAATCCTGCAAGCACTAATTATGTCTATCAGTGTAGAAGTCATGCATCTATGTTTGGAACTATTACAGTAAAAAGATTAAGTATTATTTAATACGTCATCACACATAGTATCTAATTCTTGTCTGAGTTGAACAGATTTTTCTACACTTGGCCTAACACCTACTGGATCTAATTGTAGGCTACTGTGTGCAGTATCAATTAATTCTATTTGTGTTTGAAAATCTGCAAGAATAGATTTATATTTTCTTTGTATACTAGAATCTTTTATTTTTGATATTGCTACAGAATATCGCTTGACGTCATCTAGATATTTTTTATTTGAACTTATTTTCATTAGAAATTATCTTTTTTTACAACAACATAAACATCGTCTTGAACAAAACCACTGTTTGATTCTGTAACACTTCCTTTGGGAGATGTGCATTCTAAACTATACGGAGTTTTTGTATTACATTGTAATACTGCACCTTCTTTAACTTCAGTTTGAAAAATTTTTCCTTCTTTGTCAATCCAACGGAATAAAAATACACCTTCATTAATGAACCAACTTTTTTCTGTTTCTAATTGAAAATAAAAAGGAGTCTTTCCTTGTTTTTCAAATACTAAAATTTTTGCGCCATAATTTGGCATTTTTGCCCAGACTAATTCATATCCCCAATCTGTTTTGTTTATATTATCTACTTTCTTTTCTTGATCCATTTCTAATCCAATAAGTCTATTAATTTAAACACTGTTTCTAGTTTAGTTTGATTAACTTTGTTACTTAGTGTGTTTCTAAGCCCATGATGCAAAGGTTTGGGCCATTTACCAAAACTAACCCAAGCATAACCATCGTGTTCTTTGTTTAATACAGGTATAAATTCTTTATCAACTACACACAGATATGTATGGAAATGAAACTTAGAATCATTTGAAATAAAAGTTTCAAGTGGTATAGTTTTTTTGATAGGAGTGTCACCTATCTCTTCTGCGATTTCTCTTTTTAAACTTTCCCAGGGAGTTTCTTTGCCTTCATTAGTGCCACCAACTAGTCCCCAAAGATTACTTTGTTTTCCTTGTGTTCTGTGTAGAAAAAGAAATCTCTTTGTGTCGAGTGTGTAAAATAAAGCGCCACTACAAATAATTTGATTCATATAATTAATTATATAAAATAATGATATATGTTTTGTGATATGGATTATTGTCTAGTATTTTAATCGCCATGATCCGTGTGGATATTCACCTTCAAACGACAGTATCCACTCGCTGTTATCCCATTTGTATTGAATACCTGTATTTAAATTAGTTGTAAATACTGTATCTGTTGACGAACTAGAATCAAACACTACATGCCATTTGGACCCATCCCATTCAACTATGTCGTTTTCTCCAGCAATGAAATCAGTTCCGTCTGTGTTTTTCCAATCATCTGCACCGTCTACATTTATTTCGTCACCAATACCTGAGCCTAGAAGAAGTATTCTAGTTCCTG
>Ga0222719_10000366_pt1 | contig 45200 bp, 61 predicted proteins | sample C33_34DmetaG_FD_165039 | JGI IMG/M metagenome (GOLD analysis project Ga0222719, IMG submission 165039) | Estuarine water microbial communities from San Francisco Bay, California, United States - C33_34D | ecosystem: Environmental > Aquatic > Marine > Unclassified | place: USA: California... | reverse complement strand
GCACAACCGGAAACCCATTTACTCTTTCCGATTTTCGAAACACATCAACAAAATTAACAAGAAATTTTGGAGGTCCTCCAGCAAACTATGGGGAAGATGATCTAATAAAAGCAGATGAAAGTTTTATGTTTGAATTAGTACCATATAACGGTGCCATCACCGACACAATTACATCATTTCCGTTTGCTACGTCTCCGATTACTGTTAATGATGTTGGAGAACTTTCAATAGAAACAGTAAAAGCAGGGGGACACTCGTCTACTACTCATGCATATGTTTCTGGAGGTGCAATTAAAGCATTTCCTAATCCTCTTGCTACATTCTCTCCATATAATACTGATTATGATGAGCCTGCGTACAGTCAAGCCCTTGATGGGTTTGCTATAAATTATGCCCCGACAGCATATTCAAATAATGGATCATATATTACAGGATCAAATTTGGAGTTATCATTTGTCACAGATAAAATCCAAAGGTATCCCTTTGCAATTTCAGGTGCTACATCTGAACAAGTTGGTAGTCTTGGTATTGTTTATTCTAGAGAAGCTCAAGGAGGAGATTCGTTTCCTCCATCAAATACAAAAAACGCTATTGATGGAAAAGCTATTTTCTATAACAGGTTTCACCATGCCTCAGCTTCAACAACTGAATATGGTTATCTTGTAGGAGGAAAAATAGCTGGGGTAGTAGTTAACCAAGCTTCAGCACCGTCTACACCTTCACGTCAATATCACTATCGTATTATGACACCAGGAGCAGAGCCTCACGATTTTACTTCTAACAGAATAATACCCTATTACCTTGGAGTCAGAGTTAATCCAGGTGTAAGCGCAAATCATACAGATGAGGAATACGCAGGTCATCCATTTGGTGATATTGCTACTCATGGATATGCACCATATATTAATCATCATCCAGGTTTTAATCCCGTAGATTTTATGGACTCGTCTGGTTTTCCCGCCCACAATGCACCCACAATTCCATCAGCTGGTGAATCACATGAAGATTGGATAACTCAAGTTAATTTGGTAAACTCTGATATAATTAAATTTTCGTTTTCTTCTTCAGCTACATCTTCAGCTGTGGGACAGTTAACAACATATGGAGCTAGAAACAGAGCGATAGTCGTTTACGATCAATTAGCTGCTGTGACTGGACCAGATGCTATGTTTGTGAAACACGAAAGTCATTCTGATGAATCCTACGGAGGCACAGATGGTGGGGGAGCACTTATAAAATATCCATTTTCTAACATGACACCATCTGTTGTTATCGATGTGTCCCCGGGGTCGGGGCCGGGTATTTCATACTTTAGTGATCAAACTGGTACATCATCTGTAACAGATGGATATTTTTCTGGAGGATCAACCACAGGATATCAAATTGATATGCCGTCTCCCTTCCAGGAATTTTATTATTCAAGAGATGTTGACAAATTCCCCTTTTCTTCATTTGGTTCCATGACAGATGTAGGTCAATTAACAAAGTTTGGATCCAATCGTGTAGGAATAAATGATTGATAAATACTATCAAAGGAGTATTTTCAAATGCCTATTGTAGAATATAAGAACGTCAGAACCAATGAAGGTATTCAGAAGCCTGGATACATTTTAAGTGGAAACAAGTATAAAGCAAAAAATTATACTATGATTGGTTATGTTGAAGAAAATCCAAGGTATTGGATTCCTGTTGGTATAAAAGAATTGTCTAAAGAAGACTTTATAAAAAGACAGATGGAACATTTTGATAAAGAATTTGCTATTGATGAATATAACACTTTGCAAGAACAAAAATCATTGATTAATGAAAATGGTGAAAGAATGCTGCCAGGGGATGAACCAGTAGAAGAACCAAAGACAAAAATAATTGATCCTGAAGAATGGTGGTCAGATGTTTATGATAATATATTGAATCTATGGCAAAGTAAACATGAACCCAACAGAATTGCAGAGAACGAATAAATGGCTATTCCATCCTCAAGATCGACATTTAAAGAGTTTTGTTTACGTAGACTAGGCAAACCAGTCATTGAGATCAATGTAGATGATGATCAAGTGGAAGATCGTATTGACGAGGCCTTACAGTTTTATTGGGACTATCATTTTGATGGTACTGAGCGTATATTCTATAAACATTCTGTAACTGCATCTGACAAAGCAAATGGTTACGTTACTGTTCCAGACAATATTATTGGAATAGTTAATCTATTTGATGTTGGTGATGCTGTTAACACTAACAATCTATTCAATATAAGATATCAAATTGCATTAAATGATTTATACACATTGACATCACAATCGATGGTACCATATTATATGGCAATGCAACATATCCAAATGTTGGAAGAGATGCTAGTTGGAAAGCAGCCATTAAGATATAACAGACACACAGATAAATTATATATTGATATGGATTGGAATAAGTTTGCCGATGGTGATTATCTTATTGCTGAAGCATATCAAGTACTTGATCCTAGCACATATTCAGACGTATGGAAAAGTAACTGGTTACAAAAATACACTACTGCTTTAATTAAAAGACAGTGGGGATCCAATCTTATTAAGTTTGAAGGTATGCAGCTGCCAGGTGGTGTAACTTTTAATGGTATGAAAATCTATGATGATGCTAATGCAGAAATAGAAAGATACGAACAAGAGGTAATCACAAACTACGGTGGCGTAGTCATGGATATGATAGGATAACAATGTGGCAACAAACTTTTACTTCAACAACTTTACAAACAGCCAAGAACAACATTTAATAGAAGATCTTGTTACTGAATCTATTAAGATCTATGGCCATGATGTATACTATTTGCCAAGAACCCTTGTAGCAAGAGACTCCTTGTATAATCAAGACGATCTTTCTACATTTGATTCAGCTTATCTTGTTGACATGTACATTAAGAATGTTGAAGGCTTTGAAGGAGAAGGTGATCTTTTCCAAAGATTTGGTGTTGAGATAAGAGATCAAATTACCTTTGTTATATCCCAAAGAACCTTTGATTTGGAAATATCCGGAGCTACTTCTTTGATAAGACCAAATGAAGGAGATTTAATATTCCTTCCACTTAACAATAAACCTTTTGAGATAAAGTTTGTTGAGCATGAAGCTGTCTTCTATCAGATGGGTTCGTTACAAACATATGAAATGACGTGCGAGCTGTATGAATATAGCGGAGAAAGATTTAACACAGGTATAACATCTATAGATAATATAGAAAACTTGAATGCTCCATCTACCCAGATATATGTTGAAAATGTCACAGGTAACTACGTAATTGATGAAACAGTTTACGTATCGCTTCCATTAATTGCAGGTGAGCAGGCTACTGCTAGCTTAACTCCATCTGTCTCATCTGGCCAAGTTTCAATTACAATTGCTAATGGAGGAATTGGATATGCATCTAACACATTAATCACAGTTTCTCCTCCTGATACAGAAGAAGCTAATCTCACATTTAATTTTGTTGGCGGTTCATTAAGTAGTGTTGATGTAAATGATGGAGGAGGATTTTTCTCTTCTGCTCCTACAATAACCATTTCTCCCCCTAATGCAAATTCAAATCAAGCAACGGCCAACTCTTATGTTACTGATGGTATAGTAACAGAAATAGAATTATTAGATCAAGGTCAGTTTTATGTTGATCCCCCTGGAGCAACAGTTACAGTAGCGCTACCTCCAGACGGAAACACATCTAATAGAGCTACTGCAACAGCAACAGTTACGGGTGGTAAAGTAACAAGTATATCATTAGTTTCTGGAGGAGATGGGTACTATGAAGGAGCCCCAGACGTTACAATTAGTGCTCCTATTGGAAGTCTTAGTGACTTCCAAGCATCTGCCGCGGCGACATTGACAGATGGTATTGTTACAAGTGTGAGTGTTACCAACAGTGGCCAGTTCTATGATGGTACAGAAGATATTACTATAGATGCTCCTACATCTGCTACAGCAAGAGCAAGAATGGATGTTAACGGTACTGGTGTTGTATCAGGTATAACTATATTGGATGCTGGTAATGGATATAGATTTGCTCCGACACTTACAATTCCTGCTCCAGCTAATAACGTAGTCAAAGCTACTGTGGCCAAGATAACAGCTAACACATCAGAGTCTGGTTCATATACACTTGAGCTCAATAATCTTGCTGCCAATACAAATACTCTTCAGTTTTCAAATAGTCAAATTCTCATCGGAGCAACATCTGGTGCATCAGGTACAATTCTTGACGGTAATCAAACCGAAGAAACTTTTGATGAAGAAGCACAAAACGAATTCTTTGAATCTGAAGGAGATAATATTTTAGACTTTACAGATAGAGATCCATTTAGTGAAGGAGGTACTTTCTAATGTTTGGACATACCTTTTATCACGAAACCATAAGAAAATATATTATTCTGTTTGGAACATTGTTTAATGACATCTATATACAAAGAAATGACAACTCTGGTACCAATATTCAAAATATAAAGATACCAATTTCATATGCTCCTAGAGATAAAATTTTATCTAGATTAGATACTGATCCAGGATTGAACAGACAAGTAGCTGTGACTCTTCCAAGGATGTCTTTTGATATGTCTGCTATGACATATGATCCAGAAAGAAAACTTAACACAATACAAAAGAATATTGCTCTTGTAAAAAGATCTGATGGATTGGAAAACGAACAAGAAAAATCCAATCTGAAGTCTGTATATAATCCTGTCCCATACACAATGAACTTTAGTCTATATGTTTATGTCAAAAACGCAGAAGATGGAACAAAAATTCTTGAACAAATACTACCATTCTTCACACCTGATTGGACTGCAACGGTTAATCTACTTCCAGAAATGGAGATAACACAAGACATTCCAACGGTTTTAAACTCTGTTTCAACTGAAGACATATACGAGGGAGACTTCATTACTAGAAGAGCTCTTATTCATACATTAGAATTCACTATGAAAGGATATGTGTTTGGTCCTGTTTCAAAGAGTGGTGTTATTACATTAGCTAACACAAACTTCTTTATTGATACAGATACAATAGGCTCAAGTAACACCATTGTGGAAACCATAGATACTAGAGCAGGATTATTAGCTAACGGATCTCCAACCTCTAATGCTTCATTGACAATAGGTAGAGATGAAATAGACGCTAATGATAACTTTGGATATATACACTCACTAACGCCCGTGGATGATCAGGATACTTCATAATGAAAGTAGATGCAGATAAGATAAGTGATTCGCTTGGTTTAGATCCTATCAATTTAGATCAAGAAGCAAAACCCGTCACTGAATATAAACCAAAAAAATTAGATGACACAACTGAAGATGATTTTGACTTCGCGCGAGGTAATCTTTTAAATATTATTTTAAAGGGCGGAGAAGCTGTAGATGAAATGCTGGAGTTTGCCAGACAGTCTCAACACCCTAGAAGCTATGAGGTTTTGTCTACTCTGCTTAAAACACTTACAGATGCAAATAAAGACTTGCTAAGTCTATCCAAGACTAGAAAAGAACTAACGAAAACCGATGACCAACCCCAAACAGTGAATCAAAATCTGTTCGTAGGATCTACAGCAGAATTACAAAAATTATTAAAGGGTGCAGATGAGAAATCTTGAAAGTTACTTAGGTAACTCAAATCTCAAAAGAGCTAACGCCAAAGTAGAATACACAAAAGAACAGATCAGCGAATATTTAAAATGTTCAAAAGATCCTGCTTACTTTATGAAAACATATGTCCGTATTGTGAATATTGATAAGGGTCTCGTTCCTTTTGAATTATATCCTTTCCAAGAAGACATAGTAGATCTTGTCACTACAGAAAGATTTGTGATCTGTAAGATGCCAAGACAATCTGGAAAGACCACAACAGTGGCAGCTACATTGTTATGGTATATCCTTTTTAGTGAAAACTATAACATAGCTATTCTTGCAAACAAGATGCAACAAGCAAGAGAAATTTTATCAAGAATTCAACTGGCATATGAACATTTGCCTAAATGGTTACAGCAAGGTGTATTAGAATGGAACAAAGGGAATTTAGAACTAGAGAATGGCTCAAAAATATTGGCTTCTGCCACCAGTTCATCGGCTATTCGTGGTGGATCTTTCAATCTGATTTATCTCGATGAGTTTGCATTTGTTCCTGGTAACATGCAAGAAGAGTTTTTTGCTTCAGTATATCCTACAATATCATCAGGTCAAACATCAAAGGTATTGATCACATCAACACCCAATGGCATGAACATGTTTTATAAAATATGGGTTGATAGTGAAGAGGGAAACAACAACTACAAAAGAATAGATGTTCATTGGTCAGATGTTCCTGGTAGAGATGAAAAATGGAAAGAGGAGACAATAAGAAATACGTCTCCTGATCAGTTTCAGGTTGAGTTTGAATGTGAGTTTATAGGTTCAGCTAATACATTAATTGATCCAAGTAAGTTAAGAGTTTTAGCTTATAGAAAACCTATAGAATCAAGCAATGGAATAAAATTATATGAGATGCCTGACGCTGAAAAAAGTTATGTAATAACTATTGACACTTCTAGAGGAAAAGGGCTAGATTATTCAGCATTCATTGTGTTCGACGTTTCTCAGGTGCCATACCGCGTTGTATGCGTGTATAAAAGCAATACTATAGACCCTTTAATGTATCCAGAAATAATAGTTAGGACAGCAAAAAAATATAATGACGCTATTCTTCTTATAGAAACAAATGACATTGGTCAACAGGTTGCTGACATTATTCATTGGGATATGGAATATGATGGTTTGCTAACTGTTAATAATTCTGGTAGAGGTGGCCAAACACTTTCTTCAGGTTTTGGAGGAAAGACACAACACTTTGGTATCAGAACAACAAAAATAACTAAAAGAATAGGTTGTGCTTCACTTAAATCTATAGTAGAATTAGATAAGTTATACATAACAGACTTTGATATAATCCAAGAACTTACCAACTTTATTGCTAAAGGTACTTCATATCAAGCTGATGAAGGTCATCACGATGATCTTGTTATGTGTTGTGTAATGTTTGGATGGCTGATTAACCAGGATTATTTCAAAGAGATGACTAATATAAATATAAGGAATGTTTTATACGAAGACAATATTAGATCAATTGAAGATAGTATGTTACCTTTTGGGCTCATTGATGATGGTAGAGATAATTTGTTAGAAGACGAAAATGGATTCCTCGTGGATCCCCATAATAGTATGTCCGATTTTTGATTTATATAAATATATTTACAAGAGCATTGTAGATAACCTAAAAGGAGATATGAGATGCCATTTCAAGTAAGTCCGGGCGTCAATGTCAGCGAAATAGACCTTACCACTGTTGTTCCAGCAGTTGCGACCACAACAGGCGCAATTGCGGCAGGTTTTCAGTGGGGTCCAGTTGAAGATCCTGTACTAGTTTCCAGTCAAACTGAATTAGTCGACAGGTTTAGAAAACCATCAAATACATTTTTTGAAGGATTCTTTACAGCTTCAAACTTCTTGTCATATGGCAATGCGCTGTATGTGACAAGAGGGGTTTCAAACGCTGCTTATAACGCAATCACGAATAATCAAGAAAATACCTTACAAATTAAAAATTCAGATTCCTATGATGTAGCATCAACAGGAGCTGTTGCAAACACAGAATTTATTGCTAAGTATCCAGGTGCCTTGGGTAACTCCTTAAAGATTAGTGTCTGCTCATCTGCAAACCAATACAGCAAAAACATTACAGAAACATCAGTTGAAGCAGAAGCTGGTGTTCTTATTGATGCATTAGAAGTAAATATTGCTCAAGGAGCTAACACCATTGTAGTCAATGTTAAAAATGTTGATGGCGAAGGTGGTTTTGTAGAGCTTGCTAACTCTGGTATCAACGAAGTACTTAACGATATCCAAGTTGGAGAGTATATCAAGATTGGTAATAGCTCAATTGGAACACAGTATTTGCAGGTCAAGTCAAAAGGTTCAGCTTCATTGGGTTCAAACTCAACAGCTCATTTTGCAACTGCAAACATTGAAATGGAAACAAAGAATACTTTAGGAGTTGACTCTAATCAAGCTAACCTTGAAAGATTCTGGGAATACTACAGCAGAGTAAATGGTGCACCAAAACGATCTCAACATCTTGCTACAAGAAATGCAAATACAAGTCTTAATGATAGTATGCATATTGTAGTAATTGATGAAGATGGAGATATTACTGGATCACCAAAACAAGTAATTGAAGTGTTTGAAAATTTATCAAGAGCAACCGATGCAAAGACAGAAGTTGGTGCTGATAATTTTTACAAGACTGTTCTTAGAGATAGATCAGATTGGGTATACTTTGGTGCAGAAACATCAAACCTACTTGGTAAATCAACAACAGCCGCGTTGATGACATCAAACATAACTGCAGAAAATGCTGAAAACTTCTCCTTTATCGATGGTACAGATGGGGATGCAGAATCTGCAGCTGGAATTCTTGGTGGTATTCAATTAGCACTTGACAAGTACAAAAACAAAGAAGAAATTGATATTTCAATTGTTATGACTGGCAAAACACACGGCGGTACTAATGGTACACAGATTGCCAATTATATCATTGATAATATCACATCAACAAGGAAAGATTGTGTAGCATGCGTCTCACCAGAATATTCTGATGTTGTAAGTACAGCTACAATCGATCGAGGTCAGAACATTGTTGACTTCAGAAACAGTCTTTCAAGCTCATCATATGCAATCTTAGACTCAGGATACAAATATCAATATGATAAGTACAGCGATGTCTACAGATGGATTCCTCTTAATGGTGACATTGGAGGAACAATTGCAAGAACAGACTTTGATAGAGACTTCTTCTTCTCACCTGCGGGACTACAAAGAGGCTCAATCAAAAATGTTATTAAACTAGCATGGAATCCTGACAAGGCTGATAGAGATCTACTTTATCAAAACGACATCAATCCAGTCGTAACAATGCCAGGTACAGGTGTAATCTTGTTTGGTGATAAAACGTTGCTTGGACGTCCTTCTGCATTTGATAGAATTAATGTTCGTAGATTGTTCATTACTCTTGAGAAAGCAATTGAAAGAGCATCGCAGAGCTTGTTGTTTGAATTCAATGACGAGTTTACTAGATCACAATTCAAAAATGTGGTTGAACCATTCTTGAGAGATATTCAGGGAAGAAGAGGTATTTACGACTTCAAAGTTATTTGTGACGAAACAAATAATACTGGATCTGTTATTGATAGAAACGAGTTTGTTGGGGACATTTTCATTAAACCAGCAAGATCAATTAACTTTATCCAGCTAAACTTTGTTGCTGTACGCTCTGGTGTAGAGTTCAGCGAAGTCGTCGGATCAGTTTAAGGAGATAAGAAATGGCTTTCAATATTAATGAAATCAAATCTCAGCTGGTCTTCGGTGGGGCTCGTAATTCTCTATTTCAAGTACAGATTACAAACCCTGCTAATGGAACAGGAGATCTAAAAGTTCCATTCATGGTAAAAGCAGCTCAAATTCCTGCAGCAACACTTGGAGTTATCGAAGTACCATACTTTGGTAGAAAAGTAAGAATTGCAGGAGACAGAACTTTTGCTGAATGGACTGTCACAGTCATCAACGATGAAGACTTTCTCATCCGTAACGCTATGGAAGAGTGGTCTAATCAGATCAATGGCTTTGAAAACAACCTAAGACAGTTTGGTGCTGCGTCACCAACACTATATAAATCAACAGCTTCGGTACAACAGTTCTCTAAAACTGGTGTTGGCCTTAGAACATATCAATTTAATGGTATCTTCCCAATTGAAGTATCACCTATTGATATGGGATGGGAATCTACCGATGTAATTGAAGAATTCACCGTCACGTTTGCCTATGATTCATGGGAAGTTATTGGAGGAACTACAGGCAACGCGGGTGGAGCATAAAGTAAATTATTTGAAAGGCGAATATTATGGCTAAACTGTTTGGGTTTGAAATCAAACGACTTGCAGATTTAAAAGACGATGCACCAGCATCATTTGTTCCACCGACAGATGATGAGGGTGCTACCGTCGTTGCAGAAGGTGGCATGTTTGGTACCTATGTAGATTTAGAAGGTACTGCAAGAACAGAAGCAGAATTGGTGACAAAATATAGAGAGATGGCTCTCCAACCAGAAGTAGAAGAAGCTATTGGAGACATTGTTAACGAGTCTATTGTTGGCGCTGATGATGAAATTGTTTCTTTAGATCTAGATCGAATCGATGAGATGTCCGATAATCTCAAAGAAAGAATCCGAGAAGAATTTAAAGAGATCCTTTCATTACTAGAGTTTTCTCAAAGAGGATATGATATTTTCCGTCGGTGGTATGTTGACGGTCGTTTATACTTCCATGCTATTATTGACGAAAAAAATGTAAGAGCTGGTATCAAAGAACTTAGATATATTGATCCTCGTAAAATCAAAAAGATCAAAGAAGTAAAGAAAAAGAGAGTCGGTAAAGATTCTCAAGTATCTGTTACTACTGTTAAAAATGAATACTACATCTTTAACGAAAAAGGTTTCTTAGCTAAAGGATCCTACTCAGGCAGTTCTGGTACTTCTGCACCGGGCCAACGAGGATTAAAGATTGCAAAGGACAGTATTCTTCATTGCGTATCTGGTTTAATGGATCAAAACAATCAACTGGTTTTGTCATATTTGCATAAAGCAATTAAACCATTGAACCAATTAAGAACACTTGAAGATGCATCTGTAATTTATAGAATTTCAAGAGCACCGGAACGCCGTATCTTTTATATTGATGTTGGTAATCTTCCAAAGATGAAGGCCGAACAATATCTAAGAGATATGATGGTCAAACATAAAAACAGACTTGTGTATGATGCTAATTCTGGTGAAGTTAGAGATGATCGCAAGCATATGACAATGCTTGAAGACTTCTGGCTTCCTCGTAGAGAGGGTGGAAGAGGTACAGAGATTACTACTCTTCCTGGTGGTCAGAATCTAGGAGAGATGGATGATGTAGAATATTTCCAAAGGAAATTATACAAGTCTTTGAATGTTCCAGTTTCAAGATTAGATCCAGAAACAGGATTCTCTCTTGGTAGAGCATCTGAGATCAGTAGAGATGAATTAAAATTCTCCAAGTTTATTGACAGAATTAGAGCAAAGTTTGCAACACAATTGTTTAACTATGCATTGGAAAAACAACTTGTTCTAAAAAATATCATGTCTATTGAAGAGTTTGATGAAATTAAAAATCTTATCAACTATGATTTCCAAAAGGATAACCACTTCACTGAAATGAAGGATGCAGAAATCTATAGAGAAAGAATTCAAACACTAAGAGACATGGATGAATATGTTGGAAGATATTACTCACAAGAATGGGTTAGAAAAAATGTTCTATACCAATCTGATGAAGATGTTGAGGATATCAACAAACAAATTGAAGCTGAAGGTGGAGATGAAGATGTGCCTCAGGACGATGAGCGATAAATATATTATAAGGAGATATAATCATGGCTGAAGATGATACACAAACAGGAATTATGAATTTTGCGTTTAATGATCAACCACTCAAATTTAAGAGTGCTTTTAATGATGCAATGCAAGACAGACTTAAAGATGTTTTTTCTGATAAATATTCAGAGGTAGCAGATAAAGTTTTTAATCAACACAATGTCGTATTTGATGATACCTTAGGTTTAGAAATGTCTGATGATGATTCTGGTGAGGATGTTGATATTGAAATGGAACTCGATGATGTTGATGACACAGATTTAGAAGAACCAGAAGAACAAGAACTGGAGCAAGAAAATGAAGACGTTCAAACAACTAATAGCTGAGGTTGAAGAACCTAAAACAGCTGGCGAAAAGGGATTCAAAGACAAGCATATCATCCAGAAAACAGCTGATGTTGCTGGTAACGATGATGCTGTGTATAAAGGATCAAAGGTAAAAAAAGATAAATCTAAAAAGTCTGGCCACGAAGATGGTGAAGACAAAGAGGTTTATGAAGAAACCGAAGAAGACGAGGCGACCGAGGGTCGTCGTCCTAAGTCAGTGGACGGCGAAGAGGAAGGTGGGGAGCATATTGCTATGCAGTTACGCAAGTCAATCAGTATGCGCGGTCAAAAAGCAGTTAAGTTTAACGATGGTAAAGAAGTTAAAGTCTCTATGAGAGATGCCGATAAATTCTTTAGAAAATTTAATAAACTAAGAATGGCTAAAGACAAAATTAAAATGACACGAGATGCCGCAAAAAGCCATGATCACTTCCAAAAGATTATTGATGAGGATATAGAAAGACGTGCTGATGTAAAAATGGTTAAAGTCAGAACCCCTGATGGTAAAACTGTTATGAAAAAGCAACGTCCTGAAATTAAAATTGGTGAAGATGAAGTAAAAGAGTTATCTACAAAAACTCTTGGAAATTACATTAGCAAAGCATCTGATGCATCAAAGCATAGAGGACTTCCAACTCGTAAGGTTGACAATAGATATTCTGGTGTTTCAAAAGCATCAAAGAAGCTCGATCAAAGAGAGTCTGTTGATAAAGAAGAACTAGACGAAGCACCAAAGATGAAATATGCTCTTGTTGGAAAAGATATGAAAATCTATTCAATGGGCAGTGACGAGCGTGACCTTAGATTGGATCGCAGAAGTTTAGAAAAGCGTTTCAAAAATGTTGCACCATTAAAAATGGCAAGACTTAAAACTGCACAAAGTATTGGTGACAAAGTAGATAAGTCTCAACTCAAAGAAGAAGTTGAAATTGATGAAGGCATGATGAAAAACATTGCAATGGATCTTAAAGATTTAGATGCTGCAGCGTTCCAAAAAAAGTATAATATGTCAAAAGCTGATGCTGAAAGAAAGTATGGTAAGCCAGAAGGCGTTCAACTTGACGAAGTAAAAATACCTCCATACAAAGAAGTAATGAAGGTAATTGGTCACACAAAGAATGCTGTTGAAGGTAGAGCTGCACTAAAAAAGAAGTATGGTGTAACAGACAAGCAAGCAGATGAAATTATTACTAAGACAATGTTAGGTGAGAAGACTCTTACACCAGCTGAAAAGAAAAAGCGGGAAGAGGTTGCTCAAGCTATTCAACGTGATAATCCTGATATGCCAATGGATAAAAAGATGGCTATTGCTACAGCTACAGCAAAGAAAGTTGCTGAAGAGACATTGATAGAAGCAGATGCTATCGGTACTTTACAGAAAGCAGCCAAGAGTAGAAGTCCAATGAGGATTAAATTCGATTCTGGCACTTCTGAGAATATCGATAAACAGACAGCTGAGCAACTTCTCGATGTTCATAAAAAGCTAAATAGTAGTAACAAAAAAAGATTCGAACAAAATCTATTTAAATCATCACTTGATTTTATGAAGATGGTAGATTTTGCTGTTAAGAAGGCAGGCTAAGATGAAACTTATTACAGAAGTTAGCGAGCAGATTAACTATATTTCTGAAGCTAAAGATGATGGGAAGAAGGATTACTTTATTGAAGGTGTCTTTATGCAAGGCAATCTAATAAATCGTAATTGTCGTATGTATCCTGTTGAAATTTTAGAAAAAGAAGTTAAGCGTTACAATAAAGAATATATTCAAAAGAATCGTGCCTACGGAGAATTAGGTCACCCTGCAGGTCCAACAATTAATTTGGATCGCGTCTCTCATATGATTAAAGAACTAAAGAGAGATGGTGATAATTTTGTAGGTAGAGCAAAAATTATGGATACACCTATGGGTAACATTGTTCGTAATCTAATGGATGAAGGAGCAACATTGGGAGTATCTTCAAGAGGAATGGGATCACTTAAACCTGCTAAAGATGGTACACAGCAAGTACAGAGTGATTTCTATTTGGCTACAGCTGCTGATATTGTGGCCGATCCTTCAGCTCCGGACGCCTTTGTGAATGGTGTCATGGAAGGAGTCGAGTGGGTATGGGATAATGGTATCCTCAAGGCTCAAGAATTAGAAGCAATGAAAAACCATATTGAAGAATCAGTTTCAAAGAAGGATTTAGAAGCAGCAAAGCTAAGAATCTTTGAAAATTTCATCAGAAATCTTTAAAATACTAAATAATATAGAAATTATCTCTAAAGGAGTGTAAAATGTCTGATCAAGAACTAAACAACATCACCGATGAAGATGTTCAGTTGGACGAGTTCAAGGCAGATCATACTGATGTAGGTGGCAAGGGTGCGGAAGTAGCTGAGCCAGTATCAAAAGGTTCTGCTAAGCGTTCTGCTGACAAAGATCAAGGTGATAAAGCCCCCCAGAAAATTCCAGGTACGCGTCTGGGCATGATTAGTGCCATGATGAATACTATGGCTGGAATGAACAAAGGATCCCTTCAATCTATGTATGACAAGATGGTCGATAATTCTGCAAAGAATATGGCCTCTATCAAAGGCAAAGCAATGAAAGAAGACATTGATGAGCTATTTGATGGTCAAGAAGGTCTTTCTGAAGATTTCATGGATAGAGCATCAACATTGTTTGAAGCTGCTGTCGGTGCAAGACTTGAAGAAGAAAGAGTTCGCATTGAAGAAGAATACGCAGCGAAAGCTGAAGTAGATATGCAGGAAGCTAGAAATGAGCTAAATGCCAAGGCAGATGAGTATCTTTCATATGTTGCTGAAGAGTGGCTGAAAGAAAACGAGGTTGCTGTTGAGTCAGGTTTCCGTACTGAGATTGCTGAGTCCTTCATGGAAGGTCTTAAAAATCTGTTTACAGAGCATTACATCAATATCCCAGAAGAAAAAATTGATGTAGTTGATGATCTCAACAAAAAGACAGAAGATCTTGAAGCGAAGCTAGAAGAAGAAATGGTTAAGTCCATGGAATTATCTAAAGAGCTTGAAGAATCAAAAAGAAATCAAATTTTTACAAGTATGAGTGAAGATTTGACTGTTGCCCAGAGAGAGAAATTTACAGCTCTATCATCTGGCATTTCTTATGATAGCCTAGACGAGTTCAAGGAAAAACTAGGCGTTGTCTATGAGAACTATTTTACTGAAAAGAAAGTAGTTTCAGAAAGTAATTCTTATGACGAAGAAATTGAGACCGACAATGACGAACCTACGACTGTTGATCCAACAGTAGCTCGTTACTTGGACGCCATTTCAAGAACTACTAAAAAATAAATAATAGTGCAAGCATTTAACAAGGAGACTAAAATGCAAAGTCTAAATGAAACAATTCAAGGCAAGTGGCAGCCAGTTCTTGAGCATCCTGATCTTCCAGCTATCGGTGATTCTCATAAAAGAGCTGTAACTGCTCAACTTTTAGAAAACACAGAGAAAGCTCTTGCAGAGGCCCGTGGGTTCAATCCAGGTCATGGTCTTCTTGCTGAAGCTTCTCCATCAAACGCAATGGGCGCTTCTAGCTCAACTGCAGGTGACGGAAGCGTAGATACATACGATCCCGTTCTTATCTCTCTCGTACGTCGTGCAATGCCAAACTTGGTAGCATACGACATTTGTGGTGTTCAGCCAATGACTGGTCCAACAGGACTAATCTTTGCAATGCGCGCCCGTTATGCATCACAGACAGGTGATGAGGCTCTATTCAACGAAGCAAACACCAGCTTTGCAGTTGATAAAGCTACTGATCTCGATGCTGATACTCTTGGTGCAGGTCACGAAGGTACAGGTCCAGTTGTACAAACTGGTGAGCTTGGTACTGGTGGTTCAGCTAACGGTTACAACTTTGAGTCAGCTATGTCAACAGCTGAAGCTGAGCGTTTAGGTGACGGTGCTGCTAACCAATTCCCAGAAATGGCTTTCTCAATCGAGAAGGTTGCAGTGACAGCTAAGTCACGGGCTCTGAAAGCAGAATACACAATGGAACTTGCTCAGGATCTTAAAGCCATTCATGGTTTGGATGCTGAAACAGAGTTGTCAAACATTCTGTCATCAGAAATTCTGGCTGAAATCAACCGCGAAGTTGTACGTACAATTAACGTAACTGCTAAGCAGGGTGCTACATCAGACACAACAACTGCTGGTATCTTTGATCTTGATACAGACTCAAACGGTCGTTGGTCAGTTGAGAAGTTCAAAGGTCTTATGTTCCAGCTGGAGCGCGATGCGAACCAGATTGCAAAAGACACACGTAGAGGAAAAGGTAACATCATCCTTTGTTCATCAGACGTAGCATCTGCTCTGCAGATGGCTGGTGTATTGGATTATGCTCCTGCCCTCAACTCTAATAACCTGAACCCAGATGACACAGGCAACACATTTGCAGGTGTATTGAACGGTCGCTTTAGAGTATACGTAGATCCTTACACAACAGTAAACTACGCAACAGTAGGCTACAAAGGTACATCAGCATTTGATGCAGGTATGTACTACTGCCCATACGTTCCACTACAGATGGTACGTGCGGTAGGTGAGGACACATTCCAGCCGAAAATTGGATTCAAGACTCGTTACGGAATGCAGGCAAATCCATTCGCAGGCGGAACCAACGATGCAGTAGATGGCGTAGGTGGAATGAACCAGAACGCTTACTATCGTCGGATTATTGTTAACAACATCATGTAGTAACGATAAGAAACAAAAGCATAAATACTGGGGCAGCATTAGCTGCCCCTTTTTTTGTTGGAGAACTGTATGTCGATATTATCTAATCAACCGTCTAATAGAAATTTTCTGTCTCAATTAGGATTCAAGTTTCAAGTAAAGAAGTTGCCAACAACAAATTATTTTGTGCAGTCTGTTAATCTTCCATCTATAACGCTTGGTGAGTCGGCAGAAGATAATCCATTTGTTCGTATACCAATTCCTGGAGATCATCTTACATACTCAGATCTTATACTTAATTTCAGAGTTGATGAAGACTTTCAAAATTATCTAGAACTTCATAATTGGATAACAGGCCTTGGATTTCCTGAAGGTTTTACTCAATACAAAACATTAGACGATCAAAGTCTCCAGCAAGGATTAGGAGAAGGTATCTATTCTGATGCATCATTAATGATTTTAGATAGTGCTATGAATCCAAATATTGAAATTCTTTTCCAAGATCTATATTGTACTTCATTGTCTGATTTGGAATTCACATCTATATCATCTGATGTAGATTACATAGTATGCACAGCAACATTCAGATACAAAATTTATAAAATAAACCAGTTGTAATTTGTAGTAATACAAGGTATAATATAGTATTGATTTGACATAGGTATAGTGATGAAACTTGAATTTATATATGAAAACTGGACAGAAGACAGCAAACTTGATAGAACAGATATTAGTTCTGAGAGTATTAAGATCCCGCAGCTGCATGCCAAATACTTCAAGTATTTTTCTGATGAGAGACTCAGGATAAAGCAGTATGAACAACAATATAAAATTCTCTATAAACAGAAGTTCGAATACTATATGGGAACAATGGATATAGAGGAAATGAACGACTTGGGTTGGGAACCTCAACCACTCAAAATCCTCAAGCAAGATTTACCCGTCTATATTGATGCAGACGAAGACATCATAAATCTCAATCTGAAGATAGCCCTTCAGAAAGAAAAGATTGATGTATTAGAAAATATTATTCGTATGATTAATACGAGAGGATTTCAACTCAAGAATGTCATTGATTGGGAAAGGTTTAAATCAGGACAGTGAGCGACAAACTTATTATCACAAAACCTAATGAAGTACATATTAGAATTGAGTGTGATCCCCATATATCCCAAGAGATTAGTGAATACTTCACTTTTGAAGTTCCTGGGGCTAGATTTATGCCAGCAGTACGGAACAAGTACTGGGATGGAAAGATAAGACTGTTCAATCAAATGACACGGTTAATATATGCTGGTCTTGAATTTTATATTACAAGATTTGCTAAAGAGCGTGGATATGATGTTGAATATCAATTTGACAATTCTCAAGATCAGTTCTCTTTACACGAGGCAAAGGAATTTGCAGATACATTAGATCTACCATTTAAACCAAGAGATTATCAGATAGAAGCATTTGCTCATGCAATGAGATATAAAAGAGGATTACTCTTGTCTCCGACTGCTTCGGGTAAGTCATTAATCATTTACCTAATAGCAAAAATGATGCAACGCGTTCTTATTGTTGTACCTACAACGTCTCTTGTACATCAAATGAGATCTGACTTTGCTGAGTATGGAAGTAAAGATACACAAGTTATTATGGCCGGTCAATCAAAAGATATTTTTGCACATACTACAATTTCCACTTGGCAGTCAATATATAAAATGCCTAGGGATTGGTTTGATCAGTTTGATTGTGTTGTAGGAGATGAAGCTCATTTATTCAAATCAAAATCACTAAGTACATTGATGGAAAAATTGATCAATTGTCAATATAGGATTGGTACAACAGGAACATTAGATGGTACACAGACTCATAAGCTAGTACTTGAAGGGTTGTTTGGTCCAGTAAAAAAGGTTACATCAACAAAAGAGTTGATGGATGATAAGCATCTAGCAGAATTTAAAATCAAGTGCATATTACTTCAATATCAAGATGAATTGAGAAAGATACATAGTATTGCAGCATATCAAGATGAAATGGACTTTCTTGTTAACAACGAAAAAAGAAACAAGTTCATTGAAAATTTAACCTTATCATTAAATGGAAATACATTATTATTGTTTCAATTTGTTGAAAAACATGGGAAAGTGTTGTATAATAATATAAGATCGGCAGATCTAGATAGAAAAGTATTCTTTGTACATGGAGGAGTTGATAGTGAAGTCAGAGACCAAATTAGGGGAATTATTGAGAATGAAGAGCGAGCGATCATCATCGCTTCCTATGGTACTTTTAGTACCGGCATTAATATACGTAATCTTCACAATATCATTTTTGCTTCTCCATCCAAATCTCGTATAAGAAATTTGCAATCTATAGGTAGAGGATTGCGCAAGGGGGACAACAAGTCTATGGCTACGTTATTCGATGTTGCTGATGATCTTAAATGGAAAAAGAAATATAATCATACACTCAAACATTTTGCTGTAAGATTAAAGACATATGATGACGAACAATTTAGCTATAAAGTTTATAAGGTAAAACTGTAATGGCAGAATATTGTATTTTAAAATTAGAAGGAGGAGAGGACGTCATTGGTAAATATATCAATGAGGACGATGATTTTCATTATGTTGATGATGTGATGAAATTCGAATTCAATCAATCATATTCTGGTACAACAGTTTCTATGTATAGATGGATACCTTTCAGTGATGATAAAATCCTTCCAATAAAAAAAGATAAGGTTATTGTTATCTCAAAAGCAAGATCATCTGTTGTAGAATACTACGAAGAATGTGTTACTAAGTACTACGCATTTGTAAATACAAAGATTGATACAGAGCTAACAGTAGATGATTATTCAGATGAGGAGTATGAAGCAGTTGTACAATTGAACTGTTCTAATACTTCTGTACACTAACATAGTGATTATACATCAGCTAAAAATAAAGTCAACGGGGTAAACAGATAAACATGGCACATTATGTAAATAATAAAAAATTATACGAAACATTAGTTGAATATAAGGATAAAATAAAAGTTTGTGAAAGTGAAGGAAAGCAATTGCCTCGTATTCCAGAATATGTTGGTGAATGTATCTGGCAGATTGCCAATAGATTATCAACTAAACCAAATTTTGTGAATTACACATATAGAGATGAAATGATCTCGGACGGTATTGAGAACTGTGTTATGGTCATCAAGAATTTTGATCCAAACAAATCTCAGAACCCATTTGCTTATTTTACACAAATCATATATTATGCATTTATAAGACGAATTCAAAAAGAGAAGAAGCAGACATATATCAAACACAAATCGCTAGAAAACTTTGCAATTAATGAAGCTCTGTTTGATACACAAGATGGTGATGCATCAAGTTTTTCAACAAACAGCGCTGAAGGGTTGAACAGTGAATATATGAGCGACTTTGTACAAAGCTTTGAAGATGGGTTGAAAAAGAAAAGAGAGAAAGCTAATGAACAATAACGCTCTTATTCCGGAACAGTTGAAATATCTTATTAAACAAATTGAAGATAAAAACAATTCGTTGGGAACACGTAATTCGTATTATGCGCAACTAAAAGAAATTAAATTTCTTGTTGACTCAACATGCATTTTGCATGAGAATAGTGTAAGTATGAATGATTCCAGAAGGAAGATTAATAATTAATGAAAATTGCTTTGATAACTGATACGCACTTTGGCGCGCGTAATGATAATGTCGCATTTGGTAATTACTTTAAGAAATTCTATGATGATGTTTTCTTTCCGTATGTAGATGAACATAACATTAAACAAGTAATTCATCTTGGGGATACTGTTGATAGACGAAAATATATTAACTTTATGACAGCTCGAAGTCTCAAGCAGAGCTTGTTTGAACCTTTATCAGAAAGAAACATGAAGGTTGACTTCATCATTGGCAACCACGATACTTACTATAAGAACACAAATGAGGTCAATTCGTTACGTGAGCTCGGCCTCAATGAACAATATGATAATTTCAATGTCATATGGGAACCTACAGAAAAGACTTATGATGGTTGTAAGATTATGCTTATGCCATGGATCTGTTCAGGTAACTATGATGAATGTATGAGGGCAACAAATGAAACGTCAGCTCAAGTCCTTTTTGGACATTTGGAACTCAAAGGCTTCGAAATGCAGAGGGGTATTGTTAACGACCACGGATTTGATAGCAACCTGTTTGGCAAGTTTGATATTGTTTGTAGTGGTCATTACCATCATAAGTCCTCTCATAATAATATTAGCTACCTTGGAAGTCCTTACGAGATTTTTTGGTCTGATTATGATGATCCCAGAGGGTTTCACATATTTGATACAGAAACTCGGGAAATAGAATTCATCCGTAATCCTAACAGAATCTTCCATAAGATCTGGTATGATGATATGGACAAATCAATGGATGAAATTATTGCTGTAGATTTTGAGCCATACAAAGATTCTTATGTAAAAGTTATTGTTAAAAACAAAACAAATCCTTATTGGTTCGACCTGGTTATTGATAAGCTAGAAAAAGTACAGCCCATAGATATTCAGGTTGTTGAAGATCACTTCAATCTTGATCTTGAAGAGGATACGGACATTGTTGATAGGGCAGAAGATACTCTGACTATTCTTCACAAGTATGTGGAATCTCTTCCAACAAAAGTAGACAAAAAAAGACTTGACTCCTTAATGAGAGAGTTGTATACTGAAGCTATTAGTATTTCCTGAGTGAGTAGATTATGATTGTATTCAAAAAAATCAGATGGATGAACTTCCTAAGCACTGGCAATGTGTGGACTGAAGTAGATCTTAATAGAGCCAAATCAACACTTATTGTTGGCGATAACGGTGCTGGCAAGTCAACAATTCTTGATGCATTGTGTTTTGCTCTGTACGGTAAGCCGTTTCGTAAGATCAATAAAGGCCAGTTGATGAACAGCATCAACAGAAAAAAGTTATGTGTTGAGCTAGAGTTTCAAATTGGTAGTTCTCAGTATAGAATTATTAGAGGTATTAAACCTAATACGTTTGAAGTATATCAAAACGGAACAATGCTAAACCAAGATGCTGCTGTAAGAGACTATCAAGAGTCATTAGAGAAGCAGATATTAAAACTAAACCATAAATCTTTTTGTCAGGTTGTGGTACTTGGTAGTGCGACATTTACTCCTTTCATGCAGCTGCCCGCTACTCATCGCAGAGAAGTCATTGAGGATCTTTTAGACATTCAGATCTTTTCAACTATGAATGCATTACTGAAAGATAAGCAGCAAAGTAACAAAGATGACTTGACTCATGCTGAATATCAATATGATTTAACCGAAGAAAAGATCAAACTTCAAAACAAGCATACTGATGATCTTGTAGCCAATGCTCAGAAAGTCATTGAAGACAAAAAGATTTCAATATTACAAACCCAACAAAGTATTGATAAGATCAAAGATAATATCAAAACAATTTCAGATGAGATAGTTCATTTAAACGAAAGTGTTGAAGATAAGCAATCAACAGAGAAAAAAATTAGCAAGATCAATAGTCTTGAAAGCCAGTTGGAAGATAAGATACGCAAGATCAAAAAAGAGATTCAATTCTTTACTGATTATGACAATTGTCCAACATGCTCACAAGAAATCGATCATGGTTTTAAATGTGATACAGTCGATAAAAGAAACACACAACTATCTGAAACTCAGAGTGCATTACTACAGCTAGAAACAGAATATGAGCGTGTAAACACACGATTAAACGAGATTCTAACGGTTGTCACACGTATTACCAACCTCAACACGCAAGTTAGTTCAGACAATGCTACTATGACTGTTCTAACAAGCAATATTGATAATCTACGAAGTGAAATTAATAGCTTACAGTCTCAACAGACAACATTACAAGTAGATAATGAACAACTAAAAGTACTTGAAGAGGAACTAAAAAGTCTTAGCACAAACAGAGAGACACTAGTTGATGATAAAGAGGTATTGAATGTAGCCAGTACATTGTTGAAAGATGGTGGCATTAAAACCAGAATCATCAAACAATATGTTCCAATTATTAACAAGCTGATTAATAAGTATTTGGCTGCAATGGATTTCTTTGTTAGCTTTGAACTTGATGAAAATTTTAATGAGACAATCAAATCAAGGTTTAGAGATGATTTTAGTTATGCATCTTTCTCGGAAGGTGAGAAGATGAGAATTGATTTGTCTTTATTGTTTGCATGGAGAGCTATTGCAAAGATCAAGAATAGTGTTAGTACCAATCTGTTGATACTTGATGAAGTATTTGACAGTTCTCTTGATGGGGGAGGTACTGATGAATTCTTAAAAATATTAAATAATTTGACTTCTGATGTAAATGTGTTTATCATTAGTCATAAAGGAGATCAACTATATGACAAGTTCCATAGTGTGATCAAGTTTGAAAAACATAAGAACTTTAGTAGGATGGCAGCATGATTAGAGATTTAGTAAAACCAGGTGATCCAATATTAAGCGAGGTTATGCCTGAATTTAATTTTAAGGATTCAACGCAAGACGAAATTAAATCTCTTTGCGATGATCTTGTAGAATCTGTACAGCAATACAAAGGATTGGGTCTAGCTGCTAATCAAATTGGTTTGAGAAAAAGAGTATTTGTTTTGTGGACAGATCCTACTATCATTGCTTTCAATCCAAGAGTTGTGTACGAGTCTGATGATCTACAATATGCTGACGAAGCCTGTTTATCTTTTCCTGGTGTTGTTATGAAAATTAAAAGACCAATGGAGATCAGAGTTCGTTACTATGAACCAAACGGACAAATTGTAACCAAAACATTTCAAGGAATGACAGCAAAAGCATTCCACCATGAAATGGATCATTTAGATGGTAAAGACTTCTTTAGTAGAGCAGGAGTGTATCATAGAGAAAAGGGTAAGAAGCAGTTAGCTAAAACTCTTAGAATGTTAAGGAAAGTAGCGTGAAGTTTAAGGCTAAAATTTATGTAGAGTATGATGATGTTTTATCCATGTGTCATAATCTTGAACATGATGTTTCAAAGATGCATCCTGATTTGATAGTGGGTATTACAAGAGGAGGATTGCTACCAGCAATCCATCTATCTCATGCTCTAAATGTTCCTATGATTACTTTACACTGGACTACTCGAGATAATCCACATACAGAGATAAATAAAAACATTAAAAAAGCTCTAACAGACCAAAAAACTGTTGTCTTTGTAGATGATATCAATGATACTGGTAAGACATTCAGAGAAATTAAGCATGAATATCTGGGTGGTAAATATGTGAGTTTGATAGAGAGAGCTTCTACGTCATTCATAACTGATGCTGCATCATTACGAATAGATGATAGGAGATGGATAGTATTTCCATGGGAGAAAGATTAAATGAAATTTTATAGTACAAAAAGATACGGTCATAATATTGGCCTGTCTGCAGTCTTTAGACAACCAAATGCTGATCATAGCCATTGTCATCTATTGCATGGATATAGTCTATCATTTAAATTTACATTTGGATGTGATGGTTTAGATAATAAGAATTGGGTTGTAGACTTTGGTGGTCTAAAAGAAGTGAAGGCTTGGCTTGAGGATAGTTTTGATCATAAGCTATGTTTGGATAACAATGATCCTCATATTGATACTTTTAAACAACTTGAAAGTTTAGATTTAGCAGAGATTAGATATTTTGATGGAGTAGGTGCAGAGAAGTTTGCAGAACATGCTTTTAACTTTGCTGACAATTTAATACGTTCCCGATCTTCAGATAGGTGTTGGGTTGAAGAAGTAGAGTGTGCTGAGCACGGAGCTAATAGTGCTATAGTTAGAAGTGAGTATGATAATGATTAAAAATGATAAACAATATAATTACAGTGAGATCTTTCACAGCATTCAAGGTGAGGGTCAATACACAGGACACCCAACTGCATGGTTGAGATTCTTTCTGTGTAACCTGCAGTGTAATGGTTTTGGTCAAGTAGATCCAACAGATCCATCTACATATGAATTACCATATCAAGATATTAATCCAGATGATTATAACTCTATGGAAGAACTTCCAGTGTTTGAGTTTGGATGTGATTCGTCATACTCATGGTCTAAAAAGTTCAAAGGTCTTCAACGTAAAGGCAATGTAGAAGAGATAGCTTCTGAGATTAGAAAGTATATGAAGAACAAATATAATCCAGAAGGTAAATTTAACTTCAATACAACTAATCAGCATATGTGTTTTACTGGTGGAGAACCACTAATGAAACATGGCCAGGATGCATCCGTAGGCATATTGAATACATTTATTGAACAGGGTGACGAGCCGTTATCTGTTACATACGAAACCAATGGTACACAAGCCCTTACAAAAGAATATGTTGACTTTTTTAAGTATTGGCAGGAAGATAGGCTTAATGAGTTGTTCTTCTCGATTTCACCTAAGTTGTGGTCTGTTGCTGGAGAGAAAGCTGATAAGGCTATCAAACCAGAAGTAGTAAAGACATATTATGATTTGTCTCAAGAAGGACAACTAAAGTTTGTTATCAATGGTACACAAGAGGCATGGAATGAACTTGATGATATTGTTGCTAACTTTGCAGCTGTCGGTGTAAATTATCCTGTCTGGGTCATGCCTGTAGGAGCTACTGTGGAAGGTCAAAAGTTGGTTGATGGTGATGTAGCACAAGAAGCGTTCAAGAGAGGTTACTCTGTGGCAGGTCGTGTACACACATATTTGTGGGGTAACGTGATTGGTGTATAATTATAAATATGACAAGCAACAAGGTATTCCAGAGGTTGCACAATTGTTTTTCTCTGGCGCAGGTCTGACAGTCCTCCCCTTTTCCACTGTCGTTAAACATAATCTGAAAAGGAACACATAAATGTCAAAGAATAATCCAGAACTGGGTCGAGCTGTAAATAAACACCTTGACACCTTAGGAATCAACACACCTATCACAGCAGCTGTAAAGGCTGATCGTGATGAAAAAATTAATAAGATTACCTCGCTTACAGCAGAAATGTTAGAGGTACTTGGTCTTGATCTTACAGATGACTCATTAGAAGAAACACCTCTGCGTGTTGCTAAGATGTATGTTGATGAGATCTTTAGCGGCCTCCGCTACGATACTTTTCCAAAGTGTACAACAGTAGAGAATAAATTTTCTAACGGTGATGAGTTTGTATTGGAAAAGAACATCACAATGTATTCTGATTGTGAACACCATTTGCGACCTATTATTGGTAAAGCACATATTGCTTATATTCCAGGCAAGAAAGTACTTGGCTTGTCTAAACTAAATCGTGTTACACAATACTTTGCACAACGTCCTCAAGTACAAGAACGGTTGACTCAACAGATTGCTCATGCAATTGCTTTTATTACCGAATCTGAAGATGTAATGGTTGTTGTTGATGCGGGACATACGTGTGTGTCTCAACGTGGTATTAAAGATACTAATAGTACAACAGTTACTGCAACGTGTCTTGGTACGTTTGGTGAGCCAGGTGGAAATCTTCGTAAAGAAGTCATGGCTAATATCAATCGGTAGGACAAAACAGTTTCCACGAGGCATTCTCACTCCTCTCTCACTCTGACGTGCCTCGTGGAACCGTAAGGATAAAATGTGACTGAAGAAGAAGTTTGGAATACATTAGATGCTGATCATCTATGGGTTTTAGACAAACTTATACTATCAAGGAAACTTGGATATGTTTGTGGACCCACTGGAACAGATGTACCAGCCCCTGGTAAATATATCGTCCGTCCTTGTGTTAATGCATTTGGATTAGGATTAGGCGCTTCTATTCAGTTCATTGGAAAATCAACAGATCATCTCACACCAGGACATTTTTGGTGTGAGTTTTTTGAAGGCAGACATTTTTCTGTAGACTATAACTGGGGACTTACAAAACTGGTTGTAGAAGGATTCAAAAAGGATAAAACATTTGTCAAATGGGATAAGTGGTTAAAACCAAACGATATTCCTGCAGTAGAGAGAGTATTATCCTTTCCAAAAATATTAGACGAATTTATTAGCTGGCCAATAGTAAATGTTGAGTTTATTGGCAATAAGATTATAGAAGTACACTTCAGAGAGAATCCTGATTTTGCAAATGATAATTCTGAATATATTCCTGCTTGGAAAGAACCGTCTTTGAGTGAACACCTTGAATATCAACAAGCAGGATACAAATACATTGATGATCCAGATGTTCATGGTAGAATTGGCGCGTTTATAAAATAAATTATTATGATAAAAACTGTTGCCTTTTGCTTTAAAGTATGTGATAATGATTATAGTGAGAAAGAGGTGATCAAATGACTATTACAATGTTTCAGTTAACAGCTTTTCAAAACGAGTACCAATCATTATTAAAGGTGTCCCATCCTGGTGCAGATATTCTAGATCGAATTGGATATCTTGAGCAGACGTTTGATATGATCGATCTAGGAGAAATCAATTTAGATCCGAGATCTAACTTGTTGAAGTCCACAGACCATGTTGCAATACAATGACAGTATATCCAAACATTAAGGAGCTGTCACCATCTCAGCTAGTTTCATATTATATGACGTCTTCGTATCTTTATTACAAAAAAGATAAATCTGTGCTTACAGATGAGGACTTTGATCTTCTTTGTAAACGTCTTTTAAGTGAATGGAAGGATGCCAAACATCCTCATAAGCGCAGAATAAAAAGAGTTGACCTAGAATCAGGAACTGGGTATGCTATTAAAAATTATCCTACTCGTGTAGTGGGTGCAGCAGAATATTGGTATAGCCAATGGGAAGAAGAAAACAATGCAAATGGTTAAAGAAGCAAATATCTGGATTACCTTTCAGAAGGAAGGTATTCACAAGTATCCAGCAGCGCTGGAAGATCCTAAATTAGAAGCAGTTAGCTTCTTAGGTTATCCTCATCGACATATGTTTCACTTTAAAGTGGAAGTAGAAGTATTCCATGATGATAGAGATATTGAGTTCATTCTGTTCAAGCGTGAGTTAGAATCACTCTACGATGAAAAAACTTTGGAATTGGACTACAAATCTTGTGAGATGATTTGTGATGATCTGGCTAAATATATAAAAGATAAATACCCAGGAAGATCAATTACAATCCAGGTTAGTGAAGATGGAGAGAATGGAGCACGTTGCTTTTATCCAGCATCACAACCAGTATAAGAGGTAAAGATGGAAAAATTTAGCAAGTACATGGAAGAACAAGATTATCCAGAAGTCCGTAAGCATCTAAGAAAAGTTGGTAAGGATGGATCTGTATCGTTTACCAATAGCGGCAAGAAGACGACTGGAAAATATGGTGGACTTATGAACAGAGGCGGAAGATCATATGCCAAGGTTCATCACGACAAAGGCATGTCAATGGTTCCACTTCCACAGATACACCACGATAAGTAAAATTAGAATGAGTTTGTTATGGCATTTGGATTATTTGACGTATCTACGTTTGAAAATGAATTAGAAATCATAAAAAAGAAATATGCTGGCGAAGCTGGTATGCGCTATGGTTGGAAAGCTAATAGTGCAGCAGAGTATGATCAAGGTCATTGGAATAGACGCATTCTCAATGATTTTAAAGGTTCTACTTATGATCATGGTGCAATGCCAATGATCAATCACCACCCCGAAGTCAAATTTCTCTGGGAAAATGTTCAACAAGTACTAGGTCCACGAACACTTGTTCGTACATACTGTAATGCATACACTTACGGTACTGATGGGTATATTCATACAGATGACTCAGAAACTAAACGTAAATATGGAGAAGGAGCAATATCAGAAACTGTTATTGTGTATCTTAATAAAGAATGGAAAATGGATTGGGGTGGCGAGACTATTGTATTGGGTGAATCAGAAGCACAAAATGATATTGAAGTTTCTATCATTCCAAAATATGGTAGAACATTTGTTTTTGATTCCCATCGTTTGCATGCAGCGAGACCTCTATCAAGAGCTTGCACAGAACTAAGACAAATAATTGTTTTTAAAACTGCTTCTGATCAGATTAATAATCCTAAGATTGGTTTCTTATTAGATAAAACATCTGATGCTAATCATAGTGGAGGCAAAACAGGTGGATCAACATTATTTGAACACTTGTGGCACTCAGCACAAGTAGCCAGAGCTATTTCTGGAAATTTACCAGAGTCACAACACATTGTAGATGCTACGCTATTCCATTCAATCTATGGTACGGATTATTATAAAGGTAATACACATAAAGTATCTAAAAGTAATGTTCTGGATCATATTGATCCTCAAGCTGAGGAGCTAGCTAGTGAATTTTGTGAAACAACAAACAGAACACCTTCAATTATAAAAAATGCTAAAGGGTGGGATGATATAACACATAGAAATCTACTCATTATGGAATGCGCAAACTTGATTGACCAATCTCCTTGGTACAGTTGGAATACACCACAAAAAAATCGACTAGAGACTATTGCAAAAACATTAGAAATGGTGTATGGTATAAAAGTACCAGGAATAGATAAATCAGACTATATGGCTTTATATCCAACACCATATTGGTCATAATTATATTATAAGTGAATTGAAAGGAATATTATGTCTCGTACTGACTTTTGTCATATTGCCCCCACTCCTCATCTCCATCTAGTTGATGGACGTCCCACACATCTCGTATTAGCTCATCTCATTGAAGAAGATGATTCGTACGTAGATTTCTACTTAGAACAAAAAGAAAAGTATGGTTGTACTATTATTATGGACAACTCTGCTTTTGAGATGTACAAGCAGAATCGTCCTATGTATGATTCTAGTAAACTCATTACTATGGGCGAGAAGATCAAAGCTGACTATATCGTTATGTCAGACTATCCAGACAGTGATCCAGAAGAAACAATTGAAGCTGCTATGGTAATGGCTCCAGTCATTAAAGACAGCGGGTTTGGTACTTTCTTTGTTCCTCAAGGAAGGAAAGGATCAGTTAAAGATCTTCAATATTGTTTTAAGTTTGCAGCTAATCATGCAAATCTGATTGACTATGTTGGAGTTTCTATTCTTGCTATTCCTATTGCTTACAATGTAGAGTCTGGTAATAAACTTCAACGATTCAATTCTCGTCTACGATTCATGCATCAGATATCTAATGATCCAAGTTTGAGTAATATCAAATATAATGGCCAGAAGATTCATTTCTTAGGAATGGTTGATGGTCCTAATGAGATTATGTTTATGGAACATTTTAACCGATTCATTGATACATGGGACTCATCAGCAGGTGTTTGGCTTGGACTGAATGGTATGTCGTTTGATGAATCTCCAACAGGTAGGCTTGAAGGTAAGTTTGAAAAAGAAGTTGACTTCAATTTCAAGACAGATGACGAACATCTATTGAAACTTGCTAAAAAGAATATGGAATGGATCGATGTGTTGACGGCAGCATATCTGAGTAATATGGAAAAGTAAGGATAGTTTTTATGACACAAGAAGATAACGAAGAAGGATTCTATTGGCATCGCACTCATAAGATTGATGAGTGGGTTGAACGTGAGATGATTGAATGTGTTTGGGATTATGTTTCAGAGTTCTATGGTGTGGAAGAAGTAACTGATCTAACCGAAGAACAGATTGAAGAGATTGAAGCATTCCGTACTGAACTTAATGACTATCATCCTTTACATTATGGATTCAGTTGGCTTATCAGCACACATGAATCAGAGACATGGGAAATGGAGCAAGAAAATGAAAATTGATACAGACCGTATTGCTGGTTTCTGTATGAGTCCTTTTGTCACAGGGGGCTTGGGTGTTGCTAATGTTATTTTTGCATTCAACTGGTTACAAACTTTAGCAGGTGTTCTCCTTCTTGTTATTGCAGGGTGGGATTTTTATAAGAACACACAGAGAAAAATATGAGTGATAAAAAACTTTACATTCTAAAGAATCTTGAGAAGAAGAATGTTTGGAATACAGAATATTGGTCAGATGAACGTGGCCGACGTTTTGGCATTGAAGAGATGTTTCGTTGGGGTGAAACCATTCTCGAGTTAGATGAAGATGAAGTATCAGAAATCCAAACATACATTTTTGAAGAAACTCCAATCCAGGTAGGTGACTATTCTATCTATGATAATGGTATGATGGATTGTTGTGCACACGACTTCTTTCAATGTAACAATTTAGATAATCAAGATGATGTAATAACTGTTGATCAGGTTCAAGAAATGTGGGATAATGATCAATATTCAGCCTTCGATGAGGCTGGTTTTGAGGTCGATGAAATCGATCTAGTTTATCATGGACTATGTGAGCTTACGGAGTATAAAAGTGAAAATTGAATACAAATATAATGAAGATAAAATCCTTAAAGAGATTTATGAATACATTACTTCAACATATAATCAACACTATGTTGGTAAGAAGGATGTACAAACAATTGATGTATGGGAGAACATGGGCATTGCTGAGGAGATGTGCATGGGAACCCTTATGAAGTATGCCATGCGTTTTGGTAAGAAGGATGGTAAGAATCCTAAGGATCTTATGAAACTTATCCACTACGCAATCTTAGCTTATAATTTTAGTTTTATGGAGAAGAATAAGGATGATACATCTAGCGAGCAAAACATCAACGTCGAATCTATCGAAGTTTGATGATAATCAGGTTCAACCTAATGCTATTGATCTCAAAGTAGACAAAGTATTCAGGTTAGAACCTAAGGAATTCAGGATCAGTGAAGATGATAAATCTCATAGAGGTTCTGTAGAGATTCTTCCTGATGAGCAAGGATATTTTAATTTCGTACAGGGAACATATGAAATTATTATGGAAGGAATAGTCTCTATAGGGGAAGATGAGGCTGGATGGGTGATTACAAGATCAACATTAAATCGTAACGGATTGTTCCTTACCTCCGGTCTTTATGATAGTGGGTATGAAGGTGTAATGGCTGGTGCTCTCCATGTTAATGGAGGATCAGCAAAGATTAAGAAAGGAACACGCGTCGGCCAGTTCCTTATGTTTAAAGCAGAGTCGTTGAGTTCATATGACGGCGATTACGGTGTTGGTAAAGACCATGACCAGAAGTACGGAGTATAATAATGGAAATCAAAGTATCCTTTGAGGAACTTAGAAAGAAGAAACTCTTTGTAGCAACACCTATGTACGGTGGCCAGTGTCACGGTATGTTTGCAAAGTCAATGGCTGACCTGTCAGCTATCTGTGCTAAGTATGGTATTGAGATGAGAGCATATTATTTGTTCAATGAATCTCTCATCACCCGAGCTCGTAACTATTGTGTTGATGAGTTTATGCGATCAGACTATACACATATGATGTTTATTGACTCTGATATTGGATTCAACCCACAAGACATTCTTGCGTTGATGGCTCTACAAGGATCAGAACCAGGAGATGATCCTTATGATGTGATTGGTGGTCCATATCCTAAAAAGTGTATCTCGTGGGAAAAAGTCATCGCGGCTGTGAATCAAGGTGTGGCAGATGATGATCCAAACCAACTAGAAAACTATGTTGGAGACTATGTGTTCAATCCTGTGGTACCAAAGGGAGGTCAAGCAGAGATCCGTTTGGATGAGCCAGCTGATGTTCTTGAGATTGGTACAGGATTTATGATGACTCGACGTGCTACCTTTGAGAAATATGCAGAAGCATATCCTGATTTTATGTATAAACCAGATCATGTTCGTACAGAACATTTTGATGGTTCGCGTGAAATTATGATGTACTTCCAAGCATTGATCGATCCGGAATCAAAGCGTTACCTATCTGAAGATTATATGTTCTGTCAGTGGGCTCGTAAGATTGGACTGAAGACGTTTATCTGTCCTTGGATGCAACTACAGCATGTTGGTAGCTATGTGTTTGGTGGTAGTCTGCAACACCTCGCAGCCGTTGGTGCATCAGCCACAGCAGACAAATCAAAGATCAAAACAAGATCAGCTAAATAATTATTGGAGTTACTTTATGAAAATCAGTGAAAAGACGATTAATTATTTGAAAAACTTTTCAACTATTAATCAATCAGTATTGTTGAGAGAAGGTAGTAAGCTATCAACAGTATCGCCGCAGAAGAATATTATGGCTGTAGCAAACATTGAAGAGAGCATTCCATCAAGGTTTGCTATCTATGATCTACCAAGATTTATTGGTACGATTTCTTTGTTTGATGAGCCAGAGTATTCCTTTGAGGAGGATCATGTCCTACTATCAGGAGGACAGCAGGCTACTAAATATAAGTTTGCTGATGAGCAAAGTATTGTTGCAGCTCCTGATAAAGAAATAGTATTAGAATCTCCGGAGGTTGAATTCTTTGTTCAAGTAGAAGATCTTACTAATGTTATTAAAGCATGTAATGTGTTGAGACTACCTGAGATTGGTATTGTCGGAGACGGAGAAACAGTATCTATTCAAGCTCTTGATATTAGTAATCAAGATAGTGATAATCATAGAGTGAATGTTGGTAAGACAGACTTACATTTTAGAATGATCTTTAAGCCTGAGAATTTGAAACTTATGAATAGAAACTATAATGTTAGAGTTTCATCAAGAGGTATCGTAGAATTCTCAAGTGATGATCTCAAGTATTGGATTGCCACAGAAGCAGCATCAAAATTTGGAGAGTAGTATGAATTTTACAATAGCAGATATTGATAATGTAGTAAAGATTATTGACGCAGCCTCCCAACGTGGGGCGTTCAAAGGTAATGAATTGACTGTAGTAGGTGCTGTACGTGACAAGTTTGCTGCAATTATTTTAGAAGCTCAAAAACAAAATGAAAAACCTTTTGCAGTTGGACCAGATGGTTTAGCAGAAAAAGTTAAACAAGGTGAGTTGAACTTTGATACAAAATCAGGTAAAATAGATGAAGTAATATCAGAAGATGATAAACAGCTAGCTGAATAGAAAGAAGTATATTATGATTGAAGACTTCCTGTGGGTTGAAAAATACCGTCCTAAAAAAATCTCTGATTGTATCCTTCCTCGTGAACTGGAACTTACATTTAACGACTTTGTTAATCAGAAAAATATTCCAAACCTTTTGCTAAGTGGGGGACCAGGTGTTGGTAAAACAACTGTAGCAAAAGCAATGGTCGAAGAGCTCGGTTGCTCTTATTATGTTATCAATGGTAGTCTCCATGGTAATATCGATACTCTCCGTAACGAGATTATGAACTTTGCATCATCGGTTAGTTTTGATGGTAAGCGTAAGTATGTAATTCTCGATGAAGCAGATTATCTCAATGCACAATCTACGCAACCAGCTCTTCGTAATTTTATGGAAGAGTTTAGTAAGAACTGTGGATTTATATTAACTTGTAATTATAAAAACAGGATCATTAAACCTTTACAATCTCGTTGTAGTACAATTGACTTTGAGATTCCAAAAGATGAAAAGATGAGTGTTGCAAACAAGTTCTTTCACTCAATCCAAGGCATACTGAAGCAAGAAAACGTTGAGTTTGATAAAAAGGTTCTTGCTGATGTGATTCAAAGATACTTTCCTGATTGGAGAAAGGTACTAAACGAACTACAAAGATACAGCGGCTCAGGTAAAATTGATTCTGGTATCTTTGTAAACTTGTCTGAGGAAAAGTTTGAGGATCTTGTCAACCTACTTCGCGGCCGTAAGTTTAGTCAGATGAGAAAATGGGTAGCGCAGAATACAGACTATGACTCATCTTTGATCTATAGAAAACTATACGACCATTCATCTATTCACATGAAGCCAGAAAGTGTTCCTCAACTAGTAGTTACGTTAGCTGATTACCAGTACAAGGAAGCCTTTGTAGCAGATGCTGAAATTAATACTGTTGCTATGTTAGCTGAAGTAATGGTCAATTGTGAGTTCAAAGATTAATGTCTGGTTCTAGTCCTTTCGAGATAATGTCAGCTATTGGTTATACTAAAGATGTCGCAGACTATCCTGAAGAAATAGTCAAGGAAGTCTACAACCACTTTATAATTAATAGATCTCTTTCGTATCATGCTGATTGTCTTGTATATGCAAATGAGATGAACCAACGACATCAATCAGATACCTGGTTACAATTTCACTTTTACCTAAATAGTCTAAGGCCCAGGAAGCGTTTTGCTAAATGGGAAAAGGCTAATAAGGTAGATGATTTAGATACAGTGAAGCTGGCTTATGAATATAATAACAAAAAGGCTTTACAAGTCATAGATCTGCTTAGCGATGAACAAATAAATGAATTAAAAAAAGATCGCAAAGGTGGAGTGGTAAAATGAGTTTGATTGATTCACTCGTAGAAGTGAAGCTAAATGATAGTGAAGATTTTCTAAAAGTAAAAGAAACTCTCACACGCATTGGCGTTGCTTCTCGTACAGACAAAAAACTTTTCCAGTCCTGCCATATTTTACATAAGCAGGGCAAGTACTACATAGTACATTTCAAAGAATTATTTGCCTTAGACGGCAAGCCTACAAACATTTCAGATCAAGATGTTGCAAGACGCAATACAATCTCGAATCTTCTGAATGAGTGGAAGCTCGTCTCTTTGACAGATAATGACAAAACAACAAATCCAACTGCTCCTCTCAGTCAGGTTAAAATCGTACCTTACAAAGAGAAGCAAGAATGGGAATTGATAACAAAATACAGTATAGGTAGAAAAAATTAATTATGGCACGCAGTTGGAAAGACTATTTGATTATCAAAGAATTTCCTGTTGAGGACTTTTCTAAAGATTTAAAGAAAGACATGATCGACAAATTTGTTCAAGACAAGTTTGAAGGAAAGTCGCTTGGAGTAGGATACAATACTGAATATGATAACCCTATGTTTCGAAACAGGGTAGAGATTGCATTCAGGCAAATGATTCACGATCACTTTGTAATTGGAGAACAGCTGCGAAAAATCAAGACATGGATTTATTGTCAAAACGATAAATTGTTTAATAGTGTCTGGCACAGCCATATTGATACAAGTACTATAAATGCAGTTTTTTATATTGATCCTCCAGAACCAGAAGAAGGAGGAGGTCTTGAACTTAGATTCTTAGAACAATCGATTAAGGTTCCAGTTCAAAAAAATATGATCTATATGTTTCCATATTGGATGGATCATAGACCTCTTCCTCAAACTTCAAAGAATTGGAGAGTCAGTGTCAACGTCGAGTACATGACTAACACTCGGCCGGTAGTGAAAGAGTCTGGGGTTATTTGGTAACCGTTGACTTTTAAATTTTAATAATGATATAAATAGTCAGGATGCCGCGTTCAGCGGGTCCATCTACATTCTTGCTTGCAAAAGGAGATAAACATGACAGGCAATACATTTACTTTCCCACGTGGTGCGTTCGTTGGTTTCGACCACATCTTTAATGATCTAGAAAGAATGGCTTCGGCTCATCAGAAGGATCATTATCCACCTCACAATGTAGTAAAGCATAGCGACGATGAGTATCTTATTGAGCTCGCTGTTGTTGGGTTTAAAGAATCTGATATCAAGATTACTATGCACGATGGAATCCTTACTGTTAAAGGAGATCGTGACAAGAGACGAAATCAGGAACTTTATGTCCATAAAGGTATTTCAGGTCGTAAATTCGAAAGATCATTTAGACTTTCTGAATTTGTAGAAGTAACTGGAGCCGATCTTGAGGATGGTTTGCTTACAATTCATTTGGAGCGACTAATCCCAGAAGAAAAGCGTCCCCGTCAAATTTCAATTAACAACGGGGTATCCAAAAATGACACAACTAGTGCTGAACTACTCAACGAGTCTGCTTGACGGAATCTTGAGTGCAATCAAAACAACCTTCAAAGGTATCGTAACAGGTATAATCCTTGCACGAGCCAATTCTGCCAACTATTATGTAGCTGAGCAGTTGATTCGTTACGGTGAATATCCAAATCACACAGTGGCCCAGCTACATTATGAATTAAACCAAAAAACATTAGAGAGCATCAAATGAGTACTTTAGTGGAATGGTTTAAAAAATTGTCGATGTCACCAGCTGAGAGATATCTATCACAAGCCACTGATCATTACGATCTTGAGCAGAGACAGAAAGAACTCAGATATAAAGGCATTTGGATCTAATGTGGCCTTATACCGAAGAAGAAAATGATGCATTAAAATAAACTAAATAGAGGAGCGGTGATCCGCTCCTTTAGCTTTTATGGAGGTATTAATGCAAGGACCCAAAAAAGTTTGCGCAACATGTGGCCATAAATGTCACTGTTACCAACCAGACTGTGATGAATGTGCAAATGATGTATGTACTAAATGTAACTGTCACTTGACTCCTCCTGATAGTATGATACCAGATACGTTTTATAAAAACCCGGGTTAAAGTAATGAGAAACGATACTAATAAAGCACATAGATATATTGTCACTAGAATAGATCAACTCAAGGAAGATCTTAATAAAGCTGGTGACCCTCACGATCGAATGTGGTATAATAGATGTATACAAGAATTGAATTGGGCAGCTCAGATGATGGATCAACCAACTCATAATTGTTACATGGAAGAAGATGACTTAATTAGAAAAGCAGGAGCATGGTAATGGATATCAATCAATTAAGAAAAGAACTCGAACTCGACGAGGGAGTAAAACATGAAATATATCTCGATCATCTCGGCCTTCCTACTTTTGGCATTGGTCATCTGGTTAGGGACGACGATCCAGAAAGGGGCCAACCCGTTGGAACACCAGTATCAGAATCAAGGGTGATTGACGCGTTTGAAGCGGACGTAGAAACGGTTTTAAACGATTGTGAGACGCTGTATGACGACTTCTACGATCTACCAGAAGAGATGCAGCTAGTAATTGCCAACATGTTGTTCAACATGGGTAGGCCCCGTTTGAGTAAGTTCAAAGGAATGAAGGCAGGTGTAGATGCAAGAGATTGGAACGAAGCAGCAGACCAAATGGTCGACAGCAGATGGTACAGACAAGTTACAAACAGAGCAGATAGACTCGTTGAAAGAGTCAGAGCACTCGCGTAGCAAATATTCACAACGTCAATGGGATAGAACTGTTGGCTGGGGTAAAGTACCAGACGAGTACAAAATTTAATTACGAGGATGATATGTTAGACAAACTGACGGAATTTTTTATTAAAGTGTTTAACATAAAAGAAAATACACCAGTAAGATATCTATCTGGTGTTGGCAGAACAAGTAATACAGATAAAAATTGTTGACTCAAAATCAAAGTGGCTATATAATTATATAATGGATTTCTATACACACATAAGTCTCGATCGACGTAAAGAAAATATTCTCTTGCGTGGCTACGAAAACGGTGAGCGAGTTGCTCACACAATACCTTACCGTCCTTACCTGTTTGTGCAAGATCGTTCAGGTAAGGCTACTCATCGATCTCTCAAAGGTGTACCAGTCTCTAAGCTAGAGTTTGAGTCACCTAAAGAACTCTCAAACTATGTCAAGCGTTACAAGGATGTATCAAACCATCAGTGCTTTGGTATTCATGTAACTCGTTATGGAAATGACTTCAATGGTGAGCTATCAACAAGAGTTGATTGCAATCTAGGCATGTATGCATACCTCAACGATAACTTTGAGAACATTGAGTATGATGCTACCAAGATCAAAGTAATGAATATTGATATTGAGGTTGCTGCTGATCAAGGATTCCCTTCTATCGATGATGCTCTAAAAGAGATTACCGCTATTACAATTCTTGTGGACGATCTCTATATCGTACTTGGTTGTGGTGACTACACTCCTCATAGAGAAGATGTTAAGTATCTTAAATGTAAGGATGAGGTGGATTTACTTCACAAGTTTATTAGTATCTGGAAGAGTAAAAAGTATGGTCCTGATGTTGTGACTGGATGGAACGTAGAGTTCTTTGACATCCCATACATTGTCAATAGGATCAACAGAGTACTTGGTGATCAATATAGTAAAATGTTATCTCCGTTTGGTGTACTAACAACCAGACGTATTGAAGTTATGAATCGTGAGATGGTCACATATCTTCCTGGCGGCATCAGTGTACTTGACTATATGCAGCTGTATCGTAAGTTCTCGTACAAGATGCAAGAGTCATATAAACTTGATCATATTGGACACGTAGAACTTGGAGAGCGTAAGCTCGATTATTCTGAGCACGAATCTCTACTTGAGCTCTACAAGCAAGACTTCCAAAAGTTCGTTGAGTATAACATTCGAGATGTTGAGATTGTTGATAAGCTCGAAAAGAAGTTTAAGTTTATTGAACTTGTCTATGCTATGGCATATGATGGTTTGGTTAACTACAACGACACCTTTACTTCTGTGCGTATGTGGGATATTATGATTCACAATTATCTTGCTCGTGATAATATTGTAACTCCTATCCTACACTATGATAATACAAAAGAAAAGGATAGACAGATTGAGGGTGCGTTTGTTAAGGATCCTTTGACTGGTATGCATAAATGGGTTGTGTCTTTTGACTTGAACTCTCTATATCCTCACCTGATCATGCAATACAATATATCACCTGATACGTATGTTGGTAAGATTGGAGGACATCATACAATCGACAGTATTATTGATGGTGCTTGGAACGACCCTTCTATCCGTGCTGAACTTAAAACCAACAATACAACTATTGCTGCATCTGGTTGTCTGTTTACGAAAGACCAGCAAGGCTTCTTGTCTAAGATGATGGAAAAGATCTATGAGGACCGCAAAGTTTGGAAGAACAAGATGCTTGATGCAAAGCAAGAGAATGAGACTAATCCTGATCCTAAATGGGAAGCTATGATTGCTCAATGTAACTCTATGCAGATGGCTAAGAAGATTCAAATGAACAGTGCTTATGGTGCGCTTGGTAATTTATACTTCAGATGGTTTGATCAAAAGTATGCTGAGTCTATTACTCTATCTGGCCAGCTATCTATTCGTTGGATAGAAAAGAAAATGAACGAATATCTAAACAAACTATTTGCCACGGAGAACCAGGACTATGTTATCGCCTGCGATACAGATTCGATGTATATTACTCTTGACAAACTTGTTAGCAAAGTATATGAAGATAGAGTTGATGTATCAACAGAAACCATCATTAACTTTCTTGACAAAGTATGTTCTGAGAAACTTGAACCATTTATTGATACATGTTACGAGGATCTCTCTAAATATGTTTCTGCTTATGACCAAAAGATGGTGATGAAGAGAGAGGCTATTGCTAACAAAGGTATATGGACTGCTAAGAAACATTACATTCTAAATGTATATGACAATGAAGGTGTTCGTTATCAAGAACCTCAACTGAAGATTATGGGTATTGAAGCTGTCCGTTCGTCTACGCCTGCAGCATGTAGAGATAATATTAAGAAGGCTCTCTCTGTAATTATGAATGAAAGTAATGATGATCTGATTAGTTTTATTGAAAACCTTAGAGCAGAGTTCAAGACTCTACCATACGAAGACATTGCCTTCCCTCGTGGAGTTAAAGATCTTACTAAATGGAAAAGCGATCTAACATTATATAAAAAAGGTACACCTATTCACGTAAGAGGAAGTTTAACCTACAATAAATTGCTTGATGAACTAAAGATAAATGATAAATACCAGTACGTGTATGAAGGCGATAAGATCAAATTCTGCTATCTTAAACTTCCAAATAGGATCAGAGACAATGTCATCAGTATTCCTGGCACGGTGCCTAGAGCATTCGGATTGGATGAAACTATCGACTTCGACAAGCAATTCGACAAAGGGTTCCTCGAACCCATTCGTACGATTACTGAAAAGATTGGCTGGAAGGTAGAAAAGATAGCTACCTTGGAGGACTTTTGGTCGTGAATGATAATGTGATACCTTTCCCCGATAAAATTAACGAGACAAAGAATAAAAAAAACGTTGAGCTCAAGCTGAAGATTGAAAATAGAATGCAAGTTCTAGAAGATATGATGTTACAAAATATACATCTTGATGATAAAGAATTTGTTAAAGAACACATATCTGAAATCACCAAATTTTGGTCAATACTATCAGAAGAAGACAAAGAATATTGTCAAGTAGCAAGACACGCATGTGATGAGGGATGGTCATGGAAATGAAAAAGTTAGATATGCGTCAACAGTTAATGGTTATCACAGCTGAAGAATGTAGTGAGCTGATTCATGTGTTAACTAAAATTCTTCGGCGTGGGGAAGTAGATGATGAGCTCAGAGAGAAGCTAGTAGAAGAAATTGGTGATGTTTATACAATGATAGATTTGATGCATGATTTTGATTTAGTCAGCTGGGAAGAGATAGAAGACAGAGCTGATGACAAAAGAAAAAAATTAAAAAAATGGAGCGGCCTATATGGTTAAACCCAACGAGAATTTTCATCTTACTGTAAAAGAACTAGCATTAATAGAAGTTGCACTTATAACACTAAAATCAACCAATAAAAATAGACACAATGAATGTACTGATCTGCTAGCTAAGTTCTACCACCAGAAAGTGTGGTATAGACCAAAAGATGAACAAATATATGTTAGTGGTTAGGAGAGTATAATGTCAGAAGATTTTGATTTTGGTTTTAGTCTTGTAGATGAAAACGAATTAGAAGCTGTACAACAAGCTACAAATCAAGCCACTACAGCATCACAAACAGCAACTGAAATGCAATCTAAAATTGACAGATTGTATAATATGGTTATGCCCCTTTTGAATAATCTACAAGAGAATCCTGAAAAAGAATATATATACTGGCCCAATCGAGTAGATAAGATTGAGTTGTTTAGAGATAAATTACAAGCGGTGTACAAATCTTGATACATTGGTTAGCATTAATAACAGCAATAGCTATTGCAGGAGTTGCAGCATGGTACTCAATCATTGGATTGATGGCTATCTTTGCCGCCTCTGCTGTTGCCATTGCTATAATGGGAGCAGTACTAGAAGTTGGTAAACTCGTCACTGCATCTTGGCTATATCAGAACTGGAAAGAAACACCAGTCCTTCTCAAAACATATTTAACTGCAGCAGTTGTCGTACTAATGTTTGTTACGTCAATGGGTATCTTTGGTTTTCTATCAAAAGCTCACATTGAACAAACTATAACATCTGGAGATAATTCGTTGCAAATTTCCCTTATAGAGGGTAAAATAGATCGGGAACAAAGGAGAATAACAGATGCAGAGACAGTTATTACGCAACTCGATAATGCGGTCCAGACGCTCATCGACTATGACAGGATTAGAGGAAATGAAGGAGCGATCGCAGTTAGAGAAAGCCAACGAGATGAACGTAGTCGACTGGAAGGAAGCATCGGAAACGCTGCAGAAAAAATTGGAGTCCTCCAAGAAGAAAAGTTAGTCTTAGAAAAAGAACAGCTTAGTCTTGAAGCTGAAGTAGGTCCAATCAGATATATAGCAGCACTTGTTTACGATGAAACAAACAAGGATAATCTAGAAGAGTCAGTTAGATGGGTTATCATTATCATCATATCAGTGTTTGATCCATTAGCAGTATTATTGTTAATAGCAGCAAATCAAGGGTTGACTAATAACCGTAAAGCTGATATAATCAAAACTGAGTCAAAGAAGAGCTTCTTTCAAAGATTCGAAGAGGCTATTGGAATGAATCAAGATGAAGGTAAAGATGTTGCAGACTATAAAAATATTAAGAAAAAGATTTTGCCATCAGACAAGGTTGAAATTGACAAGCAAAACATTGCTAAATTTTAGGAGTATATAATGAGTAATTTTTTCAGAGATCTTGTTGAGGAGATTAAAGATGAAGATACAAACATCGCAGCAGACGGATCTGGATCAAGTGAATTCACCGGAACTGTCGATACTGGATCGTACATACTTAATGCTGTCCTTTCAGGCAGTCTCTATGGTGGCGTTCCTAATAACAAAATTACAGCATTTGCTGGTGAAAGCGCAACCGGGAAGACTTTCTTTGTACTTGGAGTCCTCAAGCGTTTCCTTGATGATAACCCAACTGGTGGTGTCGTCTACTATGATACTGAAGCAGCTGTAACAAGAGTAATGATGGAGGAGAGGGGAATTGATACTTCAAGAGTCATTATTGCGGAACCTGACACGATTCAGAAGTTTCGTACTCACGCGCTTAAGATCGTGGAAACTTACGAAAAACAAAAGAATGCCCCGCCTATGATGATGATCCTTGATTCGCTTGGTATGTTGTCTACCACAAAAGAAATGGAAGACACAACATCAGGCAAAGAAACAAGGGACATGACTAAGGCGCAGGTTATTAAAGCCACATTCCGTGTGTTAACACTAAAACTTGCCAAGATTAAAGTACCTATGCTTGTTACTAACCATGTCTATGATGTTGTTGGATCATATATTCCAATGAAAGAGATTGGTGGTGGTACAGGTCTGAAGTATGCAGCATCTACTATTGCTATGCTTACTAAGAAGAAAGATAGAGAAGGTACTGATGTTGTTGGTAATCTAATTAAAGTCAAGACGTACAAATCTCGTTTCTCAAAAGAGAACAAAGATGTCACTGTCAGACTGTCATTCGATAAAGGACTAGACAGATATTTTGGTCTAGTCGAATTAGCTGAGAAGTATGGTGTATTCAAGAAAGTGTCTACTAGACTTGAAATGCCTGATGGTACAAAGGTATTTGCAAAATCTATTATGCAAGACCCAACAAAATACTTCACAGAAGATGTTATGGCTCAACTAGAAGTTGCAGCTCATAAAGAATTTAGCTATGGACAGGATGATGATGATAGAGAAAACGATACTGGAATGTCTGACGACGAATGAACTTTATGCACGTAAAGTTCTACCATTCCTAAAAAAAGAATATTTCCAAGATAACACTGAGCGTAGTTTGTTTGGTGTTATCGAGGACTATATCAAGAAGTATAATGGTGTCCCAGTAAAGACAGCATTAGAAGTTGAGGTCGATAAGATGGAGAATCTATCTGACGACCAATACACCCAACTTGGTGACTATATCAAACAAATGTCTAATCCAGATGTTGATTTGACATGGGCTATGGATAGCACCGAGAAGTGGTGTCAAGATAAAGCTGTGTATAATGCAGTTATGGAATCTATCCAGATTATTGATGATAAGACAGGAAAAACAACAAGAGGTAGTATTCCAGAAATTCTATCTAACGCTCTTGCTGTGTCTTTTGATAATCACGTTGGACACGATTTCTTAGAAGATAGTGATATACGTTTTGATTTCTACCATAGAAAGGAAGAGAAGATTCCTTTTGATCTTGATTACTTTAATAGAATTACAAAGGGTGGTCTAAGTCGTAAATCATTAAATATTGCGCTTGCTGGTACAGGCGTTGGTAAATCATTATTCATGTGTCATTGTGCTGCTGGCAATCTGATGGAAGGTAGAAATGTTTTATACATTACATTAGAGATGTCAGAAGAAAAGATTGCAGAACGTATTGATGCAAATCTACTTGATGTTACTGTAGATGAACTCAGCATCCTACCTAAAGATGTTTATGATAAAAAGGTAGGCAGAGTTAAAGATAAAACTCATGGTAGATTAATTATCAAAGAATACCCAACAGCTAGTGCAGGAAGTACTCACTTCCGTCATCTACTAAACGAACTCAAGATTAAGAGAAATTTTCAACCAGATATTATATATATTGATTACTTAAATATTTGTATGTCATCAAGATTAAGAGGTGGCAATAATGTTAACTCGTACACATATGTTAAAGCAATTGCAGAGGAGCTACGAGGTCTCGCAGTGGAATTTAACCTGCCAATCGTCAGCGCAACACAAACAACTAGATCGGGTTACGGAGCTAGTGATGTGGGGCTTGAAGACACCTCGGAGAGCTTTGGTCTTCCGGCCACTGCTGATCTTATGTTTGCGCTTATTAGCACCGAAGAACTCCAAGACCTTGGACAATTAAAAGTTAAACAATTGAAGAACAGATACGCAGATCCAACGATGAACAGAGGATTCTTAGTTGGTATTGATAGACCTAAAATGAGATTATATGACCTTGATCCGGCTGAACAGCAAGGTCTTATAGACGGTCCTAAGATTGGTGATGACTCGCCAGTCTTTGATAAGACCGTAATTGGGGAAAAGTTCAACAAAGAAAAACTTAAAACATTGGAGTTCTAAATGTCTAACACTATCAATTATCAAACATACTATAATAATAATGAGTGGACTGTTTGCGAAGTAGAAACAGAACACGAAATTGCCCACTTTGATGAAAACGTAGATGCATCAGAATATTGTACCTTCCTCAATTTAGGTGGAGGGTTTGATGGATACACTCCTCAGTTTATCTTTAATGGTGTGGATAACGAAGAATATAATATTGAAAATTTTGATATAAATATCGATTTCATCGAGGATTAGTTGTTGACCTTTTTTACTTTTTGTTATAAAATAAATAATAGAGTGAGAGAGGTACTAATGAACTACATAGATATTTTTGGAAGTACAAAAAATAAAAGAGATCTAGCTGCTGACGTTGTTCAGTATTGCATTAAAAACTTAATGCCTAAAATTAGATCTTTAGATATCTCAGTTAGTCTAACTAAAATTGAAGGTGCTGATGGCTTCTGTATGGAAGGTGAAAACAACAGAACCTTTGAGATTGAGATAGATAAAACTCTCTCGTATGACGATTTCGTAACTTGTATTTGTCACGAAATGGTTCATGTTAAACAGCATGTACGTAATGAGTTGGTTGACAAGGGTGTGT
>Ga0222719_10000364_pt1 | contig 45225 bp, 48 predicted proteins | sample C33_34DmetaG_FD_165039 | JGI IMG/M metagenome (GOLD analysis project Ga0222719, IMG submission 165039) | Estuarine water microbial communities from San Francisco Bay, California, United States - C33_34D | ecosystem: Environmental > Aquatic > Marine > Unclassified | place: USA: California... | reverse complement strand
ATTCAGGACACGCTTTTGCTGCTAAACGACTACTTTCATAAACTCCCCAAGGTGTTACCCATTCGCATTTAAAGTTAGGATTTAACTTTCCTGTTTTACTTGCTGTTAGACGATGTCGTGTTTCTGCTGTACGAGGAGGTTGCTTACAGCCTTTCTTTTGTTTGCTTACATTTTTTGCGTGTTTTTTACGCAAGTTTTCATATAACCGAGAACGTTTAATAACGTTGTTACGTTCTTTTGCTTTTCCACGTCCTGTAAGATAAAATATAGCACTAAGCATTTTATTACGTGCTTCGCCTTCTGTCATTTTAGTTAATAGTAAGTGACAGACAAAGTGTTCGCGGGCAGTTAGTGCTACAAGGTTATCCTTGCTATTATCTCCGCCTAAACTTTTAGGAATAATGTGATGATTTTCTGTGTAACTAAAAATAGTTCTTGACTTTGCTCGTTCTATTATCGTATTATAGATACGAGTATATTTGTTGTCTATAAATAACATTGCTGTTGTACTCCAATACAATAGAGCAGTTGGAGCGGCAACTCGCGAACTGCACCTTACAATGTTATTTACCTTTTTTCTTCTGTCTTCCGCTTTTCATGTTCGCACACCAGTTCAGCATCTTAGCACGTTCGCCGCTTGCTTTTTTAGCACGTTTGCGTAGGCTTGTTACTGAACCTTTACAACTAGCACCAGCACGTTTTACACGCCCTGGTCTACTTTTACCCTTTTTTTTACCGTCGGCAAAGTTTTCTTCTATTGCACTCCATGCTTCTTCTAGTGCATTAAACAAGTCGCCTGTATTTTCTGTAGACAACACATCATCTACAGTATTTTTTGCACGTTCGCCATCTGGATGCTTAGGATTAATAGTTACAACTTCGCCATTCATTAGTTCTGCAAAGTTTGCTGCTTTGCCTAAACGGTCTAACACTTGATGTAGTTTGTCTTGAGGATCGTGATTACCACGTTCATACCCAGGCTTGCCACGTAGTTCTAGACGGTTTTTATTTTTAGGTTTAATGTGCAGGGTGTCAAAATCTTCACCACGTTGAAACTGTAGTTTTACGCTTTCGGTTAGTCCTAGATTAAACAGTGTATTAGGACTGTTTTTAGATTTTTTAGATATAACAGGAGGACGTCCATCCTTGTCTACGTTAAAGCCAAACTTTGCTGCTTCTTTAGAAACTTGATCTACGCCAACATCAGGGGTAGTGTTAACACCTTTTACAATGCGTCCAACGCCTTCGTCTAGCTGATCTATTTTCATTTCTTACGTCCTCTAAAACTAGGTTGTCCAGTCATGTACGGTAAACTAAACCATAGTTTAAACCAATCTGGATCTCCCGGCTTTAATCCTAGCTCACGTTCTTTTTGTTTTAGTTCATTTGCAGTGTGTGATATATTCTCAAGAGATACAGTGTTTTGCCAAGGTTGTGGCTCGTTTACACCTGCTAGTCTCTTGAGTTCTTCTAAGTCCATTACACACCTGCTAACATTTTGATTCTATCTAGCTCAACACTTTCGTTTGGTCTTGCCATATCTTGCATTAGTTTTTCAATAACTGCTATTTTTGTTTGATAGTATTCTGCTTGTGTTCTAAGAGCAGGGTCGCCTTGAAGTTCTTGAACCATTCCTTTTAGTTCATTAATAAGTCCTGGAAAAGTATCTACACCTCTTACTTCTCTACCAAAGTCGGATTGTAACATTCTTTCAATAGTAACCCTAGCAACTGCTTGCGGTATTTCGCCTGCAACTTCTGCTTGAAGTTTCTTCATAGCATTTAAACTTTGTGTTTCTTGTGCTGGTGTGTTTTGTTGATAGTTTAGTGCAGGATTTAAAATAGCATCACGGAACTGTGTTGGAAGTTGTCCATCAGTACCATTGCCGTATGCTTGCTGGAATCTTGATATTTGCTGCGCTGTTGCTGTAGTGCTGTCTACGCTTGGTGCTGCATCTGCGTCTGGAGCAGTTATGCCTTGTGCTGATTGGAATGCTCTTTCGTCATCTGTAGCTTGTCTAGCTAGTTGATCAGCACCAGAATCGCCACCTGCATCAGGTTGTGACATAGTAGGAGCATCTGTGCTTGCAGTTGGAGTAGGTGTAGTTCTATCAACTGTTGGTACTAGCTCTGCAATGTATTCAGCCATAGCACCATTTTCTGCCCAATCATCATTTAACCCTTGTTCAACTGCGTCTGCTGTTATTTTTCGTATTAACTGATCTTCAGGATAGTTTCTACGTATACGAGTTAGTTCAGCAACTTGCGCTCTAACAAACTCTTCAGTTGCTTGCTTTGCTGCTTCTTCACGTCTTGCTGCAACTTCTGCATTACCATCACCACGACCTGATCCAGTAACTTCTGGTTCATCTGTTAGTCCTTGCTCTCTGTTTAATCTGTCAATATAGTCCTGACCTTCTCCGTCTGCTTTAGATCTTGTAAACGGATTACCACTGTTAAAACTTGTGTCAATACTACCGTCCGGACGTCTAACAACAAAAGTAGTAGGATTGTTTGGTGACGGAGTAATACGCCATTGCCCAGTGCCTTCTATTTCATTGTCACGCATTGTGCTTGCAGGATCTGCAGGACGTTCTACACCCATGCCTTGAGCTCGTTGTGCATCTTGACCGTCTATGCCTGCACCGGCTGCACGTTCTTGATCTGCTTCAATATCTGCTTGTGCAACACGTATTAGTCCTTGTAGATCATTACTTGTTTCTTCTGTACCGTTTGGACGTACAAGTAAGAACATGTCTTCACCGTCTACACGACCACGCTTTATTTCATAACCGTCTGGAAGACCTTGTGCAAACTGTGGGTCAACATCTTGCCAACCGTTGTCCGGTTCTACAACTTGCTGACTCATTACGTCATCTTCTGTACCACGAGGTTGCCCATTGTTGTCAGCAGCTCTACGATCTGCTTCTGCATCACCGTCGCCTCTGCCGCCAGTTTCTGGTTCTTCAGGATACTTGTCTGCAACTACACTATTCATTTTAGAAATAGTGTTTGCACCAGGATCACCGTCTACAGTTAGATCATTGTCGCCTTGGAACTTGCGAACTGCGGTTGCCGTCTTTTTACCAAACCATCCGTCTGCTGTACCAACATCATACCCTAAATCGTTTAGTGCTTGTTGAAGAGCTTTAACTTCGTCTGACTTTACACTACCGCGTTTGCTACGTTTCCACAAACTGTCTGTAGTATCGATTGCTTTTAGTGCATCAGCATATTCAGGAGCTTCTGCTTCGTTTAATGTTTTATAAAAAAGTTCACGAAGTAGCATCGTCATCTCCCATCTTGTTTTGTCTATTCAACTTAGTATCAAGAATGGTCATTACTTCTTCACTAAAGTTGCCAAATAGGTCTACTATAAACTTACGTGCAGTATCATCATCTAGTGTTGCATATTGCGCACGAAGTTCTGTTGCACTTGTAGCGGGTTGACCTAGCACTGTAAAGTTTAGTGTAGGCGCAGTTACAACGTATGCATGTTTATCGAAGGTTTCAAAGTTTCCTCTGTTTGCATCAGCATCTTGTAAGTAACTTGCAGATCCATCCTTTTTAGGTGCAAAACTAAATCTAGGATCAGTATCCATATCCTTTGCACCTACTAAAAACTTAGCAACTGTAGTTGTTGCATCGTACTTACTGAGTATTTCGTCAGGCTTATACGGAACTCTACATTGCACTACTTTACTAGGATCAATGCCTGTTAGTGAAATCATTTTTAACTTTTCGTCAAACGTGAAAGGACTTTTTGGAGGTTCAACTTTAGCACTTGTAGCAATAAAGCACTTTTCAATACCGTATACTTTTACAGCAGAATCAAAAACTGCTTTATGTCCTTTATGGAAAGGATGAAAACGTCCTGCATATATAACAACAACTCCTTGCGGAGTTTCTGCTTCGTACAATGCGCTACTAGTATTGCTGTATAACTCTCTTAACTTCATTATTGCCCACCTGTTTCTGTGCTAAAGATCTTCTGTGCAATGCTTTCTATTTCTGTTTCGTCGAGTAATGTATCAGGATCAGCATTAATGGAAAATGTTTCTACATATTGTTTACATGCATTTAAAATAATAGCTTTTAACTCTGCACTAGGATTAAGCTCTTGACCTTTTTTGTGCTTAGAACACATGCGGTCAACAGTAGGAAAGTATTCTCTACGGTAGAACACAGGATCGTTAACCATATATTGATGAACGTCATCTGCTACATCAAAATCAAAACGTGCCTTTTCGGACTCTTGTTCGCTGTTGAAAAACTCTCTTAATAACATATTACCATTTCCTACATGACCAGTAACGTGCCTTGTGACGCGGCCCTGGATTATCACAGTTATGTCTAGCACGGAAACTTCTACGTCTTGCCGGGTTAGACTTTTTAATCTTCATATCAGGATCACCAAAGTTAACTTTAACTACGTTACCCTTGGGATTCTTTACATATACTTTAAACTTTTTAACATCGCCGCGCATTGGCTTACCAAGTTTAACTTTACGTCCTTGATATTCTGCTTCGTCGATTACTTCATCTTCATTGAACCATAAATCACCGTATGCTTCGTAAAAGTCATCTCCGTCATATGTTTCTTCTCTAACATCAGGACCGCTTTGCAAGAATGGGTCATTTGCACGTTGTTGTGCTATTTGGTCTTTTGTAGGTGCTGTAGTTAAATCTATGTCGTCTGGCATAGCTGCTATTACTTCTTCTGGAGTAGCACCCATATTAAGAGCAGTTTTAATCATGCTAAGAGGATCGTCAAACAGTTTAAGATTTTTAAGATCGTTTAGTCTACGTTCTTTTGCACCGTCACGTTTTGCTAGTTGAGTCTGTGCCATACGCTGCTGTGCTGCTGGATCAACTAAACTTTTAACAATGTCAAGATTTTGATTCGCATCTTCAGCTAGATCGTCTGCTGTAATCTCAATATCAAAGTTATCGTATCCTTGTGTATACAAGTGTGTGTACAAATGATCTGCTAGTTTGTCTGCTTCCGCATCGTTTGGTGATTCACTAATACCAATACGGTATACAGTTTTACCACCTTTTGCTTCAAACACTAGATATTCTGTTTCACTTTCTAAAAGTGACTCATTAACGTTTTCAAAACATGCAAGAAATGTTCTACTAAAGTTACTATCCGGTTTGTCATCAAATACTATACTAATAAAGTTATCCATCATTTATTCCTTATTGATAATACGGCAAGTATCCAGTAGTACCGTTTACGCTAATCTCTATCCAACCTGCAGGTGTTGTACCGTTAGTTGGTGTACCTTGTCCTACACCAGCATCAATACGCAATGTGTCAGTTACAGCATTACCTATTCTAGTTGATCCTGAACTGTTAAATGCAGTTGATGTAGTCAACGTTGCGATTGTAACAGAAGCAGGTAAACCAATCTGTTGACTGTTTCCGCTCTTAGTACCAACTTCAATCTCGTTTGCAGTACCAGTTACAGTATCAAGACCAGTGTTATTAACAGTATAGTTGCCTGCACTTTCTGTAACACTAATAGCTGTACCTGCAACAACACTTAGCGCACCACTGTTAGTAATAGTTAGCGTTTTGCTGGTGTTGTCACCTGCAACTGTGATACCGTCACCACCTGTAACATTTAGTGTTGCGTTGTTACTGCCTGCTGTAATATTAGTTGATCCTGTAGGTGTAACTGTTTTAAAGATGTTTTGATCGCTACCTCTGTCAGTGTTAGTTACGCTAACAGAACCAGTAGCACTTGTGTTTGTGCTTAGTCCGGTGCCTGTTGTAATATCTACAACACCGTCATTAACTATTTCAATAGCACCATTAGTTGCATCAATGTTAACATTAATACCTGTGTTGCCAAAGAATGTAAATGTATCTGTGTTGCCGCTTACGCTATAACTTCCAGTTTCAGCAAATGTAAACGATCCAATAGCATCTACAACTGAGATAGTTTTAACAATATCTTGACTGCTGCCTAAATCAGTGTTAGTAATAGTTCTTGTAGCATCACCAGTCCAGTCAGTTACACTAGCGCCAAAGCTAATGCCTGTGCCAGGTTGTATTGAGTTTGGAGTTTGTGCTGTAATAGTAATAGCAGCACTGCCGTTAAAGCTAACACCGTTAATGTTACGAGCAGTTTCCAGTGTTGTTGCTGTTGTAGCGTTGCCTGATAATGCTCCTGAGAATGTACTAGCAGTAACACTATTAACACCTGACACTACAACTGATCTATCAAATGTCCAACTGTCTGTTCCATTTACATATATAAGATCAGCAGTTCCGTCTACGCCTAAGTCTACTTCAATACCTGCACCATTTGCTGCGGCTGCGTTTGAAGAACCGTCTGCAACAGTAATAAGTTTGTCTGTAACTACTAAATCAGTTGAGTTAACTGTAGTAGTTGTACCGTCAATCTGTAAGTTTCCGGTAATAGTTACATTACCATCAAAGGTACTTGTACTTGTTCCGCTAACAGTTAGTTGACCACCAACAGTTAAGTCACCGCTAGTACTTACACTTTCATTATCATAATCAGCATGTAGTATTTTAACTGGAAATCCGCTTCCGTCTGTAGATCCACCTAGTACAATAAAATCGTCTTTTGAGTTATAAAAGTTTACAATAGTTGCTTTATATGCATCACCACTTGCGCCCGATGGTTCACTGTTATACCCAATAACAAACGGAACACTAGTATAATCGCCTGTGTTAACTGGAGTGTGTGTATTGTCAAATACTTCAAACTTGTAGAAGTATGAACTTTGGTTAGCACTTAGTACTGCTTCGTCGTCTTCTGTGCCAACTCTAATCTTAGCAACTGTTCTATAACTTGACCATGCATCCTGTGCAGAAAGACCGATAAACTCAATCTCTCCCATATCATTGTTAATAGGAGGATTTTTTCTATCACTTTGTAATCTAATAGTTGCAGTAGAACCATAGTTAGCAAATGCATCTGCAGATTGTACTTTAAAGTTGGGCTCGTTACCTGATACTACCATACCACCTGTAAATGTAGCACTTAAAGGAAACGCTTGTGCTTTTAGTTCGCCGTCTACTTCTAGTACGTTACTAACATTAAGTTTTGCAGTTTCGATATCAATACCAGTATTACCTGTACCACCTAAAGTTATATTGGTATTGTTTGCACCAATGTTTAGTCGTGTTGTACCTGACTGTATAGTTGTAGTAGCAGCATTAAATGTTATATCACCCATTGTTAATGTGCTAGTAATATCTGCCGTTGCAACTTGTACATTATTAAATGTACTAGTTCCTGATGACTGTATGTTACCCGTGATAACACCACCAACAGTAATACCTTCTCCGTCTACACGTAGCGGAAGGACTAAGTTACCTGCTTCTCTAACATAAAGTTCGTATCGTGATTCTAGTCCAAGTTGTGTGTTGTTTGAAACAGACATTTCAAACTGTCCGTATGTAACAGAGTTACCAGCGTTATCTCGCCCGTCATATTGTAGGTTTGCAAGTTTACCAATAGCCTGATCTGAATGTTTTATAGTGAATAGTGCGGCAGTGTTTTGTTGATCGTCTACGTTATTAAAGGTATAGTTTGCTACGTTGTTATTTTGAGTACTAACACTAATACCAACGTCTTGACTTGCGGCAGCAATAATAAGTCCTTTTAATGAAGTTTGTCCTCTTTGAACAACGTCATTAAGTGTATCGGTAAATGGAGGAATATCAGCAGACGTAATAAATGTTAGACCAGGGTCTCCATCACCGTCGTTTACTAAGTCACTAGTGTTTATAGGTATTGGCGGAAGTCCGTTCAAATCAGCGTAGTTGCCACTAAACGTACTTACAGGCAATCCTGCTTGTCTAATAATACCAGTAGCAGTAATATTTGCAACTTGCGAAATATCACTTCCACTTAAATCTAAGTTGTCGCCGATTGGAAGTTCTTTTATTTTATTATTATCGCTTACATCAACGATTAAGGGTACTCTATCTGCCATCTCTTGTATTCCTATAATATACTCATGTATTTATCGTTACGCTCCTGTGCCACCATTTAAAGTTTTAACCACAACAGCTAGACGATCAAGTGCTTCGCCTACGGTAGTCGGAGGAGTTCCGTTCCAGTCTAATGGATCTAAAGGAGTATATGCTGCTGAGTACAGCTCGTTAAAGTTTTGATTTGTTTTGTCAAATGCTTCACGCAATGTGTCTGCATTTAGATCAAACTCATAAGCACCTATGTTTATCGTCTGTTTTGCCATTACTCATCTCTTAGTGATTCAACAATATACTGTTTATTGTTCCTGCTGTCCAGTTTTCAACAACAACCCTAACCCAAGTAAAGTTACCTACAAAGTTGTAGATCTTTGTACTTGTTTCAGGCACAGTGTATTCAATATCACTAACGAGATTTCCGCTTTGCGAAACTGCTCCTGATGCTAATACTGTTAGTTGTGTTGTACTAACAGTTGGTTCTGCTAACTTAATAGTAATCCAATCTGCATCTGTTGGACTGTTAGCAATGCTTGCTTCAACATGAAACTTTCCAGTAAAGCCGTCTAGACTAAACTGTGCTGTGTGGTTTCCGTCTCCGCTCCCGAAATAGCCGTCTCCGGCTATATTTGACGTTACATACGGTAATACTCTTGTAATATCGTACGATATTGATGGTTGTAATGTTGTGCTTCTACTGGACATACTGTATTTATCCTTACTTTAAATATCTATCTCTTTAGGATCTATGAGGTATATTATACTTCTAATCCCTTCACTTATAAACAGTGTAACTATATTTAAAGTTTTTTCGTCTTTTACATAGATTATTCTTCCATCATGCAAAATAGAATCGTCTAACAGTTCTTCTTTAAACTTTTTGCTTATTTTAACTTTATCAGTATTGCTACACCAAGTACCAAAAGAAGCAAATCCTTTTCGCACAAACTTAGTTGTTATCTTGTATTCAAATCCGTTATGGGGAGTTATCTGATGTTTAGGGTTTGCTAACAAGTATTTTGCAACATTTTCATTTTCAGGACGCACTAGCTCATATGCTTCGCTTCCTAATAGTTGGTCTAAATGTTCTAACCATTTAGAATCATTGCTAAAAATGTTTATTGTACGATTTTCAATACGTAGCAAAAACTCGTTAGGCGCCCTTTTAAAAATGTTAAGCAGTGTTAGGCCAAAATGTATGTCCGATACTGCTATTAAGTCACCACCTCTATAAAGACCAAGGCGAGGTTGCACACCGTCTGCAATGTCTTGATTCCATAAATCTAATCGATACCTTGCATAGTTAAAGTCTTTATTTCTAAATATGCCTGCTACGGCACAGTACACACTCAAACGATATGCATACTTGCCGTAGTACAAGCGTGTAGTATTACTCGGTGACAACTTCCGTTTCCATTACCTCAGTATGTAGAATGATTGTGTCGTCTGCAACATCAACTTCTACTTTCCCGCCATTCTTTAGATCTCCAAACAATAGCAGTTTAGAAAGCGGTCTCTTAATGTCTTGATCAATAATACGCTGCAATGGTCTTGCTCCCATTTTAGGATCAAAGCCAGTGTCAACTAAGTAATCAAGAGCTGAATCAGTAACACTAATAGCAACATTTTTGTCTACTACTTGTTCTTTTAGCTCTAGCAAGAACTTACCAACAATCTTCATCATTGTATTCTTTTCTAGTTTACCAAACGTAATGACTCCGTCTAAGCGATTGCGGAACTCTGGAGCAAAGAACTGTTTAAGTTCTGTGTCTTCATAGTCTTTGTTGTCACTACCAAAACCGATAGTATTCTTTTCGCTTGCGGCTGCACCCAAGTTTGTAGTTAAGATTAGTACACAGTTACGTGCATCCGCAACCTTACCATTAGAACCAGTTACAAAACCGTTATCCATTACTTGTAGCAAGATTTGTGATACATCCGGGTGTGCTTTTTCGATCTCATCAAGCAATAGTACACAGTTAGGTGTTTCTTGTAGTTTAGTAATCAACAGGCCTGCGTTTTCTTCGTGACCTACGTAGCCCGGAGGTGAACCAATAAACTTAGCAACTGAGTGTTTCTCCATAAACTCTGACATGTCAAAGCGTACTAGCGGAATACCCAAGTGCTTGCTCAACTGTTTAGCAGTTTCAGTTTTACCACAACCTGTTGGACCCATGAATACAAAGCTACCAACTGGACGGTTTTCTGATTTAAGTCCTGCTTGTGCAATATGAATCTTGTCAACAATCTGATCAATCGCTTTGTCTTGACCAAACACTTCTGCTTTCATGTTTTTGTCAAGGTTAGCTAGGCTTTCGCTTTCTGCTTCTTTAACAGTCTCTTCTGGAATGTTAACGATTCTCGACAGTTCATACTGGATCTGATCAACGTCTACTACTTTTTCTTCGTCAGACTCTTTAAGTTTAAAGCGACTACACGCAACATCGATTAAGTCAATAGCCTTGTCAGGCAGTTTCTTATCGTATTGGTACTTGACACTAAGTTTAATAGACGAGTCAATAGCTGCATCTGTAATAGTAACTTTGTGGAAGTCTTCGTAATATTTCTTAATACCACGCAAAATATCCTTAGTTACTTCTGCAGTCGGTTCGTCTACAGTTACACGCTGGAATCGACGCATTAGAGCACGATCCTTTTCAAAGTGCTTGCGGTATTCTTCCCACGTGGTTGAAGCAACAACTTTAATGTCACCTTTGCTTAGTGCTGGCTTGAGCATGTTAGCAAGATCGTTTGCACTGTTGCCGCCACCTGCGCCTGCACCACTAATCATGTGTGCTTCGTCGATGAACATTACAGTCTTGCCTTTTTTCTGTAATGCTTTTACAACCATTTTAAAACGTTCTTCAAAGTCACCGCGGTACTTTGATCCAGCAAGCATGCTGCCAATGTCTAGATTATAAACATTGTACTCTTGCAAGAAGCTAGGCACAGTTTTATTTTCAATGTTGTATGCAAGACCTTCAGCAATAGCAGTCTTACCAACACCTGGCTCACCAACAAGCAATACGTTGTTTTTGTTTCGACGTCCTAGTGCAAGTGCAATACTTTCTAGTTCTTCTGAGCGGCCAATAACAGGATCAATCTTTCCTTTAACTACTTCAGAGTTAAGATCTGTAGTAAACGCATCAAGTGCTTTTTGTAGAATACTATCAACTTCTTCGTCAATCTCTTCAGTTACTGAATGATTCACATATGCCTGGAACTTGTCTTTTTCAACACCAGACTTTTCTAAGAAATATGTACCGTAGCTTTTCTTTTCATGTAACAAACTTAGGAATACGTCAACAATAGTTATTTCTTGACGACCATTAAACAGTGTCTGTGTAAACGCACGATTAAGAACACGTTCAACACCTTGTGTTTTCTGTGGCTTATACTTGTCTGCGCCAGGCAAGCGTTCGATTTCGTTTTTTAAATACTGCTCTAAGTTGCTTTTAATGTATTCAACATTTGCACCGTATTCTTCAACTAGTGTACAAAATGTTTCTTCGCACATCATTGCAAACAGCAGATGCTCCAAAGTAACATATTCATGACGTAGTTTCAAAGCATCTTCAACTGCTTTGTCAAATACGATTTGTAGTGCTTCACTTGGTTCAACCATGAACTTTTTTCCTCTTATTAAGTTTTTTTAGAGCCATTTCTCTTTTTAGTTTGCTTACTCTGTGTGTAAAATCTGTTCCGCATAAATGATCAAACTCATGCAAAAAACATCTTGCATCGATGCCTTGTAAAAATAATACACGCTTTTGACCATAAATGTCAAGATATTCGGTTGTCACGCTGTCTGGTCGTTTTATCGAAAGTACTAATCCAGGATGGCTTAAACATCCTTCGTCAGCAGTATCTAACCCAGATCCAACATTAATAATAGAAGGATTAAACACAGCAATAGGGTCTGTGTGTCCTTCAATGTTAAAAGGTCTAAACACAAATACAGCCTTATTGCATTGTACTTGAGGTGCTGCTAACCCAATGCCGTCATTTTCGAGCATAGTTTCGATCATACCCCTAACAAGTTCTTGAGGATCTCCGTCCTTTTCAAAGTCGTAGGGCTCGCATACTGTATTCAACCATTCATCTGGATACTTTACTATATTCATTTTGTGCTTCCTTTATATATTGTAACATATCTTGGCCGACGTTGTCATCTACTTTTGGCACTTTTACTTTCACTTTAACGTAAATACTTCCTCGTTTTCCTGTACGTTGACTCACAAGTCCATGGTCGCTGATACTAAAAACTTGATCAGGTTGTGTTCCTGGAGGTATTGTTAGTTGAAGTGTCTTGTTCTCTAATGTTCGTATTACTTTTTTAGTTCCTAACATTGCTTCAAAAACATTTACTTCAGTAAATGTTAACAAGTTTTCGCCTTGTCTATCCCAACCTCGCGGAGTTCTTATTATTACTTTTATTAACAAGTCTCCTCGAGGCAACTGCTTAAACATATTGTCCCCTAAGCCTTGATAACGCATAGTTACATTGTTATCAATGCCTGCTGGAATATGTACTGTTGCTGTTTGCTTGATGCCCGAAGGAAGTTGATATTCTATATCTAACTTTTTGCCTTTGATTATGTCAACTAACTCTACTTGTGCTGTACATAATATATCCTTATTGCGCTGACGTCTACCTCGCATTTGTCCAAACATCTGCTCAAACGGATCAGCATAGTTTCTTTGATCCCATTGAGGTTGTGGATTATCGTATTCTTGTCTTTTAGCTGGATCTTTTAATGTGCTATACGCTTCGTTTATTTTTTTAAAGACTTCTTCATTACCGCCGCGATCAGGGTGATGCTGCATACTTTGTTTTTTGTATGCTTTACGTATATCATCTTGAGTAGCGTTTTTGTTAACGCCTAGTGTAGAATAATAGTCCATACATTTACTTATCGCATGGACTATTATGTATTAACAGTAGTGATTACTGCTTGCTTTTAACAGCGTCAGCACCAAAGAATGCTGCAACCAAAGCAGAGATAGCAACAAAATATGTAGGTGCAATATCACCAATAATATTTGCCGCAGTATCTGCACCAAGTAGGCTAGTTGCTACAATAGTAAATGGATATAGTAGCATACCAAATAGTGCGAACCAAGTCATTTTACGCATTGCATCACGCTGTGCGTCTGCATCTTCTAGTGCTTTACGTTTGAACTCAAGGTGCATATCCAGTTCTTCTTTAGAAATGTGTCCGTCACCGTTTGCGTCCATGCCCTCGACTGCATCAGCGTCGATTGTTTTTTTATCTGCCATTAGTCTTTCCCCTCTAGTTTAGCAAGACGTGCTTCTAGCTCGTCAATCTTAGAAGTTATTTTAGGGTACTTTACACGCCAAGCATTAGGATCATTTTGCAACCAAGTCCATCCCCAACGGATTGCAAGGTACTCTAGAGTACTATCAAACTTAGTTACGCCCCATGTTGCCATCCTTGTGTCTTTAAACCAAAACAGGAACGCAGCGCCAAGCAACGATCCTCCAATGCTAGTATAAATCCACAGACGGTCGCCTGCCATTTGTTGTATCATATCCCACATAATAACTGCCCCTCATTGTTACTATGAGTATTTATGCTATAATGCTAGTAATAAGGAACAGGGGCAGAGTAGTAGGAAGTTTAGAATACTTTCCAAAAAGGGTCTTTTGGTGTCTCTTTTTGTTGTGCATCTACTTGTGCTTTTGCTCCGTCTATTTCAGAGTTTGCAGCGTCAAGTGCTTCGTTTGCGTTCTTGTAGTAGTTTTCATATGCAGCAATGATTGCTTGTTGCTGTTGAATGTATGCTCTAATAGAGCTAAAGTTTAGTGAAAGGTTTTCGTATCCTTGGTCGGTAAGTGCAAAGAATACAATAGGACGTCCAGACGTTTCAAAGTCTTTTAGTTTTTCTTCAAAGTTTTCTGGAGTTAGAAGTACCCACTTAACTTCTTTCATATTAAGTGCTTCTGGATTCGGTAGAACTAGTTCAGGCTTTTCGATAGGCTTTGCACTAACCTCAATCTTTTGAGGCATGCTAGTACAACCACTAGTTACTAGGAGTAGCGACAGGACCAGGCCATAGCCAAGGACATTCTTTATTGAACGCTGTACCACTTGTTGCCTCCTTTTCTTTATCAGTTAGTTCTGCACCAGCAAGTAGTTCAAAACATCTACCTGCATTTATTGTGCCACGATTAACTAGTTTTTCAACTAGTGCTGGTTTGCTGCTTCCAAGTACTGCTAAATCATGTTTTGCTAGCTTGTCTGCTAGTACGTTGTTTTGCGCACGTATAGCAGCAAACTCTGTATTAACACGACTTAGTTCTTCATTTGCTCGTTTAAAGTCTGCTTGTAGACTAGCGACAGCCGCTTCGCTTGTAGCGACTGCCGTTTCTAGTTTAGCATTATTTTCGTTGAGGATGGCCATACGTTCCTGTGTGTCTTGATAGTACACCCAAAACGCTCCGCATAACATTAGCATCATAAGTGTAGTTGCTGCTGCTATTTTCATCCCCATCTTATCAATCCTCTAGTAGTTTAGCAAATGTTGCAGGGCCTGCAATACCGTCTGCTGTTAGACCGTTTGCTGCCTGCCACGCTTTTAGCGCACGTTCAGTACCTGGACCAAAGTCGCCATCTGCGCCAATACCTAGTGCTTCCTGCATTAGTTTAACACCGTCGCCTTTACAGCCTTTGCGTAGTACGCCAATGTCATCTAAGATATCTTCAACGCTATCATCATCTGAGCCTAAATCATCTGCATCCATGCCTAGTACTTGCATAGCATGTTTATAACGCTTCTGACGATCTTCTAGTCCAATGTTACCGCCGTTAATCTTTTTAGTCATCTTTACAACATCATCAGTGTCAGCAATATCGTTTAGGTTGTTTGCGTCCCAGAACCAACAAGCTGATTCAATAGCACCTGCTGGAGTTGCTACGTATTCTGCTGCTTCTTCTGCTGTCATGTCAACACTAGCACCAAAGCGTGTGTAGTTATCACGTCCAGTTAACTGCTTTAGTCCACGTCCGCGGAATCTCCAACCGTCACCTTCTTCAACGTTGCCCATTTTGTATTTACGGAACTCATCGTTGTAAACACGGTTAGCAATCATCTCTGGATTGCGAGCATATTCATCAGCATCTGCTTTTGGAGCATCACCAAAGTAACGACCAAACACTGCACGAAGTGCTTTTGCTGAATAGTTTAGGTTTTCTTCTAGGCGTTTAAAGCCTGCCGACTCGTGGGCGCACTGGCTTAGAAAGTGTGCTACACGGCGTTCTGTAGTAATACCGTATTTTGGTAGTAGTTCACATAGTGCATCATACCAGTTGTCAGCATCATCGCTGATGATTTCTGCTAGATGTTCTTTGGTGAAATCAAAATCAAAACTCATTATTAGGATCCTTTTTTTGTGTACATTTTTCGCATCTGCAATGCTTACAGACTTCGACTTCGTATATGCCAACATCGTGTGCATTAACTTTCATCGTAGTAGTTGTACCACAATGCGAGTCTCTTCCACAGTTTTGACAATACGTATGCATGATAATATTTATTTTATGTGTTCAACAATAAGAGTATTTCCGGCATTTTCAAATACAAACTTATCGCCATACTTTGTAATATTATAATCGCCTGCGTACTTTGTTAGATATAAGCACTCGGAGATCGCTTGTGGTGTTAGTTGTATAGTCCCTTCGGGTTTTAAATCTTGACCAAAGTCTACAATCTTTAGTGTTACTGGCTCTGCATAAACTTTCATTAGTTTTAAACTTTCGCCTAGCAAAGTTACATCATCCATGTAACTTTGACTAAAGAAGTTTTTATAGTTACTTAGATTACCTTCATTAACTACATTATAATACGATTCAGAATCTAGTGGAATAGTTTCTTCTAGTGTTTGTTCATTAGCATCTGTACTTCTAAAGTTTTTGTAATATCTAAACTTAAACGCATCAATCTCTGTTAGATTTTTAACACCATATAGCATTTCCATAATATTGTTTGGAACATCTTTATTACGTTCCATTTCAACAAATACACGGTACATGCCATCTGACATTTCACCTGCACTAACATCTGCATCTAGTACAAATGAATAACCTTTTTCAATGAAGTTTACTAAATCTTTTGCAGGTTCTTTATCTTGTACCACAAAGCTACAAACTACAATATCCTTGTCGTCGCCCATTTTGCTTTGATAGGAATCTACTTCAAAAATATCATAAACTAAATGTCTTAGGTCTCCGGCTTGTAATCCCATTATGCAATACCTCCTTCAGGTGCTGCACCCGGTGCATCTGCTACTGCTTGTTCTGCTTCTGGAGTTTCAAGCTCTGGTGCTGATACAGAACTTGCTGCTTGTAGTTTAGCATCTAGTTGTGTTTTATATCCAGTATACATATCCATTATTAGTTTCTTAGGCATCATGATCTCTACAACCCATATTGGACGCTTGTCTAACTTACCTTTTTTAGTACCAGGACGCATGTCATCCGGTGTTCTAATCGGACGAGCTTCAACAATACTACTGCGACCCATCTTAACACGACAATCATAATCTAATAAACGCTTCGCTCCATTTGGATCGGGCATAGCTTCTTTGTCCCACATAAAGGAACACTTAACCCAATGTCTATCAATAACAGGTCCTTCAACAAGTTCTCCTGTTCTCCAGTTTTTGTAAACATACATATCAAGCTCGTCAAGCACACGCTCAAAGTCTTTAAGAACAGTTAGTGCAGTATTGCTTTCATATATTGTGTTAATGTTTTTAATAATATCTATAGTGTCGATCATGTGATTGCTTTCCAGATTCTCTTGTATACTTATTTATCGCTTAACAATCATAACAAGAAGTTTTTTCTCTCGACATAATCGACTAAATATTTTTGTAGGACATGAGTTCTTACTAACAAGGACAGTGTTTCCTACGCTACAAAGGAGACTACTACATGGGTTCGAAAAGAGCTAAAGTGCGTAACAGCAAAAACACAGCGAATATTATTTCGTTTAAAGAACACCTCCCTAACAAAAAAGACCAAGTAAAAATACTTCCAAGAAATAGAAGCCAAGAACAGTATCTGTTAAAACTTCTGGATCCTCAGAAAGACATAGTTTTCGCAATAGGACCAGCAGGAACTGGTAAGACACTATTAGCAGTGCAGAGCGCGGTAAAAGATTTCAAAGAAGGCAAAGTTGAAAAAATCATTGTCACAAGACCAGCAGTGTCAGTTGACGAAGATCTTGGGTTTTTACCAGGAACGCTTGAAGAAAAGATGGCACCCTGGACAAGACCTATTTTTGACGTATTACGCGAATACTTTTTTGCAAGTGAAATCGAATCAATGATTGCTGAAGGCGTTATTGAGATTTCACCTCTAGCGTATATGCGAGGCAGAACTTTTAAACAATCTTATATCATTGCTGACGAAATGCAAAATGCAACTCAGAACCAAATGAAAATGTTGTTAACACGTCTAGGCGAAGGATCTAAGATGGTCGTCACTGGAGATTTAGCTCAAGCTGACAGACTTAAAGATAACGGGCTAGTTGATTTCACAAACAGACTAGAAGAAACCCCAAGCGATAGATTAGACATAGTCAAGTTTCATACAGGAGATATTGAAAGACACCAAGCAGTTGGTGAAGTCCTTAAAGTATATAAAGATGTAAGTTAAACTTTAACTACTTTAATACTAGATTTATTTAAAAAATCAAGGCCCTGTGTACTACGATAATCATTTTTGTAGTACACAGCGGCTATTCCTGATTGATAAATCAACTTAGCACAATCGATACAAGGCGAGTGTGTAATAAAGATACTTGCACCTTCTCCACTTTCAGGAGACTTTGCTAGTTTAGCAATAGCATTGCTTTCAGCGTGTAAAACTTCTGGCTTGGTTTTTAGCTGATATGTTGATTCTGCAGACGTATCGTATACTTTTTCTTCACACACATTATCCCAACCTGCAGGCATGCCATTGTAGCCAATACTGATAATACGATCATCCTTTACAACAATCGCACCTACTTGTAAACGTGTTGCTGAACTTAGTTGCGCAAAACGTTCTGCAACGTCCATGTATGCTTCGATAAACTTTTCTTTCACTTTTTCTTCCTAAAAATAAGTTCTCCAAACGCAAGACCATACTCGCCTTTGTTTGTACGCAATATACCGCCGTCAAAGTATTCTACTTTTTCCTTAGTGTGCTTTTCGATATATGCTTTAAAATCTGTTAAACTATTCCATTTGCGTTTTAAATGTTTCATTTTAGTATCCAGGTCTTGGACCACGTGTTTTAGGAAGCGGCGCTGGTGACTTAGAAGGATTTTTAATCATTTCTAATAAGTATTCATTTTTTGTATAGATATACGTCCAACTAAGTCCGTGTATAGGAGGCTTTCCATTGTTGTCGTAGAATGTGTGCCTAACATAATAATCAGTTAGCCACACACGCTTTTTACTATTAGTTACTACAGGTAGCCAAGCAAACTTTTTTTCAAATCTGTGTTGATCCGAAAGTTTACTACCGTAGTAACTGTGACCCATCATACAGCCATCGGCGCCTTGATTGAGTCCATAGGATCGTAATCTAACAGTTTATAATCACTAGTTGTAGTTTCTAATAGCTCTGCAATATTTTCAAATGCTGGCATTTCTAGTTTAGGCAACTTACGTGGTGATCTAGCCATCTGCTGTCGTACTTGTACTTGATGATTTTTATATACATGACAATCGCCGCCTGTCCAAATAAAGTCACCTACTTCTAGTTTGCAAATCTGTGCAAGCATATGTGTAAGCAAACTGTACGATGCAATGTTAAACGGCACACCTAAGAACATGTCTGCACTACGCTGATACAGTTGGCAACTTAGTTTGCTGTTAATAACTTTAAACTGTGCAAGTGTATGACACGGTGGAAGTGCCATAGCTTCAAGTTCAGTTGGATTCCACGCACTTAATAGAATACGACGACTGTCAGGTTCGCGATTGATCTGCTGTACAATGTTAGCAATCTGGTCTACACCTTGGCCATTAAAGTTGCGCCACTGGCTTCCGTAAACCGGGCCTAGTTCTTTAACTTCGTCGTCATTACGATAACCTAATGCAACACCTTGTGCATCAGCATTAGCAGTCCAAATAGTTTTCTTGTCTACAAGTTCACTGCGATGCTTTTCAAAAGTACGTTCAGCAAGCCTACGCTCGTCTGTGCTGCCTTCAAGAAACCATAATAGTTCGCCTACTACACTACGCCAAGCAAGTTTCTTTGTAGTTACTGCTGGAAATCCTTTTTGTAAATCAAAACGCATTTGATAGCCAAACACTGTTTTAGTGCCTGTGCCAGTACGGTCTTCTACGTACTCACCTTTCTTCATAATGTAATCTAATGCATCAAGATATTGCTTCATCGTTTCTCCAATATTTGGAACTTAACTTCTGGGTGTTCCTCTTCCCATTTTACTTTAAATAGTGTTTCGATCTTCTTCAAAGGCAAATGTGTATCACAGTCATAATCGCCTGGAATACGACTTAGGTAAAACTCGTCAATAACCCCCAGTGTTTGCTCAATAATATTTGGGCCACCTATTACCCAAGTAATAATGCCCGGATGATCTTCTGCAACTTTAGCAATGCTACTAGTAAGCTCGCCTTTGATATAACCGTCAGCACCTGGATAGTCGTCTTTGCGTGTGGTTACTAAAATGTTTTTACGTTTAGGTAAAGGACGAGGCATATGAGGATCGTCCCATGTAGTAGACCCCATGATAACAATATGTCCTGCTGTATTTTCTTTAAACCATTTTAAGTCTGTGCTATTGTTAGGCCACGGTAGTGTACCGTCTTTGCTAACACCGCCTGTATCATCACAGGCTAAGATTGCTTTAATCGCCATCTCCTGGCTCCTCTGAGAAGTGTTCTTCGTACTTATTAGGTACACCGTCCCAATCTTCGTGATCTGGTAACGGGTCTTTTTCTTGTGTAATGTTTGGCCACTTTGCACTATAGATGGTGTTAATATCAATCCACTTAGAACGATCAGGTTCAGCAATATCTGTATCTGCTACGATAGCATCTACAGGACACTCTGGCTCACAAACACCACAGTCGATACATTCGTCTGGATTGATTACAAGAAAGTTTTCACCTTCGTAAAAACAATCTACAGGACATACAGCTACACAAGTTGTATGTTTACATTTAACGCAGTTTTCAGTAACTAGATATGTCATTATAACCTCGCTAGTGAAATAAGTGTTGCAGCCAAGTTAATCTCTGGATCACTAACTAGTGTATGATTAACTAGACCATTTTTAATAATAATAATCGCTTCTTCGTCTTTTTCGCCAAACAAGTCAATGTTGTCATACAGCCAGCGATAGATCTCTTCCATCTCTTCTGGCCTTGCTTGCGCACAAACTAGTTTACGTGCTTCTGTAATCTTACCTGCTTTAAACAGTTCGACCATTTGCAGTTTATAGTCTGCTTCACCTGTATCGCCTTGCTGTGGAGCAACTAGTACACCGTCAACACTATTCATTTGTACCATGTTAATACACTTACGCAAGTCTGGGTAAGTTGCTTTTACATATGTATCAAGTGTGTCTAAGTCCGGAGTAACACCTTCTGTAATAAGAATCTCTGCAACACGAGCAGTAAACTCAGTTTGATCGATTGTTGCAATATGAAAGCCTTGACAACGACTGTGTAGCGCAGGAATAATACGGTTAGGATAGTTACAAGTTAATATAAATCTTGCTGTGCTGTGATATTCTTCCATAACACCACGTAGTGCTGCCTGTGCGTTAGGCGACAAGTAATCAGCCTCGTCTAACAGTACAACCTTAAAGTCACCAAATGGAATCATCTGTACAAAGTTAACAATCTTGTCACGAACATCATCTACTGAGTTTGTTCGCGATGCGTTAATCTCTAGTATATCTAATGGATTAATATCTAGTTCGTTGAATAACAGTTTAGCAAGAGTAGTTTTACCAATACCTGCATTGCCACTAAACAACAAATGCGGAATAGTTTGATCTTTAATCCAAGTGTTTACTTGTGCTCGTTGTGCTTCATCACGAAACACGTAACCGTCTACAGTTTTAGGACGGTACTTTTCTACCCATAGTTCTTTCATTTAATCAGTTTACTCCACTTTTCGAGTTTATCACGTTTAGTTTCTATTCTAGCATCAATCTCTGCTTTTGTCAATAGTCCACACTCTACCATTAAGTCTAACAAACACTGTACATCGCCAACTTCTTCAAGAAGTTTAACACGTTGGTCTTCTGTTACTTCTTCTAGCGTTTCAAACTTACGGATAATCTTACTACATCGTTGTGCAAGTTCACCGCACTCTTCCATAGTGATTACCATAAGCTCTTGTAGTTTGTTAAGCGTACCTGGCATTAGCGTGTTACTCCAAGTTCAGCATATGCCATTTGGATTGCTTTTGATTGATAGTATGCGTCGGCTAGTGCATTGTGTAGATCGTTTTGAATCTTCTTGCGAGGATCTTCTTTGCATACACTAAACAGTGTACGGCTGTCACGCACTTGCCAAAAGTTGTAAGGAATAGGCATGCCTTTTGAGCGGAACATATCTTCCATAATAGTGTAATCGAAGCCATAACCTTGACCCCATAGTACGTCAACACCTACTACAAACTTGCTGATCTGTTTAAGTGCTTCTTCTACTGTGATAGCACCTTCCTGGTCAAACGCTTCTTCCATAATCTTTGGATCTTGTTTGCCCCACCACGCAATGGTGTCATCACTAGTAGTACGTCCTAATGCATCTTGATCGTCAATGCTGATCTTAAAATACATTTCTGAATGTGGTTCGCTTGAATCAAACGGATTAAACTTAACAGCACCTAAGCTCAGTACGGTTGCTTGAGGACGAGTGTCAATAGTTTCTAAGTCAATGCTTGCATGGATAGCCATATATTACTCCTAACATTTTAAACATATTATAACGCATAAACTGCTAGTAGTCAAGTACTAAATCTTTCCAAATGCCCATTTTCTTTCATTACAGAACCAACATTCTCCACAGTGTCCTTTTGTAATCGTCATGTCGTTACAACTATTTGTAAGAGTAAAGAGTGTATCAAGTAAACCGTATTGTGTATACAGTGATGCTATGTCTTTTTTATCGTGTCGAAATAGCGGACGAATATCCCCAAACTCATGTAGTTCACCGTCTATTTCAAAAACAACATTTATTACAGTTAAACGACTTGCATTTTCTGCTCGCATGTTGCTTATTTCTGGGATGTCTTTCCAGTGCTTATTATGATTGCTTGCGTCTGGAGATCTAGTTATGCCGCTGTAAATGTATTTGTATTTTTTGTCTTTAACACATTTAATATGTAAATCAAAAAATGCATCTCCAGTAACATACTCGTTTTCTGGATAATACTCGACAATAGGTTCAAGAAATAAACTATCACACTCTAGTTCTTTCTTAATAAAGTCAAGTACTTGAATGTGATAGGTATCTGTTTTTCTTTTTGGTATAGTAACAGGCTGTATTTTAAAATCTAGCTTGTTATCGATTATGTGCTTTGCTAACAGGTAACACAGAATACTACTGTCTGCGCCACCTGAAAGCCAAATGCCTAATGTCTTATTTTGATCTTCGTAGAAGCAATCTTTTGGTAATAATAGATTTACCATCTTGGAGCATTCCACAAGTTAATCGGAGGTAAGTTTAGTTCTGGCCAATAAAAGGAGTAAGCTCTGGAGCCTTCCAGCCTTCTGGCTTCAATACTTTGCCGTCTTCTCTTTTGCGCACTTTGCCTGTCTCTGGATCGATCTTTGCAAAGTTCGTGTCCATTACTTCTTTCCACGCACCTTCTCCGTCAAAGCCGCCTGTTCGAATAGCACCCATAGTAACGACTAGGATGTCTACTAAGGCGTCGAGTTGTTCTACTTTGTCTCCTGCTTCTACTGCTTCCTGAAGTTCATTGTATTCTTCTTCGATTAAACCGAGATACATAGTATAGTTTGCACAGTTTACTTCTTGATCACACGCTTCTTGAAATGTGTCAATGTCTTTAAATGGATTTGTCATTAAGTCCTCTTACATAAAGTCTTCAGGTCGATGCATGTCTGCTGATGCACCATCGTATTGACCAAATAGTGTATCTTCTGGACGTTCTTCGTTCCACATCATTACACTTTCTGATTCTACTGTTCGTAAAGTTTTTACTTCACCGTTTTCGTCTTCTACGTCAAACCCTCGAGTCCAACGCCCGTGTTCGATAAGGATCCAATGACCTATTTCATACGGATCGTTATTCTTAGGTCCTTTGGCAACAACTTTAGCCCAGCGAGGTTTAATACCTCTATCTTTGCCATCATCGCTTGTAAGCAAAATACCACCTTTGGTTTGCATTTCACCAAAGTGCATATCTGATACTATAACTCTATTACCAACTGGAGTTACATTTCCTTTTGAAACGTGTATACTTGACATTAGCTACCCTTTTTTACAAAGTTACCGTCTTCGTCTTCTACCCAATCATCTTGAGCATCTTGTGCTTCTGCTACTTCTGCCTTTTTAGTTGCTTTTTTAGCAGTAGACTTTTTTACTTCTTCTTGTACTGGCTCTTTACGAGCAATCACTTCATCTTGTACTGATGCTTGAGAAGATTCGTAATAGTCGCGCAATACTTCTTCGCGTTTACGAACAATCTGTCCGCCTTTGCCTAGTTCATCACCTCGAGCGTTTACACGAGCATTACCTACTGCCGGTGTTAGTTCGTTGCGCTGACGTAGCATATCCATGTCTACAATCTTGCCATTAGCAGATCTATAAACTTTTTTTGCTGGTTGTTTCATCGCCATAGTTTTTCTCCTATTATAGTTATACTTATCTCAGGAACTCTCGCCAGTCCAGGTCAAACTGGATTGAGTCAATGCGATGTACACCTATCAAATACAGCACATAACTTGCTACACTTGATCCACGTCCTACACCCCATACAATATCATTCTCACGCATAAAGTCTACAAGATAGATCATATAGCGTAGTAGATCTTCCATACCACGCTCCTCAAATGCTTTGAGTTCTTCTTCTACTCTAATCCACTGAGCACTGTTGAATACAAAATCACTTGATGCATGTTGTAGTTGTTCCTGTACTTTTACGAATAGGTGCATTTCAAGCTCTAAGTCTTTATATTCTTGAGGCATAAACCATTCACTTTGACATACACCGTCAAAAGTCTTTTGATCTACATCTAGTGGAATATACTTTGTAAGTTCAGGAAGACCATTTTCTTTTGCGTAACTGTTAAACATATCTACATCGTCTGACTGTTCGCAAAGAACTACGTGACAGCTATCAATATTGCCACTATAAATCATGTCGATAAGATCACGATTAGAAAATCGTGGTATTCCTAGTTCATCTGTTTTCATAAGCATTTGTATATTTTAGTTGATATTGATCAGATTGTCAAGATCAGAATCAAGATTATTTTGCGCATCTTGCCATTTCTTGGCTTCTCGATCTCTGCGTTCGATTTGATGTGCTTCAAGTTGTACAGCGATTTGCTGCTGTAAGGCAGGGTTGTGTGTTTTCCAGTATTTACGTGTAAGGTCTCCGATGCGGCTTTCTAACTCCGCATCAGATAGACCATATATTTTTGCAAATGGATCATCCATTAGATACTAAACTGTCCTTTGTAATCTACGTAAACATTACGACCACCGTCGTAAGTCCAAAACTCTACTAGTGTTTCAGTTGTTGCACTATCAACGACAAAGTCGCCGTTAGTTAAGAATGCATTGTATGCTGCTGAATATTTAAAAACGCCTGAATCTTCAGTGTCCCAAACAACAGTTCTAGCTTCATCTGCATTTGACGTAACTTGCAACACAATCTTTCCGTAGCCATCTGAAGGCCAGTTAACTAACTGTAATACAACATTGTTAAGAGTAGCAGTATCATATGTAAGCGCAAATGCCTGATAATGTCCTCTGTTATACTCAATAGTAGTGTTAGCTTGAATAGTACCGATGCTATTAAATCCAAACTGTGCTTGCACTAGTTCTACTTGCTGAATCTTATTAAAGTTTAATAAGTTATCAGCATTATTTTTAACAGAGGTATTTTGTAGTACTTCTACTTCTGTTTTTGCTTCTTGTAAACTATTTTTAATAGTTCCAAAGTTATCACGAAATCCCTGCGAGTCGTTGTCTACACCTGCAACAGGAAATGATTCGTTAATATCTTGATAGTTAATGTTACTTGCCATGTTTTAATATCTCCAAATGTATTTATATTGACCTGTCGTTTCGAGGCCAAACTATGAACTGTGTATTACTGTTGCCTAATGTAGCATCAATAATGTATCTATCTACAAAGAAATCAAACTTGGTAAAGTCGAAGTCATTTTCCTTCTGGTAGTTTCTTATTTTTAGTAATAACTCAGCTGCCTTACCTGGTTTACAATATGCAATAGGTATTGCTCTAACATAACCAGGTTGCTTTCCTGTAGACGATTGTCTAGTCTTCATCCACAATGGTAAGAATCTGTTATCAGTTATACCCAATGCTTGTATTCTTTTACGCATGTTAGTTATTGTACTAATGTATCTTTCGTTAGGCGAGTTAGCAGACATGTCGCTGTCTACTGTTATCATTTGATCGCTAAAGTGTCTAAAGAACATTGGATCGTCTAAGTTGTATAACGGGTCGTTAGGATCAATAGTACCTTTCAAAATATCAGCATTTGTCATATCTGCTGTTATAGGATGTTGCAAATCTCTTAATGATATTTTTTCAGCTGCTGATATTATGTCTTCTGAATCATTACCGTATTTTTCATAAGGATCGAGTAGTTCTAAATATACAACTTCATATGTTGCATCGCTTGCTAATACTTCTTTTGCTTCTGCTATTTTCAAATCACCTATGCGCAGACTTCTTGGGTTATGCCCTACTGATGTTACTGCTGCAAACTCACCATACGACTTAGATTCAATACCAGCATATATTAGACTTGTTAACGAACGTTGTATGCCAAAGTTTTCATCATAAGGTCTGTATATAATGTCTGTACTGAATACATTCGAATCAGACATAAATGTGTTCCAGTCTTTTTTCTTCTCTGCTGATAATAATGGTTTAACATAAAGGTTACTATATGCTCTATCTGCCAACGGAGTAATGTTAACAGTAAAGGTTCTTTGTACAGCATTGATTGTAAACTTGTCTTTTGCTTCTACAGTAAACGTGTAACTTCTGTCAAACGTAGTATCTGCACCGTCAAAACTTAAGAAGCCGTTATCAAAAATAGTAATACCTAACTTGTCTTCTGTAGCAAACTGTCTTACTTTACCAATAAGTTCGCCGTCTTCGATCAATGTAATACCATTAGGCAGTTTGCCACTAATAAGTTTGTAAACAACAGTAGTGCCAGGGAACGTACTTTCTGCTTCTATCTTTAATGTGCTTACGCTGTTTGACGGAATGTCGCCAAGATCGCTCGGTGTTAACCAAGTAATAGCACCATCTGCCTCACCTTGTACTCTTACTGTAAACTGTTTGCGTTCTGAAATATATTCATCGTCGTCAAGTTCTACAATCGTTGTAGTAAACGCAAATGCTACTGGATCCTGTGTTATGTTAGTGTTACCAAATCCAAGTGTTTGATCAAATGTTACTCTAATATATTGTTCGTTACTAACAGTAACTTCGTCTACAGCAATAACTTTTAAGTTTTTCATTTTTATAGGATCGTAAGTAGTTGATCCTACAATAGTTAATAGTTGATCTCTAGTACTTGTATCAAAGAATACTTGATTATCGCCTATTGCAAACGGACGTCTAACGTATCCGTAAACAACTTCAACGTCTGCTACACTTGGATTGTAACGTGTTGCTCTAACAGTAAAGTTAAACTCTTTGGTAACTTCAGGCTGATAAGGATAAACACCTGCTACTTCGCCAGTAATATAATCAAGTGAAAGACCTGTTGGCAGTATACTTGGAGTTCCGTCTAAGTTAACTGGTTCTAGTTGATAATCAATAGGACCAATAATAGTATTAGGATCAAATACGTCAATAACAAGAGTAATGAAGCTACCAGCACGTTTCACACCTAAGTTACTTGGTGTAGTAAATATAGGCTTACGTACAAATGTCATGTCTGCTGTAAACAAGTCTTGTGACGCTTTAGTACTTACGTTATCTGCTCTTGCTGCGTCATCACCTACAACATATATTTTAAACTGACGTTTTGCAATACTGTCGCCGTCATTTACACTTACAATAAACTCGTAGTATCTACTTGCTTTCTTAGGAGAGCGTGTAGGATCATATTCGTCATATCCTACATTATCATATAAAAAGCTGTCATAGCCGCTTTGTGAGCGTATTGCATAGTCATACGGGTTAAAGTCATATCGATCGTTGTCATAACCACCGCTTGTTATTGCGTTAAAATCTAAAGGTACAACAGGATCAGTAAATCCAAAAATACGTCCTTCAGATGTTAATGTTAAACCTGGAGGAAGTTCTCCGCTGTTATCACCAATGAAAAACTCTAACTCTTGTCCTGCTGCAATATCGTCGTCAGTTGCAAGTAGATTAATATCAACAAACTCACCGTCTAATACATAATATGTATTATTAGGACCTACAGGCAGATTACCTTCTGGGGTTAACCACACAGGATCGTCTGGACCCTCTACGATTAATCTGAATGTTCTATCTTCAACAGTGCTGTTTGAACCATACTGCGCTCTAATAACAAAATCGTATTCAAGAGTGTTAGGTACTTCTAAAGGAGTTCCTCGCAAACGTTGTCTTTCAATACGAAGCCCTGCAGGCAGCTGACCGCTAATAATGCTAAAGTTTACATCATTAAGACCTTCTTTTATTCCTGAGCCGTTTGGTAGTACAGGCGTACTGTAATATTGTTTTCCTAGCAAGTACGGGTACGTGCTTGTTGTTGGAGATTCTTTTTCACAACTTGCAAAATAAGCGTATGTGCCATTTGGATATTCAGGAGTAATACAGAAGCGTCCGTTATATTGATCTAGCGTTCCTGTATTTGCAACATATGCCCAATCTTCTTCGTAGTATCCGTCTCTAGTATCGCCGTTTTGTCTTTTATCATCTCGTAAAATATAACTCGATGTCATAAATGCAGGATAGCTAGTTGGATCTAAAGGATCGCTGTATCCAACACTTCCGTATATAGGATTACCGTCAAAAGCAAATCCTATTATAGGACTATGTTGAACTCCGGTTACATATTGTACCCAATCTCTTTCAAAAGGATTATTAACTAAATCACCTAAGCGGTTTTCTACTTGAATACTGTTACCATCTATTACGTCAACATTAATAGTACCGCTTCTAGTTTCAAGCGGGATTGTAGATCCCGATACAATATATCCGTATTTAGAATCTCTTCCATACGTTACAAGTCTATTATTATTAAGAACAATACTGCCAGGAAACTCTAAGTTAGCAATCCAAAAAAGATTATTGTATGCTACAATCTCATCTATGTTATACTGTCGTGAATCATCGTAAAGTTCTTTGTAAGTAGAAGGTTTAAAGTAAAGTAGTTGCGGATCACTCACATAATGATAGTCACCATTTACTGTTGGAGGACCAGATCCGTCTGAAACTTGTGATCCGTTTGCTATGCTTTGAACAACATTTCTAGTTAATACTTCACCTTCGATGTTATCTATAACAGTACTTGCATGATTGTATATAGCAACACCATTAGTAGCAACACCTATTGCACCTGTTGGTAAGTCTACTTTAACACTAGGATTTTCAGGAACCAATGGTATTGTAAATAGCCAGTCCTGCGGAGTTGCTGGAAAACTGTTTTGAGGGTTAGGATACGGACCAAATGCATGTTCTGGAATACCAGTAGATGAAATATAAAAATAATCGCTGTCAAAGTCTGTGAATGTTGCTTCTCCAATAAACGGAGAAGTTTGTGTCACTGTTACTTCAGAACCTAATGTAACTGGAAGTTGTAAATCAAATGTATCACCTTCGCTGATTTCTGGATCAAAAGTTTCCCAGTATGTTAAGTTTCTCGGAAGAATGCTTATTCCGTCAATCAACGGATTGTCTTTTATTGCTTTAAATGTTTTACCATTAAATGTAACAACATCGCCTATAGAATAAGCTCTGGTTATATCATAATCAGAGCCTAATAGCAATGTTCCCAGATTGTAATCTGATCTTTGTTTCCAAATACTCGTAGCCATGAAATCCTACCCTTTGTAGTATTTATGTTAAATGGAATACTAAGCAGTGTCTGGTAAGTTCTGAGCTTCGTTTCTTAAAGTAAATGCACCATTTTTAATACGTAGTCCGTCACTTGCAACTTTAGATATTCCCTTATTAAATGGGTTGTACATATATCTATTAGGACCGCCTAGTAAACTAAATGTATTGGTATAATCATCGTCTAAACCAGTGTCATTTAACTTTCCAGTTTGTGCATTATTAATCAACCAATCTTGAACCTGGGCTGGTGTTCGTTGCGGATATGCTTGTAAGTATAATGCTGCTAATCCTGCAACTTGTGGACTTGCCATACTTGTACCACTAATGCTCATGCAGTTAAACGAACCGTTCAATGGATAAGGTAAAACAACACTACTAAAAGCATTAATGTTAGAACATGTACTCATGATACCTGTTCCTGGTGCTAGTATGTTTACACCTGGACCGTGTTCGCTTGATGTTGCACGTATTTCTCCACCTGTAACATTGTCATCAATATTACCAACTACCATTGCACGATCGCTAAATGGTGATCCGCCTCTGTGATAGTATATGTTGCCAACTGTGCTATCTGTATAAAAGTTATCGTAGTCATTACCGCCTACAACATCAATCTTCTGATATGAGTTGCCAGCAGCAATACATACAATGATACCTTCATCGATCATTTCTTCAACGTCTGCATCAACCGATGCAACACGTACAACGTGTCTGTAACCAACGCCAGTAAATACTCCGACCATACCGTATTGTGTTTGTCTAGATGTAGCAGTCCAAGGAGTACCTCTATAGTTACCGCCTGTGATATTACTAAAGTTACGACCGTATCCCCAACTCATATTAACTATAGTTGGTCTTTTCTTACCTGTTACAGGATCCTCTGGCTTATTACGATGCCATAACTTAATAACATCAAAACAATCAGATACAGGAATGCCAGTTCCGCTATCGCCGGAACCTTCTAGTCCATTAACTTTAACCGAGTATACACGAGCGTTTTTGGCCCAGCCATAGTTTTTACCTGCAGCAATACCTGCACAGTGAGTACCATGCCCGTCATAATCTCTATAGTGGTTAGCATTTTGTACACCGGGTAATCCACTAGCTTGATACCAATCAATAAGTTGTACACGACTGTTTCCGTTAACATCATTAAACTCAGGATGAGAATATTCTATTCCACTATCTTGTATTACAATATCAACGCCGCTTCCATCTAAACTATATGTATGTGTAAACCCTGCAGGTGGTGCTGTAGTAGTATACGGATTTTCCGTAAGATCACATCTACCCAATCCCCAGTTTACACGAATAGGATTAGATGTTGATCCTGTTCTATCCATGTACTGCCCATCTTGAATAACATGGGCTCCGATTTCAATATCGTCACGCAAATCTGGTCTAAGTTCACATGCTTCAACTCTAGAATCACTGTTTAGTGCAGTTGCTTCTTCGGGGGTAAGCATATAGTGTGTGTTACGTAATGACCCTATACGAGCGTTTGCAACATCAACTGAACGCTGCGGAATATCTCCTGCCCCTGTTGTTGCAATCATCTCTGTATTAAAAGCATCATAGTCGACACCTTTTTTAAGCGTTACGATATATTCTCTTTCAACGGGTGCTGCTTCTGGTGCCGGTGCTGCTTCTGGTGGTTGCCATATTGCCATTATCTTTTTACCTCATTATGCTACTGTTATTGTTCCGTACATTGCACCACCGTGGTTAGTACATACATAGTAAAGTGTGCTCGGAGCGTCCATTGGAACAGTCCAAACATACACACCTTGGTTGTCACCACTTGTGCCTGTTGTGTATAGATCTCCTGCTGAGTATCCTGCTACACCCGGATCAGTTGTTTGTAAGTTGAATGGGTGTGTTGCACCATTTGCTGTATTGTCAAATACATATGTGTGTCCGCGATATACTGTAAATGCCGGATCATTCACAGTTCCAGTAAACCCTGGTCCAGTAAATGTAAAGTCTGTTGTTCCATTAGCACCTAGTACCCATCCAATAGTTGGACTCATCATAGGCATCCACATGCCGCCGGCATACATATGCGGCTGCGGTAAAGACGAATCTTCAACGTATGCAATGTCGCCTGCGTCTGGAGTAAAGTCTGTACCTAGCCCTGCTAGTGTGTACGCACCTAAGTTAAACAGTCCGTCAACAATATTAACTTTGTTAGCTACAGATATTTCTAAATCAGTATCAGATTCTAGTCTTGGAACTCCTGCACCTGAAGTATTAACAGTAGTTGCATCTAGTTCAGCAACTGATAGTCTGCCGTCAACTGTTACATCGCTTAAGAATGTAGTAATATTATCAACTGTAATACCCGAACTATCTGAAGTAGCAATGCTAGTTCCGACAATATCAAGTCCACTAACTGTAACTGTACCACCTGCAATGCTTTGTATTCCGACTATGCCAGTACCTGCGTTGATGTTAATGTTACCGTTAACAGAGCTAACTGCAAGGCCGCCACCTGTTGTTTCTTCTTGTATTTCAGATGTTAAAATAGCACCAGTGAATGTAGTTTGTGTAGCACTAACAGTTGTATTAACTGTTGGATCAAAAAACTTAGCGTCTACATAACCTTTAGAAACAGCATGCAACGATGTTGTTGGTGTACTGTTTGCAAGGGTTAAATCACCAAGCATTGGAATCGCGCCACTTGTTGGAAGTTTTGTATTATCTTCAACAACAATGTTTGCACTACCATTAAATGCAACACCGTTAATAGTTCTTGGAGTTGCTAGGGTGTCTGCTGTAGTTGCAGCAATATTACCAGTTGCAGTTAAGTTACCACCGATTGTTAAGTCACCAGTTGTAACAGCACCAAATGTAACTGCTGTTGTTGTTAGGTCTGCATTTGAAAGATTAACAATGCCGCTAAACTCTATTGCATCAGTTGGATTTTTAGTTTGGATTAAAAGGGCGCCACCTGGATCTGTTATTATTGAACTCATGCCTTCTATCAGTAAATCACCTGCACGAGATGCAATATTAAGACCATCGTCGCTCTGAATATTCATGCTACCTGGACCATTTTTAACAATATCGCCTGCTAATAGTAATCCAACTAAAGCTTCGTCGATAATAGCTAGACTACCGCCAGGAACAAGACTACTTCCGTCCGGATCTATTACTACAGTAGTTCCTGCAAGATTACCAAGAGGCCCGCTATGTAGTCCTTCTGAAGCACCAACTAGCAAGCCATTAAACTCACCAGTAAATACTGCAACTCCGTCTGGATTATTTGCAGCGTCACCGTCAATAATAACTGTTGTTCCGTCTAGGGCATACATTGTGTCTAGAGTTACGTTACCCGTTAAGTTGCCTGTTACATTACCTGTTACATTACCATTTAAGTTAGCTGTTACTGTTCCAGAAATAGCACTTCCTGGAATCTCACTGTTATCATAATCTACTAGTAATGTTGTATCGGCACCTGTAACATTACCTTTGAAAGATCCAGCTGTTGTAATATCTAATGCAGCTACAACATTACCTACTTCTAATCTACCTAAATAAGCATTATTCCAAGCAAGAGAAGCTGACCCTAGATTGTGTGTCAACGTAGTAGCAGGATTAATGTCACTTGCTATTCCAGCAGCAAAGTTAACTGTGTCTCCGCTACCGTCACCAATGTTAATATTACCAGTTGCAGTAATAGTACCGTCGATATTTATATCACCAGTACCTACAATGTTATGTCCTCTAAGGTGCAAGTCACCATCTAAGAAAGGATCGTTTGGTGCTGCTTGTGCTTCTGTATAGTACGGATCAGTTGCCGGAACACTTAGTCCTGCAACTACGCCGCCACCTGAAGCAGGGTTACCGCCTGGGGTTATACCGTCACCGACAAATATTTGTTTATTGTCAGTGGTGTATATTAGTTCACCTTCTTGTGGGGTATAAGTAAGTCTATCATTGTCTTGCCCCCTTTTTAATAGTAGTGCCATTTTGTTTCTTCTCCGTATCTGGTAATATCAACTATAGTATTTATTAAATCCGCGTGTCCAGTGTATTTTAAAACGTTCCAAAGTCTGGACCTAACACATCTGGTTGGTTAATCGCACCTTGATCTAGATTAATCCGAGCAAGTAAGTACGGTATAACCGTATTAAACTGTCCGTTTATTGGACCAAAGTCAAAGCTAGTTAGTGCAGACTCTAAGTCTCTAACATCAATACCGTGAACTAATCCTGTAACGTTTCCAGTAACATTACCAGTTAAGTCAGCAAAGATATCTGTTGCTGTAACATCTCCAGTTATGTTTATGTTTCCAGTTCCTGTAATACTGTTTCCGTTTAGGTCTAAGTTTGCTCCTAAACTTGGCGCAGGGTCTTGCGACAATGCTGTAGCATCACTATCGATAGTTACAGTATTATCTGTTACAGTTACCGTAATGTTATTTCCGCCTGCTACTGTTAGTGTGTCTAAGCCTACTTGTACAGTATCAGTATTTGTGCCGTCGGATACTGTAAGGTCTCCTGCACTTATAGCAGTAACTAAAAGAGTATCTCCTGTACCGTCTAATGAAATGCCGCTGCCTGCTTCAATCTTTTTAAACTGTAAAACTCCGTCTACTTTTTGTTTAAAAAGTCCTTCACCGTTTGACCCTATGTTTAGGGCTGTGTTATCCAGCCCTAAGTTTTGCTCTAGGAAAGTGAAGTTATCATTTATTTTTGCAAATGCAGTCCTGATATTATCGCCTGTTCCGTCGTTGGCAATATTACCAATGTTTATTTGTCTAATAGCCATTTTTGCTCCTCATTAGTATTTATCAGTACCTTACAATCTGCCAACTGCTACTTCAATAACACCTTTAACATCAGTGTCTTTGTTCTCTAACGACTTACCAATAACTGAACCAGTTTTTGGATCATTGTCAACCATAGCATAGCCTGGTACTGCACTTGCAACTAGCATGTCACCTTTACGTACACGACCTAGTACTTTACACGGTACTCGTCCTTGAAGTGCTAGTTCAACAACATGTTCTCCGTCACACTCTTTGTTCATTGAGTATGCTGGGTTCGTAGAAACAACACCTGCCATTCTACGATCACCTTTAGTAGTTGTTACAGTAACTTCTGCATCACCACCAAACACTAACACAGTACCCGGCTCATATGCTGCATCAGCAGCGTACTTTTCTGCCAAGTCAGCGTATGTAGCATCTAGTTTAGATCCACTGCTTAGACTCCAGTCACCTGTAATAGTACCTGCTGTTGTGCTTGCACCAGTTGTTAAGTTAGTGCCTTGGAAAGTATTTGAATACATTACATTCCAGTATGCAGTACTTGTACCAACCGTTTGTGTAGTAGTGTTACGTCTAATGTTGGTATCGACTACACCAATCAAAGATATTGTATCAGTTGCTTCGTTACCTAAGTCAGTGTTACCTTGTACAGTTAAGTTACCTGTTAGGCTTGCACTTGCTAGTGATGCAGCACCAAATGCTACATTACCTAGTGCGCCAGCAGTAACTTCGTTATCACTAAAGGTTGCTTTAGGAATAAACTTAAACTGATCAGTGCTTCTGTCATAACCAAAGAAGCCAATGTTTGCTGCTGTATCATACCAACGGAATACAATACCTCTATCTTTAGCATCATCTGCTGTAGGTGCTGCATCGCCGCCTAACATAAACACTGGATCGTCAACAGTTACAGTAGTTGAGTTAACTGTAGTAGTTGTACCATTAACTGTTAAGTCTCCGCTAATAGTTAGATCATCGTCAATAAGAACACCGTAATCACCTTTTGTTCCGGCATCAGCACCGTCATTTGATTTAATAACTAGAGCGTTTGAGCTTGCACTTGTGATCAAATCTGATCCAAGTCTCAGGTCGCCTACATCAGCTGTTACTGACGTCATTTTACCGTTTGAACCTGCAAGCGATGCTGTTACGTTAGTACCGTTAGTAACTTGTAGTGTACCAGCTTGTAATGTGTTTACATTACTAATATCACCGTTGTCACCTGTAAACAGAACGTTTCCATCAAAGTCTTTCATTGTAATATTAAAGTTAGGAGATGAACCACCTTGTTCTAATATTGTATTGCTTAGTAGTCTAACAGCTACAACGTTAACACGACCGCTTGTGTCAGTTTTAACAATGTGTGCTGTTGCTGCTGCTTGCCCATCATCAATGATTTCAACACCGTATGTTGCATCTTGTGGAACTGCTGCGTTTGCACCCGCTGCTACTGCTGCTGATACGCTTGTTCTTGAAACTAGACCTAGTGTAGTACCAGGTACGTCACTGTGTAGCATGCCGCCACCTTCGTCAACAACAGTACCAAATCCTACTGTGCTTACTGCACCTGCACTTGCAGCAGTGCCGCTTCTACCTAATACAGTATCAGTTGGTATCCACTGCATGTGACTTGGTGCAAGACCGTCTGATGTACTTGTAGCAGTTTTATATTGTACAAAGCCTTGTGCATCTACATTAAAGTGTACATTGCTGTAAATGCTTAGACCTAGTTCTGCTTGTATCTGTCTCGATGTGCCAGTCGGTGTACTTGCTGCACTCTTACCAACATTCATTAGCAACTTGCTTTGCTGAATGTCTGCGCTGCTGTTTACATCTGCATCTAGTATAACGTTGTCAGTGATTTCCCAAATACTTGTACCACCAAAGTATACTTCAAGCACTGGCATTACTGCTGTTCCGTCTTGAACATTTACTGGTGATGTTTGTACTGCGTCGAATGGGAACGGTGGAACATCATAAGCACCTGATACTTTAGCTCCGCCTACCTCTCTAATCTCTAGTGATGTTACGCTACCATTAATGTCAACGCCAGTAATCTCAATCTGTGTTTTTGGATACGGATTACCTTCAGGGTCGTTACTAATAGTACCGCCTGCTAGTTCTAAGATATCGCCAACGTTTAAGTTAGCACCTGCATTACCTAGTTTATAGTCTACAGTTCTTGCAGAGAACTTAAATGTGTTGAATACGTCACCTGTTTGGTTAGTACCAAAGCTGATCGGAAACGCTTCTTCTCCTGGGAACAAGTTAACTCTACCAGATGCAGTTGACAAGTCTGGGTTTGTAACTGTAAACGTATTACCTACTGTAGGCAAACTGTTTACACTGTCTGGGAAGAAACGTATTCTTGGGTTAGTTCCTGCAATGTCTAATAGCTGTGCAAACTCGCCTGTTGAACCATTTGAGAATGCAATAGTACCGCCTGCGACTGGAGTTCCTGCAAGATAGAAAGTATCAATCGGAACTTCGTATACACCACTAAACATTAGTGTATCGCCGTCTGCTGCTGTTAATGATTCAACGTCATACAAGTTAGATAGTTGTTGTGCAACACGTACTAGTCCGTCTACGTAAATCTTAGTAGTAGCATCTTGTTCGTTAATCGGGTTACGTAGGTTAGTAACACTAAACGAATCTACAAAGTTTAGATCGCCTTCTAGTGGTGTTGTACCGTTAAGCGAAATGTATCCTGGTCCAATACGTTGATTAGACACAATACGTCCTGATGCTGTACCTAAGTCACCATGTATAATACCTAGACGCTTGTCGATGTATTGTCTAGCAGCAAACTCTGTTGGAACTGCATCCGGAGCGTTGTCTGTAAACTCTTCATCAACTGAGAACTCTTTAACTTCAACACCTCTACTAAACTGTAGTCCGTTTACGTTTGAAAGTGCTAGTCGAGCGTTGAATGTAATCTCACCAGTACCTTGATCGATCTTAAAGAACTCACCAACTCGGAAGTTACCGTCTTGGTCAGTACTTGTGTAGAACACTCGCCCGCCTGCGCTTTCGTCTGTTTCTCTAGTAAACGAAGGTTGCTTAGGTTCACCGTAGATTGCATTTGGATAGTTAGTAGTGTTATAAGAACCAGTACCAACATCTGCAAAGTCGTGGTTAGTAGAGCGCAAGTTTGAAATACGTCTTGTAATCTTAGCCTTTTCGCCTAGTGCTAGTCCTGCAACAAGCGTAGTACGCTCATCTTCGTCATCACTTAGTCTGTGTACTGGTAAGTTAATACCAGTTGTAGAGCCAGGATTTAGATCATTGTCATAATCATTATTATTAATAGTTATGTATGGGAATCCGGTAACATCAGAACCGTCTTCACCTGCACCAGTATAATAGTTGTTTACTTTGTGTAGTTCACCATTCCAAGCAAATATCATTTGTCCGCGTTTTAAACGTGCAATAGAAACAGTACTTAGTGTGTCTTCTTGAATGGCAATCTTAACGTCACCTGCTGATGCACCGTAAGTTCTTGTACCAACAACTAGATCAGTTACTTGTGCGTTAGTATTGTCTACTTGTAGTTTAACAAAATCAAAGCTACTCTGTAGAGTAATCTGAGCACTACTTGAACCTACTGCTGTTCCTAGAGCATCGTTTGATGCGTAGTCAATAGTATTATAACCGATAATCGCTTCATCAAACTCTAGTGCGTTTGCTTTCTTAACAGGGCGAGGAGCAGCAACATCAGTGAATACAAAGTTACGTATTGTTCTGATAGTGATAAGTTCATCTGTGTTAGTTGGATGAGCTAAACCAAACTGTTCTGATCCTTCTGTACCTGTACCACCAAAGTTGATTTTTAATATATCACCGTTGCGTACAAATGTACCAGCAACATTGCCAGTTGATGCAATACTGTTGATTTCATAGTATTTAACATCTCTAGCAAATACGATGTCAAATGTTGCTGAACCGTTGTTAACCGGTAATGCTGTTAATGCTGTTAGGTCATCAACCCATCCGTCAATATTTGTTGCAACACCACTAATAACTGCCGCAGTAACAACTCCGCCGCTTCCGTCAACGGCTGTAATCTGTAGCTGTACTGCTGTAGTTGTATTAGAGTTACCTGGAAGTGTTACTTCAACTACATTACCTGCTGCATAACCACTACCTGCATTGTTAACTGTTACTTTCTTAGGAAGCAATGCTCGTTCGTGTCTAACTTCGATTATCGAATACTGCGGTGGCACATAGTTGTAATCGTATATGTACATTGCTTGTTCACCAACTGCACTTACTTGTGCAACTTTAGCAGTCTGAACCATGTCGTCACGTAGTCTTACACTATCTGGAATCTCATCTGGGTCAACACCTGTTGAAACTAGACCCCAGTCACCATAGATACTCGAACCGTTTAGTGAACGTATCTCACCGCCTTTATCTGCAACATAAGATCTATGACAGTAGTATGTGAATACAGACACAAGTTCTGAAATAGCGTTGTTAGTAACATAAACACCGTAACCTAAGTCATTAACTTGTGTAAAGTCGTTTGCTAGGATAGATCTGTTACCAGCTGTTTCAATAACAACTTGTGCAGGTGCAAACGTATCTGCTGTTGTTCTATCGCCAACTAAGCTATAAGAAGATTCAAACGGTGCAGCTTCAACGCCATTTTCAATAATGTCAACAATGTATGCAATGTTGTCAGTTACAAGCTGTAATGATCCTGCTTCAGTTTGAATCGTACCATCAAAACTTTGTGTAGAACTTGAGTACTTTGTACCAAACCCTGGATCACCTACTGTGTTTTGACTTAGCACATAATCTGCTAGTGTGCCTATATAAACAATACCTGCTCTTGTTTCTGTTAGCTGATCAGTGATTGCTTTTAATGCACTTATGTTGTTATAGTATGATTTACCAGCTTCGACAGATTTTTCATAACTTTCATTATCTAAGTCTTCGATCAATGCATCAACAATGTATCCAACGTCACGTCTACATAAGCTCTCGTTATAAGAAAATGCAGGATATGTAGCATTGATAAATCCTATAACTTCGTCTTGTATAAACTCTTTGTTAAGTGTTAACAAGCTCTTAGCGTTTGGATTTTGATCAGGTATTGTGCCAACTGTAATGCCTGCGTTAACAAAAGGTGTATTAGCATCAAAAATAAGTGTACAATCACCTGTTGTGTTGTTTTTATTAATGATATCGTTGATTTGATAACGCTTACCATTTTTAACAATGATAGTAGGCAGTGAAGGAAAACGTTTAAACTGTCCTGAACGTTTATCACGGATTCGTGCAGCAACTTCTGTAGAAGTGTTTCCTACGCCTTGTGGATTGCCTGCTCCTGCGTCATACAAATAACCTTCGAGATTACTTACTTTACCGTCAATGAATATGCCGCCGCCAAAACGTTTAGTGTCACCTAGTGATCTTGTAAACGATGCTGCTGTCTGAGTATACGGTGATTTAGTTTGTATTTGGCCATCTGGATCAAGTACTTCCATAAAGCCACCATGGTCTTGACAAGTAAATCCGCTAATAAACGTTGCGTTGTTCATTAGTAAGATATCCATGTCTCTGTTATTCAGCGGTGTGCTGTTAACATCTTCAGGATCGATTAAGTAGTGGTATCCGTATTCGACCGGGTCTATTGCAACAATGTGTGTTGTTAAGTCTGTAACAGCTTCACTGTCTCCTGCATAGTCTTCATACTTTCTCACATTGTAGTCAGGACCTATTTCAAACTCTCCTTGACATAGTATCAATGCAAACGTGTTTGAAATATCAGTTGCTTGTACATAACCTCTAGCACCTGTTAAGTCTTGTATAACGTAGTCGCCTTCTGTTAATGATTGTACATCATTAAAAGTAACATATTGCTTTTTAGCACCTGCGTTTCCATCGTATGCTGCATCTCTGCGGAAGTATGTTTTAGCCCAAGGTGATTTTGAAATAGCATCCTTAGGACGTAGAATAACACGTCTAAAGTGATCACCTGCAACAGATACGTTTTCTGCCATACGAATCGGATAGTCTTCTTCATACTGTCCTGATTCAATAAGCAATGTAATCTGTATGTCTTTAACAGAGTTACCAAACTCAACTTCGTCACCTGCTTGGAAGTTTACTCCGGGTGTTAGCAGTTCAAAGCGTATAATATCACTTTGTGCAGGAGCAGCTCTTTGCGTGTAGTTTAGAATACGACCGCGAACATCGCGTCCAGTGATTAAACGTGTTGTAATAATCTTACCTGGAATAATATTGTTGTTGTTAAAGTCTGCGTTATCTGTGTTGTCACCAGCTTGGTCAATACCAGTACCTTTGTGATCAAGTTGGATATCATAAACGTTTGATTGCCCTGTAACTGCTTGTGGAGGAATAACAACTTTGGCAGCATAGTCAGGACCATTATAAGTAATAACTTGACGATAAGGACCAGTCATTGCGTTAATACCTGGACGAGCTACTGGGTCGTAAGGTATAACAAAGTCACGAGCAGGATCCATATCAAAGCGATCAAAATCGCCTAGTGTAACACTGTTGTCGCCATAGATAATACGTTCTGCATAACGTGCAGCATGTCCTACTGTTTTAAATGCATTTGCAAATGAGCGACCGATGCTGTCTGGTGGAACGTTAACCATGTTGTCATCGCCGCTGTTCCAACTAACATACAAGTTAACTTTTGAGTTAGGAGCAGTTTGATCAACATAGTACTTTGTTGCTGCTAGCAGATCTTGTGCATAAACATCTGTTACGTATGTGTTAAGATCTCCGCTTGTGGAACCTGACAGGGTGTCTAGAGGGCTCATACTCCATTGTGTAATATTTGAATCTATTATTTCTACAGTAACACTATTTGTTACAGGAAATCTTACAGTACCAATAGTACCTGTGTTTGCTTGTATTAAGTTTTCGTCTGCTTGTAGTGTTACAGGATCGTTTAAAATAAGTGTAAAGCCGTTTGGTGCACCGTCGCCTGCAAGTTCACCAGGGTGATCTCCTAGTTGTAACCAACCAGTCATAGTGTCACCGGTTCTGCGTACAGCGCCTTTGCGTTCTACTGCTTCGTCTGCATTGTACAGACCTCTTAAAAACTTATCGTACTGTGCATCTTGTAGATAAATGTTACCAACACTGTTAAATCCGTTTACGTAATCACTCTTACCAGCTTTTGCACTAGCTCTATTATCATATAATACAACAATGTCTTCTTCTAAAAATACTTCTTCAGCACTAGCATTGTATACAGTTAAAGGTGTTACTGCAATGTCGATCCAGTTAGTACCGTCTGACGATACTTCAAGTGTTCCTGAACTTACACTAAAGTTACCAACAATGTCTCTAATGTATACTGTTGAAGCATTACTAACTTCTTGTGCTACAACACCAGATGCAGAACTTGCACTCTGACGTATTTGTAAACCACGTTGTATACTAACAGTACCAGTTAACGAAAAGTTAAATGCAGTATAGCGTGGAACACGCATATAGTAAGTTAGTGCATTGCTGTAACCTTCAGCAGCACCTAAAAACTTAACTGCCTTGCCGTCTTCTTCTCTTCCAAACCCGTGACCTGGAATAGTGATAATGCCATCTGTTAAGTTTGTAATAGTCCAAATAGGAGCACTTGTAGGTTCGGAGCGTAAACCTAGCTCTCCTGTCATTTTGTCTTGACCTTGTTCTACATAGTTTGCATCTGCAAAGCCTTTGTCGATTACCATGTCTGCAGGACTATAGTTAGTGTTGTATTGAGTATTAACACGATTAACCATTCGTTCAGATGTGTCAATACCAACCATACCGTATTCGTAACCTTGTCCGCTACGACCATGTAGTGTACCGCCAAGTTCTGGAGTATTATCTAGTACAATATTTGCCGCAGTGTTTTCAATAACAATAGCACCTAGCTCTGCGTCAAAGTTAACATTGATACCTTGTCCTTCGCGACCTTTTAGTGTTTTAAACTGTAGTACTTCTGAACCAGCAACCGTTGTAACAACAGGAACTTTATTTTCCTGTCCAATCATTGTTTCTGGTGTATCTGCTAGATCAACAAATCCAATGGCGCCGCCCTGGCCTAAAAAGCCGTAGATTTCGTTAAAGTTTTGATTGATTTTGTTAAACGATTCGCGTAGGCTATCACCTGTTCCGTCATTACCCTCAACACCAATGTTTATTTCGCGTCTTGCCATTTTTTATTTGCTCCGTTTATATAGCAGGACTTGCTAGATCGTCTAGCTTATCCATATTAAAGTTTACGCTAACACCACAACCACATGACGATTGTGCATTAGGATTTCTAATCTCAAATGTTGATCCAATGATAGATTTAACATAATCTATTTCAGATCCTAGTAAAAACATTAAACTGTGTGCCCCAACTACAAAACTACCTAAGTCGCATGCTACTACTGTGTCATTTGCTTCGATATCTTCTACTTGTGCAGTTCCCCATTCGTATTCAAAACCAGCACAACCGCCACCTTTTATATTAAGAGTGATAGCATAACAGTCATTTTCTTGACAAAGTTTGCTAATCTGATGGTTTGCTGCTGGTGTTAAAGTGATAGGAGTCATGTTTTTTACCTTCCTTGTATGTATTTATGATTATTTTTTATAATCTTAATGTAAATATAGTTATGTTTTTAGGTGAATATAGAGAAAGATTCCGGTACGAGCGTGTGTCAAAGAACGGACACAAACACCCCTACTTTAGGAATAAAACGTTTTTACAGTTAAGATGTGATTGTTGTATGACTGAGTTTTCAAGACCTAAAGGATCTATGGATCCTAAGCGTCTTAGCAACAGTTATTATCATGTGTGTAGTAACTGTGATGCTAAGAAGTTTGCTCAGGAAAAGGGTGTTGAAAAGCGTAATATTTGGAATATGAAGGCCGACAGTTTAATCGACATCAGCCTTCTTTAAGCGTTACAAAGATGCGGCATTAAAGATCTAGTCTTTAAATATCTTTCTTTATGCCAATACGGTTTGCATGCTGCATGTATCTCGTCTAACTTGTCTCGCTGTTTTATTTCGCGATCCATTGTTCTGTAATGTTGAACTACTTCAGAACTTATATTCATATTAAGAGATTGATTAACAACTTCAGCTATGCGTATATGACTTTCAATAGCAGGATGTCCGTCTTGGCAAACTCCGTTAGTCCATTCAGCAGAGTACTCATACTTTTGATCTTTTTCAATGAACTCGTCTATATTGTGCATTATCATTCTTGGATGAAATATAATACTTTGCCAGTTTATTCCCAAACGGGCTGCTGTGCTATCTTGATTAGAGTACCAATCATCCATTGTCAAAAAATAATATTCAATATTTGCTTTATCTAAAAGATCAGCCGCAGCCTTAACATAATGATAGCTTTTAAACTTACACCAATCATCTGACCACCACTTGCTGTTATCTTCAACAAAGTTTCCAGTAAAGTATCTATTACCAGCGGAAAACCACTTTAACGGTTTTCTAGGATCCCAGTGATCAAATCTTGGATAACTCGACCACTGCAATACTACTTTAGTTGACCCTGGTGTAAACTTATGAAAGTTGTGCATAAGATTAAAGAATATTCGTTCATTACCTGATCCTGACTCTGCAATGTTATACGAGTCAGGATTGCTTTCACAAAGAATATCTGCCCAAGTTGCCCAGTAATATGAACTGTATGAACACCCGTCTATATAAAGATGCATATACTAGTTTTCTTTTTTCCAAATAGTCCAAGCACCGTAAGCAATAGCACCGTATGCTACTAGGCTTGCGATTGGCTTAAAGATTAGAAATGCTACGCCGGCTGCAACAAGGATTGCTCCGTCAAGTGTTGTGCGCTCGCTAAGTCTTTCTGTGATCCATTTTTTAACCATTGTGTTTCTCCTTTATAATATTTACCGTCTTAGTTCGTGCAGTAAAAACTCTTTTGGATCACACCAAAATGTTTCCCAAACTGGTTCACCTGGACCTGTTACCATGCAAACAACAACTTCGCAACGTTTAAACCAAATACGTTTTCCAGACAGATAACAACGTCTAGGAAATAACGAGAGCTTCTGCTTCTGTTCTACTCTGCGATTGTTGAACATGTAATAGTTCATTGACTCTAGTTGAAAGTTTACTTTCTCTGGTATTGGCATAGTTGTATAGTTCAATAGACGCAAGGTTTTTGCATTTGCTTTCGCACATGATATCAGCAGTATCAAGGAATGACAATGCCCAGTCGTTAGCAGTTTGGTTAGGATACCAATCGCTGTGTGCTCGTAGTTTCTGTTTTTTGTGTCCTGCTTCTAGCAAACGATTCATATCGGGCAAACTGTTATGATCAAAGCCTTCGGGTAAGTTTTCGTCACGGCTGTAGCTGTAATGTATTGCAGGACGCATACCACGCCACGAGTCTACTATGCGTAGATATCTATCGTCGGTGGGCTGAATGTACTCTCCTGTACGGACCCAGTGATGGTGTATGTCAAGTACGAGTGCGACATGATTTTGGAGTTCGAGGCTCGCTTCAATGCCGTGTGACATTTCATCGTTTTCGATTGTGATTGTGTTTCTCGCTTCTGGCGATAGTCGGGGAAGGACGTCGATGATACCGGCTGGACCTTGGCGGCCGCTGATGTGTACGTTGCACTTGAAATCTTGGAACTGGGTACCGTATCCCATCCAGCGTATGACATCCACATGGTATTCAAACTCCTCTATACTACGCTCAACGATATCTGGGTTGTCACTAGCAAGGACAGTAAACTGACCAGGATGCATAGACAACCGTACATCCAACGACCTTGCAAGCTCGCCGACCCGTGCAAAAGACTGTTCACAATAGCTGACCACAGTAGGTAGTTTCCAAAAATAGCTCCAGTCAGGCTGAGTGTATACAGGAAGGACATCACTGCCAAGTCGAACCATTCGTAACTCATGTGGTAGACTCCCTACGTATTCTATTAGCTTGTAATATGATTCAATGTTATGAACCATAATATCCCACAGTCGTTGTTCTGCAACATCACGTGTCTGTCTGTTGAGCCACTGAACTGTAGTGCTACGAGTATTTAGTGGTCGTTGTATTTCTTCTAGTAGTTTTTTCTTTTGTGCTTGGTCTGGGTGCATGTATTTACATGCGAAGCCTATGCGTTGTGTCATGTGTTTGCCTAATGTTTGTTAGCTTAATGTTTGTTAGCTTAAT
>Ga0222719_10000362_pt1 | contig 45378 bp, 32 predicted proteins | sample C33_34DmetaG_FD_165039 | JGI IMG/M metagenome (GOLD analysis project Ga0222719, IMG submission 165039) | Estuarine water microbial communities from San Francisco Bay, California, United States - C33_34D | ecosystem: Environmental > Aquatic > Marine > Unclassified | place: USA: California... | reverse complement strand
TTGCGTGCCCTGTGGTAGATGAGCAGTCACAATTCGGCTATTTCTAGCCGAACCGACTTGAACCCTGTGGTGAGTTCGCAGTCACTATACATCGCTACCGGAGTTGGGCGGTTGTGCTGTACCCATTTGCTCATTCATTACAACGCGAGCCCGTCAAACCCTTGTATAATAGTTCTTGGCGGACCTGGGGATTGTCTTTTTCTAAGAGCCCCATCATTTTTTGCTGTGTGCATCTAAGGATTCACCTGTCGCCTCGTCGGCCGCATTTCCTTGCTCACTGGTTGCGATGCTATGTTTGCCTGTTGGAAATTTTTAAAGAAATTGTAGTTTGCCTATCGCACTTGTTTATGTGAGTTTTATTTCTAGGTCAATCTTTTTGGCTTTAAATACCACGATGCATTGGACGTACCAAGGAAAAGAAATTACCACCATACCAGAGGACATAGTTGGATTCGTTTATTTGATCACAAACACGACCAGCGGTAGGAAGTACATAGGCAAGAAACTGGCGAGATTCAAAAGATCTAGGCCGCCACTGAAAGGTAGGAAGAACAAGCGTAGGTACAAAGTAGATTCCGACTGGCAGGACTACTATGGATCAAGTGATGATCTAACGATAGATGTCAACAAACTGGGCAAGGACAAGTTCACCAGGGAGATACTTTTTTGGTGCAAGTCCAAGGCGGAACTATCTTACGTTGAGGCACGTGAGCAGTTCTCACGCAAGGTGCTTGAGACCAATGATTACTATAATGGCCACATACGTGTTAGGGTGCATGGCAAAGGTATTCTCGACAAATGATACCTGTAAAAGGATATACGACATTCCAACCACTCAAACACTGCATAGTTGGTAGCGTACATGATCCGGAAAGTGTGACAGATGATCTTAAGGACATAATGCATACCACAGCGGAGGATCTGGATAATCTTGTTGCGACACTGGAGTCGTTTGGTGTGTCCTGTTACAGACCGGAAACAAAAGATGCCAAGAAACGTCCTCCAGTGTCGCCTAGGGATTATTTTGTTGCGATTGGAAACAATCTAATTGTTGGAAAACTTATTAATGGTTACAAAGATATACTAGGCAAAATAGAAAAGAAAAACATAAAATGGTTTTTAGACAGCGATATATCCAGCGGCAATATGATACGTTGTGGAAACCACATACACTGGGATATTAGCCAAGACGTTAAACTACAAGCAGAGAACACCATACTAGAATGGCTCGAGGATAACGGTTATAGAACAACTGTCACAAGACATGGATGGCACATGGATGGAGTATACAGCATATTGAAACCTGGAGTAATAGTTGCAACAAAGGATTTATCCAACTTGGAACAAATTTATCCAGGATGGGATATTTGCTATTTGGAAAATAATAAAAAGCAAAAATCTGTTGATCACGCATGGAGTGGCAATTCTGAAGAAAGCAACTACGATGTAAACATACTTTCAGTAAATGAGGAAAACTGTATTATGACAGAACCAAATAAAACTTTATTCAACTTCTTGGAAAAAAATAAAATCAATCCTGTAATTTGCAAATTTCGTAATAAAGAGTTTTGGGACAACGGTGTGCATTGTTTTACACAGGACCTTTACAGAGAAGGCGAGATGGAAGACTACTTCAAATAAAACCCCCAACTAGTTAAAGCCGAGGGTTATTGAATTGCAATTCAATTATTATTACGCCGCCGACTTGGCCGCGTTCTTAACTTCTTGAATTTCTTTTCTTCTTGCTTTGATCAGTTTAGATAAGTTTGCTAAGGCCTTTCTGGCTCTAGTCGCAGAGGCTTTTACACCCTTATCAACAAACTTACCATTCTCTTCTGAGTAGGTTTGTATCTCTGTCATGATAGCGTCATGTGTTTCATTTGACATATGTTTTTTCTCCTTCTATTGTCGTACGATATAATTAATTAACATATGTTACATTTAAGCACACAAGATGTGGTTTCGTCAATAGAAAAATCACCACTATTGGTAAATGAAGGAATATATTACCAGTATTACGAAAATTTTTTTGGTAAAGATCTAGAAGAGCTTAATAGTTTGGAAAATTTGAAATTTGAAAACTTAGAAAGGCAAGTTGGTTTCCCAAGACAACGGATTGATTATTCAGAGACATTGATGAAAAAACTTAAAATTTTCTTTAGCAACAGCAAAATTACAAAAGCACTAGAAATTAAATTCAACACGCCATTGAAATTTGAAAGCGTAGACATCTGGTCGGACAGTGCAGGTTATACTTTACCTCCACACACCGATGATCAGAGGATAAAACTTTCCTTGCAGATTTATCTAGGCACAGAAACAAATGTAGGAACATCATTGTTCGACGGGGACAATAATGTGATTAAGACATTTCCTTATAGATTCGATTCAGGTTATGCATTATTGAACAATTCTGTCAGCCTGCATGGCACGGAAGGAACAGTTGCCGAAAACAATCCACGTAGGAGTTTGTATGTTAGATATGGATAATTTAACCATAGAAGACCTAGACACAGTGTTGACACCTGTGCAGGACGAACACTTGTCTACACTGAAAAAATTATGGTATCATGATCCGCAAGAAAGCATTGGTCACAATGAATTTGTTAACAAGGCAAGTGATTGGTTTAGATCCACAAAAATTAATGATCTACAAGGTTGGGGTAAGTTTCCCTGTATTGATGTGATAATGGGTTGCACACACTTCATAGAGAGCCTAGTCAGTAAACACAAATGGAACATTCAGATACTTGGAAAAGAATACGCCTACTACACATTGATGGGGAAAAAATACACAGAGCCCGGACACTTTGAACCTGGAAAACCCCTTGTGGTATCTCTGCCAAACTACTTCTACGGCGACAGACCAGAATGGCAAGCAGTCCTAAAGGAGTGTGAACAGAAAGCCATAGACATACACATTGATTGTGCTTGGGCGACAGCCGCGAAAGGATTTAACTTCAATTTTGATCATCCTAACATAAAATCTTTTGCTATGAGCATGTCCAAGCTCAATTTAACCTGGAACAGAATAGGATTGAGATGGTCCAGACAGCGTACAATGGATTCATGTTCTCTGATAAGTGCCCAGAAAAAATACAACGAACTAACAACAGCATGCGGATCTTTCATGATGGATAACCTACCAAGGGACTACGGATGGGAAAAATATGGAAAAATAAATCAACAAATATGTGATAAGTTAGTCCTTGAACCAACTATGTTCTTTTACGTGGTCAAAGATAAAGATGATAAACTGTATTCTATTGGAAAACTACTAGGAGATATTAAACAATAATATCAACATCATTTGCATAGTTGGTGAAGCCATTCTCTTTTACAACTTTCAATACACTATTCACCCTGCTTACCAATTCGTCCTTGTGTGAGATCAGGAATATGTTCTTCTTCTGCGTCCTGCTCATGTCTTTGAGCACTGCCATGGAACTCTCAACCCCGGATATGTCCATGCCTGCGTCTACCAGCTCGTCTATGAACAGCAAGTTGATCTGTTGATAAAGGCTCTCCCACACATCTCTGAATGCCCAGCTCAGACTCAGGATCAATCTGTTTCTCTCTCCTCTGCTTAGATTATCAAAATCCAGTTCCCTGCCCAGTTCCTCGATACGCACAGTTAGGTCCGATTGGAAAGTCACTGTGTGTGGCAGTTTCACTTTGCCCAGGAAGTACGCCAGCCTCTGGTTCAGGTACGTCAGGTTCTGTTCTATGATCCTGGTCCTTATGAACGAATCCTTTGCCGTCAGCAGTTTGTACAGGAACTCCTGGTGCCTGTGTAGGTCTTCCAACTCGTTGGCCTTCTCGTAGTCCACTTCCTGTATTGCGGACTTCTGCATTTCCGCTATCTGTTCTGCGTAGGTGTCCTCTTTCTTCTCTGTCTGTTCCAACTGTCTCTTAAGATCCTGTAGTGATCCTTTGTGGTTGTATGCTTCGTCTATTGTGTCATAGTACGTGTCCGGTATCTGTCCGAGATCTCCCACATCATCGATGCCCTGTTGTATTTCTGCAAGATCAGTTTTTAATTTCGTCACGTAGTCTGTTGATTCCGTCAATTGAACTTTAAGTTTGTCCACGAGATGTGTGTGCTTGTCGTCGTGCAGTTCCTGTTCGCAGGTTGGACATTTCTGTTGTTCAGCGTATTCTAGATCCGCATTGGTCTTGGAAACGGTGCTTTCCGCCTTGGTCAAGGAATCCTCGTGATATGCTTTTTCTTTTTCCAGGCTCCTTAGGGCAGTCTGCATCTCGTTGTGCTTCTGTAATTTCTTGTGTTTCGCGATCTCTATCTCGCTGTCCACCTTTTCCAGTTCCGCTATTGCTTCTTTGAAACTTTTTATGTCGTCTTCCTTTTGTTTGCTCCATGCGTTTGATCTTATCCGCAGGCTTTCTATGGACTCCTGTATCTTTTCATTCGATGCTACCCTGGCGTCGATCTTTAATTTTTCCTCTGTCAGCATCTGTTTGGTTGCTTTCTGCTTTTCTCTCAACAGGTCTGCTTTTTGTGAAAGTAGTGTTATACCAAGTAACTGCTCGATTATTTCTCTTTGTTCTGCTTGTTTCGTAGACAGGAACGGTTGTGTGTAAGTGTTCAGTGCTATTATGTTCTTGAACATGGAATGGGTCATGCCCATCAGTTTGTTTATCTCCACCTGTGTTTCCCTGTTCTCGCCCTGTGCTTCGTTGCTCTCTGTCTTCTGTTCTATGTCATTGGCGTAGAATCTAAATATCTGTGGTTTACGTCCTCTCTCGATTGTGTAGGTTATTCCGTTCTTGATGAATTTCACGGCCACCAACATGCCCTTCTCGTTGGTCTTGTTCACGAGATTGTCTCTTCTGATGTTGGTCAGTGCCTCACCAAAGAACACATAACTCAGTGCGTTTATGATGGTGGTCTTGCCTGTACCGTTCCTGGCACCTGCGTCATCGCCGCCTAGGTCCATGTTCTCACCAATAACAAGCACTAGACTTTTATTTGAGAAATCTATTGCCTGTGCCTGGTTGCCCACGCTCATGAAGTTCTTTACTGTTAATTCTTTAATCGTTAGCAAGTTGTTTCTTCTTCCATTCGTTATATCCTTTCAACCACTCTTCCTGTGTTACGGGTTTTGCAAGTTGATCCAACAGTGATTGTTTTGTTACAGGTTGCTCGAGATCGCCCTTCAATACTTTTATCAATTTCTTTTTACTAATTCGTGACATCTAGATCATTGTAAATTGCTGTTAGTACATTCTTGTCATAGACTTCTGAATCTACGCCCTGCAACTGTTTGATCACGATCTGGTCCACGCTGTCAAACTTCTGCACTTCCACCAGTGGTTGCTGTGCGTTGTCCACCTGTTCTGGTATAAGTTGCAGTTCTCTCAACTGGTATTTGTCTATGAATGTTTCCCTAACGAAGTTCGCTTCCTCGTAACTGATCTTTATGTCCAGTGTGACCCTCACGTACATTTTTGGTTTCAGGTACTTGTCAGGGTCCTCCAGTAACTCAGAAACCTTGATAGTGATGTATCTTGGCATGTCTGGCCAGTTCACGAACTTGGGCTCTCCACCGTATTCCAGTATCATCATGCCACGATCGTCATCCCAAGCATCTGCGTAGTTGTGTGGGAAGGCGTTGCCCATGTACGTGACGTTCTTCATGTACTGTCTCTTGTGGAAATGTCCTGAGAACACCTTACCGCAACCCGCGAAGTGGTCCGTCTGTATTCCGCCCACGTCCGGCATCTCCACCATTGCGTTCATCTTGAAGTATGGCAGTTCGAAGTGTCCGAACACGTACTTCTGTTTCATTTTTTCAATCTTCTTCCATTCGTCTTCCACGATCCATGGGAGTATGGCAACATCATCTTCCACCAACCACTCGTTGACTATGTGTATGTTTGGAATGTTCCTGATGTATTCCATTGAGTTGATTTCCCTCTTGTCTCTGTAGTACAGGTCATGGTTCCCCATGATCACGTACACTTTCTCGAACGCCGCACCCAGTCTCTCCATGTTGGAGACTGTGTAGTTCATCGTGGAAACGTTTGTGGCTGATCTGTGGTGGTGCCAGTCGCCTAGGAATATGCAGGTCTCACACCCTTCTGCTTTGGCCTGTGCTATGAACCATTTCACAAACGCCTCACAATCATCGTTGTGTACACGACTGTTGCCCTTGAGGCCGAAGTGTATGTCCGTGAAGCAGGCTACCTTTTTAAAGAATGCCATTGGTTACCATTTCTTCTTCACGATTGGTTTGTGATCGGTCATGTCTATCTTGTTCTTGAATTTCACATCATCGAAGTCTTCAGAGTCCAGTTTGCCTTTCTTCTTCAGGGTCTTGTTCAGTTTCTTCAATGTGGTCTTGTTGACCTCATGCACGTCTCCGTGTGCGGTCTTCATTCTTTTCACGTACGATGGTCCCGCGGTCTCGTTCTCGTTCTGTCTGGTGAAACTGGGCATCATGCCATTGAACTCCAACAGGTCGTCCCTGATCGCTTGGTTTTTCTTTTCGATGTTCAGTATCCTCGTGAATGAGTTTGTTATCGCCGCCGTGTAGTATGCGAATGGATTGTCTGATTTTGATTCATCGAACTGTAAGCCTATCTGTGAAAGTTGCATCAAGGCCTGCGATTGCATCTCGTCATTGTATGTGTAACCCCTCCAGTTTGCCCTGGTGCCATATCTCTCACACAACTTCATGTACATCATGGCCAGTTGGTTGGTCATCTTTCCATGGTCCACTGAGAAGTGTCCGTTGTCCATTCCTCCGATCCAGTGTGATTTGCCCACGCACACCAGTTTGCCTTTGACGTCGAACTTGTAGTGCTGGAACGGTGGGAAGTTGACCTTGCTGTGGTGGTCCGCCACGGTCTTGGGATTCCTCTTCCTCTGGTCATCCATTGGCACATGATCGAACATCATGACCCTGAATATCAGGTCCGTCTTCTCTATTTTTCTTGGACTGATCGTGTAGTCGACTAGTTTTATCTTCTTGAGCCCCGATGCCTTGGCCGCCTCCCACGCCTCCTGTGTCAGCCTCTTGGCCTTGTTCTTCTTGGCCTCAGACACCGTGCGTATGTTGATCTTGCTGAGGGTGGGCACTATGAGGTCGTACTGTGCGTCCTCGGGTGCAACGTATGAACAGTAGGTGTTCTTGCTGGCATGTATCTGTAGTAGCAGATCTCGGTTGTTTAGGTACTTGACTCTCTTCATAAATTGCTTCTCTTTATATTGTGTTGATTCGTGCCGTATGGCGAATTAAGTGTGCCTAGAATGATGCCTATAAATATAGTTAAAGTATACGAAATTTTACACAGGAAAGCAACCATAATATGGCATTCGGAGAAATAGGGAAAATACTCAAGAACGTGGGAGGGGGCATATTCAACCGTACCCTGGGCAGGCTTACGGGTGCTGGTATTTCCACGGACTCGAGGATAGTGCAGGCCAGGGCCAAATGGTCAAGACGAGGCGACAAGAAAGACTGGCGTGTGCGATTGGCCGTGCCAGAAGGACCTTTGACCAAGTTCTTTGATTTTGAAAACAACCCCATCATGCAACCATTGGCGGCATCACAAGGCATATTCTGGCCATTGACACCAGCGGTTGTCATACAACACAGTGCAAACTACAACGCCATGGACCAGGTGCACAGCAATTACCCACATCAGGCATACGCTAACTCACAGGTGGACTCCATGAACATAATTGGAGAATTCCCCGTGCAGAATTCAGAAGACGCTAAACATTGGGTGGCCACAGTGAACTTCCTGAGGACTGCCACCAAGATGTTCTTTGGCCAGGAGGCAGGCATAGATGGCCTCAAAGGCAATCCACCTCCGATCATGCACCTGCATGGTTACGGTGATCACATGTTCAACAGGGTACCTGTCGTGATAAACACCTTCAACGTGGAACTGAGACCGGGCATCGACTACATATCAACAGAACAGAATCCTTCAGACATCCAGAGCCCCAGGACAAGGGAGCGTTTGGGATTGCCAGAGCCGGGTGAATCACAGACATGGGCACCCACGCTGTCAAACATTTCAGTACTAGTGACTCCGATCTACAGCAGGGAGTCTGTCAAGAACTTCTCAATGAAGAAATTCGTCAACGGTGAGTTGAACGGCAAGGGCAACGAGGTAGGATTCATCTAATGGCCAAGTACTCAAACACATCACCCTACTTCGAGACACGGGAGATAGCGGATTACCTGGACATCTTGAATCCAAGGACACTGACCGCGGAGGACGACGACCAGAGCTACACCATCGAGAGGACCTACGCATACAGGCCCGACCTGTTGGCCTATGACCTTTACGGCACACCGAGGCTATGGTGGGTGTTCGCACAGCGTAACCCAGACCAGATAGAGGATCCCATCTACGACTTCAAACCAGGAGTGACGGTTCAACTGCCAAAGAAAGAGAACCTGCTCAAAGACCTGGGGATATAATCCATGGCAATTGATCAATATACAGAAGCGGCTTACGCCAGGAAGCGTAGCATAAATGAACTATCGTTATCTCCTGATCCCAACGTGTTGCACAAGTTCGCGAGCTACAACACCATATTCACACTATCGGGCTTGAGTGCAGAGGAGATACGTAACCCTGCACAGTTCTTCGGTGGTACGGCACACGACATAATCGCCCGCAGTGGCGGCATAGGGGACGGCAACTTTTCAAGCCACCAAGAATCTTCAGCCAACAACAGGGAGAGTCGACGAGATGGCAACAACAAATTGAACAAGACGATCGACAAGATGGGGGCCGGTGCCGTGCTGGGAGAGAGTTCCAGGATCTTCAAAAAGGACCATGACATCTACTTCAAAAGCGTGGAGATGACATCAGTGCCAGGACTCAACGACCAGAGGCGTCTCACCAGTGTGACCAACATCATGATGCAGTTGGTGGAACCTTCGGGACTCACGCTGATAGAGAGGATAAGGGCCGCGGCCTTCAACAACAAATTCCTAGACCACCTTGACGCACCATACATGCTGACCATAGAGTTCAAGGGGTTCGATGAGGACGGACAGGAAGTCAAGGTAAACACTGATTACACCAAGAGGGTGATACCGATAAAACTTGTCACCATGGACATAGACGTCAACCAGGGCGGATCCTACTACAACATCAAGGCCATACCCTACAACGAGTTTGCACTGGTGAACAACTTCATGTATCCGAGGACCAGTGGAACACTGGGATCTTCGTCCATCAACAGGAGGTTCACGGACGCGGTACAGGACCTACAAAGGATACTGAATGAGCAAAACGAGGACGAAAAAGTCCGGGGATACAACCAGTACCCAGACAAGTACAACATATCCATCAGTAGCGACCTTGATCCCGAACAGCAGGTCCCATATGAATTATTGGCCCAGGCAGGCATGAAACCCGGCTCGGCCTTGTCGGTACAGACCCGCCAGCTCACCGATACCGGAGGCGGATCGTTCACGATGGACTTCCTCAAGTTCAACTCATCACAGAACATTCTGAAAATGTTGGAAGAGCTCATGAAGACCCATCCCAAATATGGTGCCAAGAGTTTCGAAGAGTGGGAGACGGCAGTGCAAAGCGGCATAGGGAAGAGGGGGTTCAGACCCAACGAAGGCATAGACAGCCATTTCAAATATTTCAGGATACGCACAGGCATCGAGCTGACTTCCAACTTTGACGAACTACGTAAAACCAACGCCAAGATCATAAACATCGTGGTTGAACCATTTTACATCAGCGCCTACAATCTAGCAACGGCTGGCATACAACAGGACAAGCACAACCGTGCCTACGTGGCCAAGGAATACAACTACATCTTCACGGGTGACAACCTCGACATACAGAACCTAGACATCAACTACAAGGTGGCTTACTTCCAGGCCAGACTCAAGGATCTGGAGGCCAGTGAGAGCAGGACATTCACATCGGAGAACAAGGATGTCATATCATCTGCGAGCACACCAGCAAACCCGTACAAAACAGACCTAGGCAGTGACAATTTCCTACCACTGAAGAGTGAGGTCTCTGTTTCACAGAGTTCAAAAAGCGGCAGGACGACCAAGGGTGACGCCAGGGTTGATCAGTTCTTTGACTACATAACCCATCCAAAGGCGGACATGGTGGTGGTCAACATGGACATACTGGGTGACCCCGCATGGTTGGGCCAGAGCCAGTTCATACCAGCGACACCTACTAATTCCAGCGGCAGTTCCCAGGACAACAACATAGATTTCTTCCGGGGCGGAAAAAAAGACAACGTGTGGAATCCAAACCTGCGTTGCTTCAACTACGACGTGGCGGATCCAGTCATTAACCTCACATTCAAGGTACCACAGGACTTCGATGACAAGACCGGAGTGTACGAGATGTCATCGGCACAGCGGGCAGTGTTCTCTGGACTATACAAGGTGACACAGGTACAGCACAATTTGACGGACGGCCAATTCACGCAGACTTTGACCATGGTACGTTTCAACAACCAGGATGGCCCCGTGACCAAAACAACAAACCAAAAAATCACCACCAAAAACGGCAAGGTAACTAGTGTGAGTGAGAAAAACCCAATGGCAATGTCTCGCATAGACGAATTGAGTGGAACACTAGGATCATCATAATGGCAGGCAACGAATACTACAAAGGACACGCATCGACGGCAAAGGCACCGGGCAACGACACCGCCTGGTCGGGTGAGAGCGCCGGACCATACATAGGTGTGATCAAGAACAACGTGGATCCACTAAGGATGGGCAGACTCCAGGTCAACATACCCAGCCTAAGCAAAACATCAGATCCCACAAGCGGAAACCTGATCACGTGTGAGTACCTGTCACCTTTCTATGGGGCCAAGGACGTGAGGCACAGCATACCGGGATCAACGGACTACAAGGACAGCCAGCACAGTTATGGCTTCTGGGCGGTACCACCAGACATAGGCACCAGGGTGTTGGTCATATTCGCCGAAGGCAAGATGGACCAGGCGTTCTGGATAGGTTGTGTGCCGGAACCCATGACAAACCAAATGACACCGGGCATATCGTCAAGCACGGCCACGCACGATGCCTTGGACGGCACTTTCGAAGGAGCGGACGCAGGTTTCCAGGACGACAAGAAAACAACATATGGCACAACCAACGTACCATCGGGTGAAGTCAACAGGACGGCACCAGTCACTGACGGACAGATAGCAAATTACGACAAAATAAAAAGGCCAATACACCCATTCGCAGAAACATTATTGAAACAAGGACTGAGTGCAGACGACATTAGGGGCAACACCTCGAGTTCGGCACGTAGGGAGACCCCCAGCCAGGTTTTTGGAATCAGCACGCCGGGTAGGAAAGACACGGGCACAACAAGAGTCAAGGTAGGCCCCAAGGACGCCGAAGTGCAGGACTACGTGACCAGACAGAGCGGACACACGTTCGTCATGGACGACGGTGCCGCGGATGGCACCAACCAACTGACGAGGTTGCGCACAGCATCAGGACATCAATTATTGATGCACGACACGGAAGGTGTGGTGTACATAGCCAACGGATCGGGCAACGCCTGGATTGAGATGACCAGCGAGGGCAGGATAGACGTGTACTCGGGGGTGGGCGGAATCAACATGAGGACGCAGGGTGACTTCAACCTGCACTCGGACGCCAACATCAACATGCACGCCTCGGGCCAGATCAGGATGAGCGCCACCAACGAGATCGTCAAGTCGGCGGGCACCTACATGCTGAACCTGGGAGACAAGGGCATATTCAACAGTTCACAGAAGGGAAGCATCAGGGACTACGCCAGGGACGGATTGACTTCATTCACGGACGGACAGCAGTTGCACGGCGCGGCGGGACAGATACACCTGGCGGGCGCACAGGTGCACTTCAACTCAACGGGTGCCAGTAGCACATGGGGACCTAAGTGGCTGGACACGGACGCCGCGAGCATGACCGAGAGACAGGAGGGCGACGTGGAATTGGCCAAGAAGGGCATAGAGCCACTGAGACCTTTCACCAAACAGACTTCCACCACGGTACACAGATTCGTGACACACGAGCCCATGCCTAGGTTCCGTGGATTCACTTCAGAGGGCGCAATGCCTACGGGAGGCGCTGACAACAAGAAACGTTGGAGTCAGTTGGCCAACACACCAGGCACCGTGGAATACACAGAATACCAACTCATACTGTCTCCGAACGAGTCCATAAGGCAAGGCATTTTCCAGGCGAAACTGGAGAGACACCTGCGCGAACAAATGGGCACATCAACAGACCCTGCCAAGGCCAGGAAGATCGCGGCGGATTTCGGTAGGGATTTCGACGAACTATTCGGCATAAATGAAAGCAAAGTGAAATGGGACCTCAAGGACAGCATCAGCAACAAGTTGAAAGGGTTCGACGTGGCGGACTCCGTGTCTGAGGTGCTCAACAACCAGACCAAGAAACTGGCCGACCAGGTCATCGACACCGTCACAGGATCTGAAGTGGCGGAACTGTTCAAGGACAACGTGTTCGTGAACCAGGCGGGAGAACTGTTCGCACTGGGAGACAAGACTCAATTGTTCTCGGGTGACTTCAAGGGCTTCGCCACTGACGTGGGCAGTCAGGCACTGGCCAACACGGCCAAGAGCGCACTGAACAAACTATCAACGGGTAATCTGTCCGCCAGAGATTTGGCCAGAGGACAGGGCACCGTCAAAAACATCGGTGGCATAGACATATCTGGAATCACAGGCAACATCAACATAGCCAACATCGCATCGGCGGGCGACCTCAAAGCTACCACAAACGTGTTCAAGAACGTGGTGGCGGGACAGGTCACGTCGACCATACAGACGACGGCGATAAACGCTGTGGCCAGCCAGGCCAAGGGGTTCATCGCGGGACTGGGCGGAAGCACGGCCCGGGAACTGGGACGACAGGGCATCACGCCGGGAAGGTTCACCAACCTGGGCGCCAAGATCGGTGCCATGAAACTGCCCGCGTCGTTAGGTGGAAGTGTGACGGGCGCATTCACGGCCGTGAAAACATTCTTTAGTGGATTCAGTGACGTGAGATTGAAGGAAGACATCAGATTGATTGGCAAGTCCCCATCAGGAATCAACATCTACGAGTTTAAATACAAACAGTTGCCGGGCACATACCAGGGCGTGATGGCACAGGAGGTGCCGTGGGCCAGTGTGATGACCGACACGGGATACTACATGGTGGACTACACAAAGGTCGACGTGGAGTTTAGGAGATTGAACTAATGGCATACGGAGACAACGGATCAGGCAACGGATTGAGCAACAAGACAGTGACCTTCAAGGGTTTCAGCTCACGTGCGGACCAACAGAACTTCAAACTGTACGACTTCGAGGTCGCGAAACAGGACCTGATCAACAGATTGAGTGTGCGTAAGGGTGAGAGGGTGGAGAACCCGGAGTTTGGAACCATCATATACGATGCCATATTCGAGCCATTCACAGAAGCACTCAAGGACGCCATTGTCCAGGATGTGACTGCCAATCTCAACGCAGATCCACGTATAGCAACGGAGGAGATCTTGGTCACGGAGGCGGACAAGGGCATAGCCATACAGGCCACAATAACCTATGTTCCATTGAATATCACTGAGAAACTGAGATTCAACTTCGACGAGAACTCACTACTGCGTCTATCTTAAAGTACGTACATTTCCTAACACATAAATACCGTTGTATACACAATGGCCACAACAGACAGACAGAACAGATTACTAGTAGCGGAAGATTGGAGAAAGATCTACCAGGCTTTCCAGCAGGCTGACTTCAAGAGTTACGACTTCGAGACCCTGAGAAGGACCATGGTAGCGTATCTCAAGGAGAACTACCCGGATGATTTCAACGACTTCGTTGAGAGCTCTGAGTACGTGGCGCTGATAGATCTGATAGCATACATATCACAGGCACTTTCATTCAGGGTTGACCTCAACGCCAGGGAGAACTTCCTGGAGACAGCGGAGAGAAGAAATTCAGTACTAAGATTGGCGAGGTTGATCAACTACAACGCCAAGCGTAACAAACCAGCGACTGGTCTGCTGAAAATAAATTCTATAACGACCTCACAGGACGTGCAGGACAGCACGGGGACCAATCTAGCAAATTCCACCATAGTGTGGAACGACGGTGCCAACGCCAACTACAGGGAGCAGTTCACTGCCATACTGAACGCGGCCAACCAGACGGGACAACTGTTCGGCAATCCCAGGGAGTCAGGCACCATAGGTGGCATAAGCACAGAAGTGTACACACTGAGTTCAAACCAACTGGACCTTCCAATTTTCAATTTTACAAAGTCAGTCGGGGGTATATCGAGGTCATTCGAGATAGTGTCCAGCACCATAACAGACTCCGAGTCCATATACGAATCATCACCTGTGCCCGGCACCGGACTGACATACACATACAGGACCGATGGGTCAGGAGACAGTTCAAACAACACCGGCTTCTTCTTCCTGTTCAAACAGGGAACGATGCAACAGACGGATTTCACTGTTGAATCATCGATAACAAACTTTGTCAGACCGATCACGGAACCAAACATCAACGACTCAGACGTCTGGCTATACAAGTTAGACCAATTTGGACAACTGTCCGAATCTTGGAGCAAGGTGCCAACACTGTCTGGCAACAACGCAATATACAATTCACTTTCAAAGGCAGAGAGAAACACCTACAACGTGGTGACAAAGAACAACGACACGGTTGACCTTGTGTTCGGAGATGGAAACTTCTCCAACATTCCATTGGGCAATTTCAGGACCTACTACAGGACCAGTGACAACGCCAAGTACGCAATCCAACCGTCGGACATGCAGAACGTACAGTTGACGGTGCCATACACGGACGCCAACGGTGCACAGCAGTCATTGTCAATGAGCATAAGCCTACAGGCCAGCGTGTACAACTCGGCGGCCACGGAGTCAAACGATTCCATCAAGGAGAAGGCCGCTCAGGTCTACTACTCACAGAACAGGATGATCACTGCGGAGGACTACCAAGTGGTTCCTTTGAGTGCGTCACAGGAGATAGTCAAGGTTAGATCAGTCAACAGGTCAGCGTCAGGCATAAGCAGGGCCAAAGAAATACTTGATCCCACAGGTGCATACTCCAACGTCAGCACCTTCGCTGAAGATGGCATACTGTACAGAGAGGAATCTCTACAGCAGTTCACGTTCACATTCAACAACAGGAGTGAGATACAGTCAACGATAGACACCAGTGTGGAGGCAAAACTCAAAGAGGCGTACGCCAGGCAGTTCTACTACCTGAAGTACGGCACCAAGGACACCAGCACACTATCAGCGACGTGGAATTCAACCACGACAGCGACCAACACCAACACGGGTTACTTCACTTCCGGTGGTCCATTGGTGATTGGTGACTTCGCGACTTCCAACCTGAAGTTCGCCAAGACAGGTGCTTTAGTGAAATTCACTTCACCGGACACCAGGAAATTCAAGAACGGAACTCTCGTGTCTTCGACCACGGATGACTCCGAGGACAGATCATGGGCCAAGATAGGTGCTGTGGTACTAGACGGTGCCAACGGCGGAACAGGTAATCTTGAGTCAGGACTGGGTCCTGTGACTCTTAACAACATCGTACCACAGGGTGCGGTCATAAACGCAATCATTCCAAACTTCACGACGGCATTCTCGGCGACGCTGGAATCTGACCTAATCGACAGGATTGAGGCCTATGAAGAATTTGGACTGAGATATGACATTGATTCTGAGACTTGGAAGGTCATAACATCCACGAATCTAAGCACAAGTTCTGTGTTTGATCTGGCCAATGCAGGATCATCCACGGGCACGAATGCGGACACCAGTTGGTGGTTCAAGTTCACCAATGACGGCAACACGTACACAGTGCAGTACAGGAAATTGGACTACATATTTGAATCAGAATCACAGAACAAGTTCCACTTCGACGTGCAGGACAAGATCTACGACTACACTACGGGAAGCAGTGTCAAGGACACAGTGAAGATATTGAAGACCAACAGCATAATCTCTACGAGCAACAGCATTGGATATCCCATAACCTGGCAGGTGGTTGACGTGATAACGGAAGCGGATGGTTTCCAGGATAACAGGAAGATCAAAGTTGGATTCTTTGATGCCGACGACGACGGTGTGGTGGATAATCCAGAACTGTTTGACATATTCGTGGAACCTACGCTGTCTGAAACGACCAAATTCGTATTCCAGGAGAAGTACATCTCATACGACAACATAGAAAGATACAGACCTTACGCGGCGACAAATTTCGTAGTGACACAGAACGAGGTGGACATTAATCTTGACACGACAACCTACACAGACGGACAGTTGTTTTATTTCTTTGACGCCAACGAGGACGTGATCAAGAGCTACAGTTCTACAACTAATACACTTACTACAGCAACAGATTACAGGGCCAGGAAGGGCAGAAGTTCGATCGACTTCCAATACAAGCATCACGCGGGACAGGAGACCAGGATAGATCCCAGTGTTTCCAACATCGTGGATGTGTATCTATTGGAGAGGACGTATGACAACCTATTCAGGATATGGTTACAGGACGGTGGCAACAGGCCAACTGTGTCCACTTCAGACCAATTGAGGATCAACTACTCGGGCACACTAAACCCATTGAAATCACTGTCAGACCAGATCATATACCATCCAGTCAAGTACAAGATACTGTTCGGATCAAACGCCGACGAACCATTACAGGCCACATTCAAGGTTGTCAAGAACACAAAGACAAACATTTCAGATGCTGTCATAAAGACCAGGGTCATCACTGCGATAAACGAATTCTTCGCACTGGACAACTGGGACTTCGGAGACAGTTTCTATTTCACAGAATTAGCCGCTTACATACACAATCAACTGGCACCAGATCTACTGACTGCCGTGATCGTGCCCAACCAGTCAGGACAGGGTTTTGGGTCCTTGTTCCAACTTGACTCGGCGGCGGACGAGATTTTCATCAGTGGGGCCACCGTTGATGATGTGTCAATTATAACAGCACTGGGAGCCAACCAACTGGCGGCATCCGGCACTGTGGTCACATCGACAGCAACCACGACAACCAACACCACCACAGGATCAGCAGTGTCAGGCTCTACTACAACAGGTTCCGGTTCAAGCACCGGCAGTAGTGGGTCAGGATACTAATGGCTGACAATCCCACAAACGCATTAACCAACAACGAAGTCGTCAAGCAGGGTGACAACGAGTACAGACGTACGGTACAGCATTTACCCGCTTTCTACAGGACGGACGCCAACCAACGTTTCCTTTCGAGCACCATGGATCCATTGGTACAGAAAGGGTCACTGGAGAGACTGGACGGATTCATAGGACGACAGGACGCCTACACCAGGAACGTCAACGACAGGTACATAGGTGCCACCAGCAGGGACAGATATGCATATCAACTGGAACCAACTATCACTTACACTGACAAGGACACCACGTCGGTAAACCCAGAGGACCAGGTCAAGTTCACAGGAACATACGACGACTACATAAACCAAATCAAGTACTTCGGAGGCAAGGTCAACAATCACGACAGGCTCAACAAAGAGACTGTGTACTCGTGGAACCCGGCCATTGACTACGACAAGTTGGTTAACTACAGGGAGTACTACTGGATGCCGGATGGACCGAGCGCGATAGAGATCGATTCCGTTGGACCAAATGCAGTGGCTGAATATTCTGTGGAGAACAAAGCACAGGGGGCCTACAATTTCACACACAGGGAGAACGAGAACAACCCCATACTGACACTGTACAGGGGTAACACATACAAATTTAACATCAACGCCGAGGGACATCCTTTCTGGATAATGACGGAACCATACAAGAGCAAGGTATCCGCTGACGGTTCAACTTCAACCATATTTGACACGGGAGTGACCAACAACGGTGCGGACTACGGCACTGTCACATTCACCGTACCAACAACAGGTGCACCTGACACTTTATATTACCAGTGTGGCAACCACGATGCCATGTATGGAATACTACAGATCAGAGACGCTGATACCACGACGGCCATCAACGTCGAGGACGACATAGTTGGCGCAAAGAATTACAGCCTACGTACATTGAGCCTGTCCAACGGCATGAAGGTCAAGTTTCCAAATGCATTGGTACCAACATCATACCAGGGCAAGGAATACTACGTGGAGGGAGTTGGCGATGCCATAACTCTCACAGACGTGGAGGACCTAATCACCCCTGGCAGTTACGCCACGGAGACAACCATACTGTATGATCAGGTCGGGTATGACTCGAGACCATATGCCAAGGCGAACTACATTCCAGAGACACAGGACTACATCACAATAAAGAGGGATTCACAGGACAAGAACGCTTGGTCCAGGTACAACAGATGGTTCCACAGATCCGTGATCGAGGAGACGGCAAGGATCAGTGGATTCACACCAGATTTGGACGAGACGGACAGAGCCAAGAGACCCATCATAGAATTTGATTCGGGACTGGCACTGTACAACCACGGAACAGTGGCCAAGAGATCGGTCACCTTGTATGACACGGTGACGACGGACGCATTCAGCGACGTGGTCAAGCAGACGGGTTACATAGTTGATGGACTGGCACTGGCGGACGGCATGAGAATCGTGTTCGCCGCTGACACGGATCCCATTGTCAAGGACAAGATATATGATGTGAACTTCGTCACAGCGGGAGATTCAACACAGGTGATCAATCTGACGGAAGCGACAGACGGCACACCCACAGACAACGACTCCATATACATAGAATTCGGCACAAAGAACCAAGGCAAGACCTTTAGGTATGACGGCACGACAGAAGCATTCGTTGAGGCACAAGAGAAGACCGGGGTCAACCAGCAACCATTGTTCGCCATGTTCGACGAATCACACACCTCTTTCGATGATGCTACAGCATACCCCAACTCAACGTTCACGGGAGCCAAGGTATTCTCTTTCGCGACATCAGACACGGCGACAGCGGACACGGTGCTGGGCATCAAGGTCAAGTACAACACCATAAACAACGTTGGTGACATAGTTTTCGAATCTGACCACACGTCAGGGACTTTCACATACAAGCAAGACACACAGACCTTGACCAAGAACCTCGCAGAGGGACACCTACACTACACCACGGGCAGGAGCACACACAATTCACGTAGCGCCTGGATCAAGAGGACGTCAGAGAGCAGACAGCGTGTGATAAGGACATTCATTGTGGACGCCACGGAGAAGAAACTGTTCCCGATAGATTTCTACAAGGATTCCGCCAGCCTGACGGACCTGGAAGTTTCAGTGTCTGTGAACGGAACCAGGAAGACACTGACCACTGACTACACGCTACAGAATGGTACCAAGAACAGGTACGTAAGGTTCAACAAGGACCTAGCGGTAGATGACCAGATCAGGATAGCGGCGCACAGCGGTGCGGACAAGATAGAGGACAAAGGAATTTACGAGATACCAGAGAATCTGGCAACCAACAGTCTCAACCAGCAGTTGGGAACATTCACCTACGGACAGATATTGGACCACGTCAGGGACATGTTTGACAAGAACCAGGATGTGACTGGCACGGTGCCAGGGGTCTCTAACCTCAGGGACAGGCCAGACGCCAGACTCAAAGGGGGTAGCATACACCAACACGAAGGGCCTCTACTGCCGGCGGTGTTCAATTTAATTGACCAGGATGCCAACTTCGTGACCGCACTGGATTTTGCCAACCAGGAGTACGAGAAATGGTACAACTCATTCCTTACACATGCCACTGGGACGGCGTACGAAGGCGTCGCGGCTGACAGGGTGGATGAGATCATCACAGCAATCACACCAGGCAGGAACAACACGTTCCCTTTCTTCTACGAGGACATGGTGGGTTGGGGAGAGAACGTTTCAACGAGATCCTACACGGTGCTCGGAGCATCACAGACAGACTACGCACTGGATTCACAACACGACATCACCACACTGAGCAACAGGGCAGTGTATGTGTACCTTAATGGCACACAATTACTGTTGGGCACAGACTACACTTTCAGCACAACTGACGATAGCATAAGCATTTCAACGGCACTCGCAGAGGGCGACAAGATAGTGATCAAGGATTACGCGGACACAACCGGCAGTTACATGCCACCGTCTCCGACCAAGTTGGGCATGTATCCCAAGTTCACACCTGAAAGGTTCACGGACACCACATACGTAACTGACACGGCGGTCATACGTAAGCACGATGGTTCCATCATAAAGGCCTACGGCGACGAGCGTGATGACCTTATTCTAGAACTTGAGAAGAGGATCTACAACAACATCAAGGTCACATACGATGCCACCTTGGTGGACATACACGATGTGTTGCCCAGTGCATTCACACAAACGGAATACACACTGCAGGAAATCGACAACGTCATAGGACCTGACTTCTATCAATGGGCAGGACGTAACAGCGTCCAGTACATCAACAACACCGCATTCAAGGAAGGGTCACCCTTCACGTACAACTACGCAAGATCAAAGGGAAGGCTGATAGGTGAGAACCTGCCAGGACACTGGAGAGCCATCTACAAGTACTTCTATGACACGGACGCACCACATGTTAGACCATGGGAGATGTTGGGTCATTCAGAGAAGCCAACGGACTGGGACGCAACATACGGAACGGCACCATACACGTCAGGCAATGATGTGCTCTGGAATGCGGTTGCCAGCGCCACAGGCAGATATGGCAAGCCTCTAATAAAGGATTACCTACCGGTTGATGCTTCAGGGAACCTGTTGGATCCATTGGCGGCGGGACTGGTGGACAACCTAGACATACCGGGCAGACAGAACGCCTGGAAGTTTGGAGACCAAGCACCGGCGGAGACGTCGTGGAGGAGATCAAGTTCATACCCATTCACGGTCATGAAGACCCTGGCACTGACCAAACCGGCCAAGTTCTTCTCAAATCTCTTTGACCCTGCCAGATTGACCACCAATGTGGCGGGCAATCAGGTATACAAGGACACAGGCATCAGGCAAACACTGGCCACTGCCAAGTACCACTTGGAGACAATAACGGATCTAGCAACAGGGGTCACGACCAGATACCAGACAGCGGGCTATCAGCCTTTCGTGGTCAATTACCTGATATCAAGGAATTTAGACACCAAGACCTTCTACTACGACAAGATGAAGGACCTGACTGTGCAGTTGGCATACAAACTGGGAGGATTCACGGACAAGGACAACATCAAGATACTGACAGACAGTGTGTCTCCGGGATCAACGTTAGGATCCAAGTTCATACCAGACGAGAACTACAAGATACTTTTCAGGACATCCAATCCCGTTGAGAGTTTCCAGTACTCGGGGGTGTTGATTGAGAAGAACACGGACATAAGCCAGGACGGGTCAACGGTGTTGGGCGGATACAAGGTGTTGGGTTACAGCACCGCCAAACCGTATTTCAATTTCAACTATCCAGTCAAGACGACCACAGCGACGCCTGTGTCAGTCACGGGATCCACACAGGTGGAACAGTACAGGGCATACCAGGAGAGCACACAGACCATCCCATATGGATATGTGTTCAACACCATACAGGATGTCACTGACTTCTTGTTTGGGTATGGACATTATTTGGAGTCACAGGGATTCCGATTCAACAGGTTCTCCAACGAACTCAAGGAGACGCTCAACTGGTCAAACGCAGTCAGAGAGTTCTTGTTTTGGACCACGCAGGAGTGGGCACCAGGATCAGCAGTGACGGTATCACCAGCCGCGGACGGTTTCGAGTTGGACACCAACAACAGCATCGTGGGGCAACTGAGGAATCTGGCAGGAGACTATTCACTCTTGGATTCCGGCGGAAGGAAGATAGACATCAGGGAGATATCCACCAAGCGTGTTGGAAAAACGTTCGAATTGGGCATCAAGTCTGACACCGTTGGACTGTACAACATAGCACTGAACACAGTCCAGAAAGAACACATACTGTTGTTTGACAACAGCACAGTGTTCGCGGACATCTTGTATGATCCTTTCACTGGTTTCAGACAACAGAGATTGAAACTGGTTGGTTGGAAGACGGCAGGATGGAACGGAGACTACTACGCACCAGGTTTCGTGTTCGACGCCGCACAGGTCACATACTGGACGGCCAACACCGACTACAGGATCAGCGACTCGGTAGAGTACCAAGGCAAGTTCTACGTGGCCAAGGACAACCACAACTCGGAATCCACGTTCGTCACGTCCAACTGGACACTGAAGGCGAACAAACCTGCACCACAACTGATACCCAACTTCGACTACAAGATCTCACAGTTCAATGATTTCTATGAATTGGAGACCAACAACTTCGACGAATCACAACAGAATCTGGCGGAGAGGCTGACGGGATACCAGAGCAGGGATTACCTGGAGAACCTGTTCGTCAATGACGTGTCGCAGTACAAGTTCTACCAAGGGTACATCAGGGAGAAGGGCACACAGAACGCCATAGACAAGATATTGAAGGCCAGGTACGAGGGAGAGGACATCTCACTGGACCTCTATCCGGAATGGATGATCCGTACAGGCAACTTCGGAAACACGGATTCCATTGAGAACATCCAGATAGTGTTGAAGGACGACGTGATCACGGCGGATCCGCAGAGCATTGAACTGCTGGACACTTCCGCTGACGCCAAGGAGTATGCGAGGTCCGACGCCATCATCAAGGACGACTTCTACTACAAACCGGTGGAGTACACAGCATCCACCACATTCAAGAGATTGGACTACACCCAGGCGGGTGTCAGCAGGGACACGGCACAGGTGTTCAAGACCGCGGGCTATCCACAACCGCAACAGGTACAGCACACGGCCTTCAACATAGAGGACATACTGAACCTCGACATGAATGCCATAACCACCAATGACCTGGTATGGGTGGCCAACAAGAGCAACAGGGACTGGGACGTTTTCAGGATATCCAACGCGGGCATCAAGATAGCGAACCTAATTTTAATTGATGAACAACAGTTGGAGATAACTTTTACAGGATCACACAACCTGACCGCAGGATCGACCACCACAGAGGCCGACTACTTTGGCATATCAAACAGTGAGGAGACCACGCTGAATGGGGTTTATGAGGTCAAGGCAACACCAGATCACAAGACCGTGATAATAGACTACGCGGGCAACGTGGGATTCATTCCCGCCCTGGAAGACGGATCCACGGCGGACAGTTACGGAAACATTTACAAATTCATATCTGTGAGATTGGCATCCATGGACAACGTAAACGATCTACTGAACTACGACGACTACAAGGACAAAGACGACGCCATAGGGAAAACAGGAGACAAGGTGTTCGCGGACGCGGACAGTTCAGGTCTGTGGCGTGTGTATGAGAAGCAAGATCCCTACACCACGGAATTGCGACTTTCACCGGATGCCAGCACAGCGGAACAGGAGTTCGGGCACAGGATCGTGGCACGTAATGACGGCAGGACCGTCGTGGCATCCGCACCGGGCAAGGGACAGGGTGAGGTACACTTCCTGTTCAGATCTTCCTCAGATGCATCATTCCAAGTGCAATCCACTGCCACAATGACCGACAACGACGACAACACCAGCAGGTTGGGTGAGTCACTGTCCATCAGCACTGACGAGAACTTCATAGTGGCAGGAGCACCATACACAAACACGTTGGGTTTAGACGGAAGCACAAGACAGCCCAATTCGGGATTATTAAAAATTTACATTTGGGATCCAAGCACATTCAAGTATGGAATACTGTCGACTGTGACCCCGCCAACAGACGGATCAACAGCCAATGAGGATTTGAACTTTGGATGGTCACACAAGATATCGGAACCAGGCGCGAATTCGGTAAGGGCCACGGCAGACAAATACCTATTTGTATCGGCACCAGGACATGACAACGACCAGGGCAGGGTTTACATGTACACCTGGGGAGTGGGTGCGGACGGCTCGACCTATGACACCTGGACACAGGACTACACCATAGAAGCACCAGCGGGTGGTTCGGCGCAGAGATTCGGACACAGGGTACAGGCGAACGACAACGGTGACATACTGGCGATCAGCTCACTGGCACCAGGCAACGCGGGCAAGGTGGAGATATTCATAAAGACGTCACAGAGCAATGACGGAAGCACACAGAACTCATTCGCACTGGCACAGACCTTGACAGGTGTGGCCACGGATGGTTCATCACTGAACACAGGTTTTGGTGAATCCATAGCGATGAGCAAGGATGGCACGACACTGATCATAGGTGCACCAGGGGTGGACGCCAGTGCAAATCCTGACGCAGGTGCGATATACTATTACAAGTGGAACGCAGACGATTCCACAAACACCTACACACTACAGCAGACCATCGATGCCCCGAGTACAAGCACGAACATGAAGTTTGGTACGACCCTTGACATCAATCATGACGGAACAAGGCTGGTAATTGGCGCTGAGAATTTCGCAAGTGCCAGCGAGATGAAATTTGATCTAGGGGAGACCACTTTTGACCTACAGGACACCAACATAGTGGACAGCAATGTTCAGTCTGGCGGAGTGTTCACGGCCACGATGTACAACACCAAATTTGTCATAGACGACAGGATGACATCAGACAACATGTCAGAGCAAGACGACTTCGGACGTGGTGTGTGCATGATCGATAATTCGGTTTTCGTTGGAGCACCACAAGATGATGGCAACACGGCCACGGACGGAAGCACTAAAATAGTCAATGATGGAACAATTTCCGCTTACGATTTAAAGACCAATGGAGAGTACGCTTGGAAGAATCTTGTGACTGAAACAGCACTGATAGACACGGACAAACTGGGCAAGGTTTTCGAGTTCAACAACAGGACAAAACAGATAAGAGATTACTACGACCTGTATGATCCCATTAAAGGAAGGATACTGGGCGTGGCGGACAGAGAGATCAACATCAAGACCACGTGGGATCCTGCCGCATACAACGTGGGAGCCAATGCCAACAGCCAGACCCCTTGGGCAGAGAACCACATTGGAGAAGTATGGTGGGACCTGTCAACGGTCAAGTGGCTCTGGTACGAACAAGATTCCCAGGAATACAAACACAACCATTGGGGACAGACCTTCCCAGGATCAAGCATAGACGTGTATGAGTGGACAGAAAGCAGATTGTTGCCCAGCGAATGGAACAGGAGGACCGAAGGATCAGCACAGACGATATCGGGCACCGCACTGCACGGTGATGATTCACAGTACACCGTTGTGCAGAGGTACGATTCCAGGTTGGACGGGTTCGTCAACATCTATTACTACTGGGTCAAGGACAAGGTCACACTGCCAAGCAACAGCGTGGTGGTCAGGAAGAACACTATAGCATTTGTGGCCAATCTGATACGGAACCCAAGGGCATTTGACTTCAAATATTATTCCATAACTGACACCAACAAGTTCCTGCTGAACAACATAAAAGGGTTGGTCAACGGAGACATAGTGCTCAACGTGGACATCAGGAGCAACACCTTCGAGGGAGACTCCCACAGCGTGTGGAAGTTGGCCAGGGAGGGTGACGCAGACTACAGACCGGGCACACAGATAGAGGCACGTTGGTGGGACTCACTGACGGGCAAGAACACCGCGGGTGACCTTGTGCCGGATCCCGACCAGCCACTGAACGATAGATACGGAAACAACGTCAGACCAAGGCAGAGCTGGTACGTGGACAGATTTGACGCACTGAAAGAGATCATAGACTACGCCAACACAGTGCTGAAGAGCAATCAGTTGGTTGGACAGATAGACTTTACGAATCTAGATTCCCAGGATCCAGAACCAACAGCACAGAGTTTAGAATGGGACACGGCCGTTGACACCTATGCGGAACTGACTTACGTCAACACAGCGGACATATCAGGCACGGCGAACTACCTGGTGAGATCAGACGAGACCGCCAACAACTACTGGGCGATATACCAATGGGATGGCACACAATTCTCAAGGACCAAGTTACAGACATTCAACACCTCCGCGTACTGGAGTTACACGGACTGGTACAAGACAGACGGGGACATGGTGCACGACGAGGACACCAAGATAGACAAGCAAGTCACGTTCCAGTATGAACTGGACGCACTGGAGCTCGAGCAAGGCAAACATGTGAAAGTGACATCAGCGGACACGGGGGGATGGAAACTGTTCATGAGGACGGCCACTGGCTGGGAGAACGTTGGGACAGAGAACGGAACCATAAGGTTGAGCACGAAACTTTACGACTACTCACAGGACGCCTCTGGTTTCGCTGGGGCAGACAACTTCGATGACAACTTCTTTGACCAAGAGCCAACCACAGAGACCAGGAAGGTGCTCACGGCACTGAGGGATGATCTTTTCAAGGACGAGCTGGCCGTGGAATACAACACCTTGTTCTTTACCGGACTTAGGAAAGTGTTGTCAGAACAGACCTACGTTGACTGGATGTTCAAGACTTCATTCATAAACGCCAAGAACAGCGTTAGACAACTGGATCAAAGGAAGACATACACCACAGGCACGGATTCATGGATAGAGAGTTACATCAACGAAGTCAAACCTTTCCACACAAAACTGAGAGAGTACAGACTGGGTTACGATAAGACAGAGACACAGGACGGAATATATTCAGACTTCGACAATCCGACTTTCTATGATGTTACTACAGGCAAGATCAGGAGTCTCAATGTTGAATCAGACACAGACAAACTAACGGAATATCCATATCAGATGTGGTATGACTACCACAAGAAACATGTAAATTCTATAACAGTCACGGCAGGTGGCTCAGGATATCAAGTGGCACCAACGGTGACCATACTAGGCGGTACAACAGGATCAACAGGCCCTTTCCAGGTGCAGGGAACCAGTGCTTCGGGAACGACAAGTGGTCAGTTTGGTTACTACTATCCGTTGTTCACCAGTGAGAAACAGGCAGAGATATACGACACGCAGAATTCAGGTTCGGGAACCACCAACACCTATACTTTTGATGGCCTGTCTGGCACATTCTATGGTCCAACAGCATCAGTCAGTGAAGCACAGAGTGATAAGTCTGGCACATTCAAGATGTATGTGACGCCACAGACCACCGCGGCAACTGCCACGGCGATCATTCAGAACGGTTCAGTTACTCGAATAAACATCACGGGAGTTGGTGCAAACTACACGACAACACCCACAGTGATATTATCAGGAGGCAAGACGGATGGCACGACACCAACGGACACCGCCAAGGCCTATGCTAACCTGAACAACGATCTGGTAAGGGATTTCAACACTACGATAAAATTTGACAGGGTGTCCAGCACATCCAGAGTTGTGGATTGGGCCAAGTCGACCAGTTACGCTTACAATGACCTGCTGAGATACAACAACCAATTGTACAAAGTGACCAACGCATTCACATCAACAACGGACTTCGACGACAACATCGGAAGTGTGTACAAAGTTTACGGTGATGAGACGGGACTTACAGCGGCGGACAGAACAAAAGGTTTCTACACACCAGGCTCAGGTATGCCAGGCAATGAACTTGACCAGGTGATGACGGGCGTTGACTACGGTGGCACAATGGTCACAGGATTGCTGTTCGACCAAGAACAAGGTTGGGACAGGGCAGGTTGGTATGACTTCCCATGGGACAACTACGGAGAGTCAAGAATAAAAGCGTTTAGAGCCGATGGATCAACAGCGGCATACACTTTTGACACTGCACCAGCATCGACAGAAGTTTATCAAGTGTACCTGACGCAGGATGACAGCACACGTAAAAAACTATCAGATGTGATCCGAGGAGATGGATCTACTGTAAGTTTCACTATAAGTGAGGTTCCTGAAATCGACGCATTGGTTGAGTTCATTCCTTTCGATGATGACGGTGTGCTTACACCAACAGATGACAGGACATTGGATTCCATAGTCAAGGGAGGACTGTTCACTTCCGCACTAGGTCACGCACCAAGCGACATCATACTGGAAGGTGATGATTTCGTATCGCCAGACACTAGTTACGCACCTGAGGAGACAGTACCCGGACAACTGTTTGATACACTGGACATCAAAGTTTACACGGCACCGGAATCAGGCGTGCCATTCATCAGTGACAGGAATTACAGGGGCGATGGCAACAATTCGACCTACTCGATAGGAGACTACCCAGGTACACTGGGATCAGTGACGGTTTCCGTCGACGGTGTTGTGCAGAAAGGGCCTGCATTAGATTCAACCATAAATGACTACGAGATAGATGTAGCGAACAAAACAATTACATTTGACAGTGCACCTGCCAACAACAGTGTGATATCGACAAAGGTGTTTGCGATTTCGGGTGAGAACTACAGGGTGTTGGACACATTCACGGGCGACGGAACCACCGCGTCCTTCTTGACCTCCACTAGGGGAGAATTCAATTTAGATTCAACATCCAGTGAGATTTACATCACCATTGACGGAGTGCCAACAACAGCTTTCACACAGACCATAACCGCCAACACAGTGACGGTGGTGTTCAACACAGCACCGGCATCGGGGGAATTCATACAAATAGCGGGATTCAACAAATCAGCGACGTCGTCAAGGAGTTATGCCAGTGTAAGGAACCAAGCCATAGTGTATGACGGGTCAACAGACAGATACACATTGACATATCCACCTGGATCTATAGGTCCATTCTCTGGACTGACCACGGTCGAGGTGAACGGAAGGGTCCTACGTGGACCAGACAACACCTACTACGTGGGAGATGGAAGCACATACGCCTACGGTGTGGTGTCAGGCCTGGGAGACGATTCCACGGTAGATCCTGCCAAGACGATCACGAGCGCCAGCCAGGTGCAGGTTTTCGTCAATGGGGTGCAGAAGGATCTTAACACGCACTACACAGTTGACACATCGAATCAGAACGTTGAATTCGTAACAGCATCAGTTCCAACGGTGACAGACGTGATATGCATATCCACACTAGTCGACAACCAATATTACAATGAAGGCACAGATATCATACTTGTGCCAAGTGCTATCACATCGCCTTACAGTTTGTCCACAAATGATGTGTTGTCAGTGACCACATTCAACAACGCACTGGGCATGAAGCAGAGGAGAGAAGTGTTAGAAGGCAGGACAAGTGGTGTGTTCAAACTTAGGTTTGACACGTTGAACGCAGGATACACATACGTTTGGTTGAATGGAGAGCAGTTGGCACAGGGTGCCGACTACACCACAAGCGGAAACACCATAACGGTCAAAGGCAAAACAATAACATCATCAGACAGACTGGATGTCATGTACTTCGCACTGGAATCTGCGACGGGTGCCACCGGATTCAGGATATTCAAAGACATGATGAACAGGACGTTCTACAAACGTATCAGTAAGACAGCCACTACAAAATTAACTGTGGACATGACAGCAGGAACACAGACCATAACCGTGGAAGACGCGAGCGTTTTACCAACACCAAACGCATCTGCAAATGTTCCAGGGGTCATATTCATAGACAAAGAAAGAATAGAATACTACACAAAATCAAGCAACACGTTGGGACAACTAAGACGTGGAACACTTGGAACAGGAATTAAGGAGCATGGATCAGGCACGGAAGTGGTAGATGCGTCTGGTACTCAAACCATCCCTTACGCGGACACCGTGTACACCAACACCTTCACTGGTGATGGTAGCACGGCAGTGTTCACACTATCACAAGCACCAGCCTCCGCTAGCGAGTTAGACATATTCATTGGTGGCCAACGATTGTTGCTCACTAGCGAGGATGGATCAACCATAAACTATTCTGTGGATGGAAGCACGACGGCAGTGACTTTGAGCACCGCACCTGCGTCAGGCACACAGATCAAGGTATTACACAAGAAAGGACAGGTATGGTACACGGCACTGGATGGTAATCCAGCGGACGGCAAGGGATTACAGGCTTCAAGCACACAACAGGCTAAATTCATTGCTAACGAACCCACAAACGCACCTGAATAAATACACTAGATGACACAGGACAACAAACCACAAGAATCAAAACAGGAAGACAACAAGCCTCAGGATAACACGGGTGTTATGATGACGGGGCACATAAAGATTTCAGACCCAGAGACAGGTGAGGTGATCGTGGACAAGAGGAACGCGATACACTACGAGAACATGTCTCAGGCATTGGCCAACTCATTGGCTAACAAGACAACAGGTTTTGTGCATGAGATCGCACTGGGCAATGGTGGTACGAGTGTGGACCCAACGGGTATAATCACTTACCTGACACCGAACTCAACAGGCACAAACGCCACATTGTACAATCAAACATATTACAAAGTAATAGACGACAACTCCGCGACCAACAAGGACACCACAAGGAACAAGATGGAAGTGAGACACACGGCTGGCAACAAGTACACAGACATCGTTGTGACATGCACACTTGACTACGGTGAACCAACGGGACAGGCGGCGTTCGACAACACCACCAATTTCAATGGTGACTATGTGTTCGATGAACTTGGTCTGAAGAGCTGGGAAGGCACAGAGAACGGTTCAACCAACAAGTTGTTGACACACGTCATATTCCACCCGGTACAGAAGTCACTTAACAGACTCATACAGATTGATTACACTTTAAGGATTCAAAGTTTGACAACTTTCACTGAGACCAGTTCAACTGCACTGTCAACATCTAACACAGTGAGTGGAACAACATCAGGTGGTAACACAGGATACTAATGGCATACACTGTAAACAAGACGAATAGTTCCAGTTCACCAAACCAGTACACGGTACAGGATGGTGTTGTCAACACACAGACCGACCTCAGTTTCATAGGAAAAGGTTATGCAGGTTACGGCGAAGTAATTGCGGAGAACTTCCTACATCTATTAGAGAATTTTTCAAACACGTCAGCACCCACCAAACCCATAGAGGGACAACTGTGGTGGGATTCTACCAATTCAAAACTACAGGTGTACAATGGAACGTCATTCCAGACAGCAGGTGGAAGTGCACCATACCAGTCAGATGCACCGGCCAATCTTGCCGCTGGAGACATTTGGATAGATTCAGGCACGGGACAGATGTTCTTCTACAGTGGAACGTCATCTGTGTTGGTTGGACCACCAAGTGCCACAGGTACCACTAGTGGATTCACGTTTGACACTATACTTGATTCTGGCGATACATCACAGAACATAAGCAAACTTTTCAATGACGGCAATCTCATAGCGATCGTTTCGGAGGATGAGTTCACGCCAAAATCAGCATTGAGTGGATTCGCAACCATCAAAAAAGGTATCACACTTACCACTGCCATAGCAGACACAAAATTTCAGGGCACGGCCACAGATGCAGACGCACTGGGTGGTGTAGCGGCGGCCAACTACCTGAGGTCGAACGCCAATGACACAACGTCGGGGACAATCTCTATTGCCAATGACGGCGGTCTGGTAGTTGGTACGGACAGTGACCTCACATTGACGGTGGACGCGACAGGCGGCATAATTTCAAACACCACAACAAACACAGACATCAGTTTCAAAGTCAACGATGGTGGTGTGACAACGACTGTGATGACCATAGACGGATCAGAGTCCAGTATCGGTATAGGTACTACTACACCAAGCACAAAATTAGAGATATCAGGTACAACAACTTCTACTGCATTCGCAGGACCACTTACTGGCAACGTGACAGGAAATCTAACAAGTTCAGGGGCCAACACCATGGGCACACTGACCATGGCAGGAACGGTCACATCCAAAGCGATAGCACCAGACACGGACGCATCATATGACATAGGTACATCCAGCAAAGGCTACAACACTGTACACGCACTGGCAACATCGGCGCAGTACGCTGACTTGGCAGAGGTGTATGAGTCCGACTCGGAGTACGAAGTGGGCACGGTGGTGATATTTGGTGGTGACAAGGAAATAACAATGTCGATAATGGGAGATGATCCCAGGGTGGCGGGAGTCATATCAGGTTCTCCGGCTCACCTAATGAATTCCAAATCAGAGGGACAGCCAGTGGCGCTACAGGGCAAGGTGCCTTGCAAGGTCGTTGGACACATCAGCAAGGGAGACATGTTGGTGACCCATCCACAACACCCAGGTGTTGCTAGGAAAGGCATTGACCCTGCAATGGGCACAGTGATAGGCAAAGCACTGGAAGATTACAATTCAACCGAAATAGGCACAATTAATATTGTGGCTGGAAGACTATAAATACAAGCAAATGGCGTACATAATAAACAAAACAGACGGGACAGCAGTAACAACGATCACTGACGGAACGGTGGACAACACCACTTCGTTGCAGTTGTTTGGTAAGAGTTTTTCTGGTTTTGGCGAAGGGCTCAACGAGAACCTAGTAAAATTATTAGAGAACGCGGCATCCACCGCGGCACCCACAGCACCATTAAAAGGTGAGTTATGGTTTGACACAACAACAAACCAACTGAAAGTGTATGACGGGACAAGTTTCAAACCAACGGGTGGTGCCAAGACAAGTTCCACGCAACCCACATCACCGTCAGCGGGAGATCTATGGCATGATTCGGTGAATGACCAAGTGTATGTGTACACAGGATCTGCATTCTTGTTGGTCGGACCAGTTTACACGTCAGGACAGACGCTTTCGGGTTGGAAGATAGAGACACTGGCCAGTTCAGGTGGTAACAAGGTTGTTTCTTCGATGTACGTGGGCAACGTCAGAGTGGCGATACTCTCCAAAGAGACCTTCACACCGAGTGCCTCACAATCAGGCTTCGCTGAGATAAGAGCGGGTCTGACTTTGAATTCCACACTGGGCGCAGTGTTCGAAGGTTCGAGCACACAGGCCGCAACTTTGGACACAACAGACACCACAAATGCCACATCACCGGGCGAGGCCTTACAGGGTGGTGCCAATTTCTTAAGATCAAACACATCAGACACCATGTCCGGCGCATTGACCATAGACAATGACACGGGTATAATTGTTGGTGACGCACAGGAATTGACCATATCAGTATCAAGCAACGACGTCACAGTCGCACAGACATCACAGGACAAGGATCTAAGTTTCACAATCAATGATGGTGGAGTTACAAAAACTCCTATAGCACTGACAGGTGCCACGGGTGCAATAGGTCTTACAGGTGACGTGACAGTAACAGGAAATTTGACGATCACAGGAGAGTTCGAGAACAGTTCTAGCGAGATCAACATAGTAAACGATGCTTTCTTGAAACTCAACACGGGAAATTCAGAGGCAGACTCAGGCATAATCGTTGAGACAAGCGACACAGATGATGCTAGACTATTTTACGATGTGTCAGAGAACAGATGGACAGCAGGTGAAGGTGCAACATATTCACATTTGATCAGAGACACAGATGCAGTTAGCGATGGAGATGCCAATAAAAATTCAGGATTCCTGAGAACCACGGCGGCAGGTTTGATCACGGTGACCAACGTCAACTTAGCGGCGGTCGGCACAGACATCACATCATCGACCAGTGAGTCAAGCGTGGCAGTGACCACAACAGGTCAGGTAGCCAAGTCATTGAAATTATGGGGAGGATCAACAATCACAGATGATGGTAGCAACAGCATTGCAGGAAACAGATACGTTGAGACTTCGGCACCAACATCAGGCCAAGGCGCAGACGGGGACATCTGGTTTGTAAGGGAGGCGTAATCCCATGGTAGCAGTCGTCAAGACATTCAACTACACAGGCACACTACAGCAGGCAACCATACCACCGGGAACCACGTCAATAGACGTTCATCTCTGGGGTGGCGCCGGCGGTGGTGGTGGATCAGACGCGGGGGGACCTGGAGGGACAGGTGCGGCAGGCCATTATGTGTCGTCAACAGGAATTTCAATATCATCAGCACAGATAGGCACCACCATGGAAGTTGCGGTGGGAGGTGGTGGAGCTGGAGGTTCGTCGGGAGGCGGGGCTTCGGGAGGTAGAAACGGCAAGAGCAAGACAGGATACTCGGGAGGACGTGGTGGTAACGCAGGTCCTATACCGTATTCAGGGTCAGGCGGTGGTGGCGGCGGAGCCAGCCTAGTCAGGATCAACGGAACTGACATCGCCGTCGCAGGAGGCGGCGGAGGTGGCGGCGGAGCAGGACTGGGTTCAAACGGAACTGCAGGCGTAAACACAAATTCAGCCACATCGAACTCTCCAGGAACACTGGGAGAGAATGGTAAGAACCACTCCGGCGACGGCGGTGGTGGTGGAGCCGGTGGTGGCGGGGTCGATGGTGGTAGATCAGGAAACGCAGGATCAGGCGACGCAGGAGGTACCGGTGGACGTGCAGGATCAAACAATGCGGCCGGAGGCACACAATCAAACGGATCTGGTGTCACACCAGGTGGAACAGGCTCACAATACTACCGTTCAGGAGTAGCAAGGGGAGGAAGTGGAAGCCGATCTGGAGCGAACGGCAGGGCAGTAGTTATATTCAACATAGGTGTGCAGGCCAACTACAAGGTTTCAGGCACATGGAAGAGCATCAGTGACATGTACACCAAGGTCTCGGGTGGTTGGAAGAGCATCACAGCGGCATACTACAAAGTTGGCGGCGTATGGAAGGCAATGTTCAACTCAGGTGTCAATTTCATATCAACGGCGGCAGGGTTTGGAGACTCGTCTGGTAGTTCCAGCTCTGGAGGCGGTGGAACTGGTGGTGGTGGTTGTTTCATAGCGGGCACAATGATAACCATGGCGGATGGATCACATAAACCGGTTGAACAGGTAGACATACGAGACGAAGTAGCAGTGGGTGGTTTTGTTTTCGCCACTGGTAAATTCCTCATAGACAACCTGTATGACTACAAAGGGATAAAAGTCGCTGGCACGCACATGGTCAAAGAAGACGGTAAATGGACACGTGTGGAGGACAGCAAACATGGTGTCGCACTGGGCGACGAAGAACACATTGTCTACGTTTTTGGATCAGAGCACAGAAGGATCATGATCAACGGCACAGAATTCACAGACTACTTTGAATTGAGCGAACAACAGGAACTTATCAACCACGGCGAGGAAATATTCAGCAATTGGCGAGATCATGATAGACAGATTCATGGTAAAAATGTTAATATACTGAATGCTTGATAACAGTTTCTACCACGGCCAACAGGGCGAATGCTTCAGACAGTTAGATAAACATTGGCAAGACATCAAGCACGAGTTCGACTCTCAGCCCAACAAAACATTCCTAGACCCAGAGGACTTCTCTGACAGTGTACGAGGACTGCCAGAGGACTTCGATGACAGGTCCGGAGACTACGTGAATGGCCAATGGCAGGCACTGGGCATACAGTCCGGAGATCACGAGGGTCAGTCATTCAATGACTACCCGATGCTGTATTCAATACTGAGGAAATTCCCATACAAGACGAACGTGGCCATAATGACGGTGGGACCTGACACCAAGATAGGCAACCACACGGACAACGAGGGTGGATGGAGATACCAAATGTGCCTCGACGACGGAGGAGGAGACCAGAGTGGCATGTACGTGATGAACCTGGAAACCAAAGAACAGGAACTGATGACATGGAAGACGGGCGAAGCATACGTTTTCCAACCAGACATACAGACACACAACGGTTTCAACAGGAATACAGGGCCAAGAACCACGCTGTTGATTGACTTCTACAAGGAATCCGTGTACACTAAAGACAAGTTTGAGAAATATTACCAACACTATTCGGAATGTTTCGAAGGGTTGGAGAATCTCGTGGACGTGTATGAATCAAGAAAACAAAAATAATAAAATCGCCATAATCGGACACACCCGAGGCATAGGTAAAGCCATAGCCGATCTTTATAAAAGTAAAAACTACGAAGTGGTGGGCTTGAGCAGGAGCAACGGGCATGATCTCGCAACGGATCAGGAGAAGATACTGGAAAGCATAAAAGACTGTGGCCTGGTGGTATTGAACGCACACGCAGACCGGGGACAGTTGACACTGCTGACAAGGATATACGGCCAACATGCCTTCAGCAAGATGAAAGTCGCAGTGATAACCAGCACGTCAGGGACCGAGGAGGAACCAGACTACAATCAATTCCAGATCTGGGACAAGTTCAAGTATGTGCAATATTGCGAAATAAAAAAAGAATTAATAGGATACATAGACGAACTACAGCAAGAACTGATTTCCAAACCACTGTCAGTCTACGATGTGTGTCCGGATGTCGTGGACACAGACATGACAAAAGGCCTATGGCAGAATCTGCCAAAACTAACAGCGGGAGAAGTGGCGGATGCGGTGCATCATTGCTTCGAAGCGTCATACAACATCAACAAGATCGTGATACAGAAAAATGCAGGATAGACCATGGGACAGAGATGCTGATTATGCCATATTGGTCAAGTGGTGGGATGAATGGGAGTTCGGCAAGGTACCCAAGGAATGCCTGCCACCAGACGGAATCATTGTGGAGGATGCAGGCAAGCCGGTCTGCGCCGCAGGTCTGTACATAGGTGTGGGAACACAGTTCGCTTTCATGGAATGGATTGTCACGGACAAGAATGCGGAACAACGTCTGGTACACAGATGTTTGAAATTGTGTATTGATCGCATAATGGACCTGGCCAAGCAAAAGGGCATGAAATTGGTGTACACAGCCACAAAAGAACAGGCATTGCACAAGAGATACACCAAATACCACGATATGGTGCTTACAGAGAGCAATGTCAAGACCTTCCTACGAGACCTTGATGGCTCTTATTCCCAGGATTTAACCTGGATATCCGACGATGAGCAGATCGATAACCGTAATAAATAAGCATAAGGAGTACATTTAAATGGCAACAAAACAAGAAGTCGCAGACTACATCAACGCAAACTACGAATCAACGTGGACGGCAGAGGAAGAAGCAAAGATAGACGCAATGCTGACACCCGAACTTGCGACCATATTGATCAAGTTGGTAGGTGACGTCAGTTTCTTGACAGAAGTCAGAGACAACGGATCCAACAACGACTAGGCAATGGCATACAAGATAAACAACACATTCGGCACACTATTGGTCACACTGGCCGACGGTACCATCGACGTAGCGACCACTGACCTCACACTGATAGGTAAAGGTTACGCGGGCTTCGGTGAGAAGTTGAACGAGAACCTTGTCAAACTCCTGGAGAATTTCAACAACACCACGGCACCATCCAACAAGGTGCAAGGTCAACTTTGGTTCGACCAAACAAATAAAAGGTTAAACGTATACGACGGTTCCAAGTTCAAACCAGCCGGTGGACCAACCAACTCCACCACTGCACCAACAAATGCGGTGCTTGGGGATTTTTGGTTTGACACGACTAACACACAGTTGTATGTGTACAACGGAACAGCATTCACATTGGTTGGTCCAACAACGGTTGCAGGATCAGGAGTCACACAGTTCACTAGTGAGAAACTGGAGGACAACACAGGCGTTAACAAGTCAATATTGAAGATGGTGTCCAATGACACCGTGGTCGGCATTGTTTCAAATGAAGCATTCACCCCAAGTTCTACAGAGACCAATGGCGCGGCCCTGATCGCGGCAGGTTTCGCCACGGTATCGCAGGGCATACAACTTTCAACCAACGTGGCATCTGCCAAGTTCAGGGGGACAGCAACGGACTCGGACGCACTGGGCGGAGTTGCGGCGGCCAACTATCTAAGATCTGATTCTGCAGACACAACAACAGGTCAGTTATCGGTACAGACAGATGATGGCATCAGGATCGGTGCAGGGTCTGACATAACAATGAGTCTCTCGTCAGACGACTTCACAATAGCACAGACCACACAGGACAAGGACATCATATTCACAGTCAACGATGGCGGCACCACCAAGGAGGCACTGAGGATCCAGGGATCGACGGGCAGGATAGAACATCTGCGTGTTGGCGACCTCACAGTTGATGGCACCAACACAGTAATCAACACAACCACGCTGTCAGTGGAAGACAACATCATAGAATTGAACAGGAACATATCCAACAACGCGGGCATGCCCAACTTCACGGGACTCAAAGTCAACAGGGGAGAGACATCCGTTGCAACGGAACAGAACCTTTACTGGGTCTGGGACGAGACATTCGCGGACGACGGATCAACGATATTTGGCAACGCGGGCGGAGCCTGGACAGCGTTCAAATCAGGTGGCGGCGATGACGAGCTATCAGCACCCACACTAGTGGACATCAGGGCCAACATAGTACACGCAACATCCACATCGGCGCAGTACGCAGATTTGGCAGAAAGATACGAAGCAGATTGCGACACGGAAGTGGGAGACGTGGTCATACTGGGCGGAAAAGCAGAGATAACCAAGTGTAGAGAGGAGATGTCAGACGCTGTGTTTGGCGTGATCTCGGAAAAACCAGCGTTCTTGATGAATTCTGATGCGGGCAACAACGACTCACATCCAATGGTGGCACTGAAAGGACGGGTTTTGGTCAAACTACAGGGCACTGGCAGGGCAGGAGACAGGATAGTTTCCGCTGACAACGGCGAGGCCAAGGTGGCCCAGATCGACGATTGTACCGCTTTCAACACCCTAGGACGTCTGATCAAGGATAAATATAACAAAGAAACAGCATTAACAGAATGTGTGATAGGAGTTAAATAATAATAACATGGCATATACAGCAGGTGACACGATTTTAGATGATGAATACAACACCTTCGTGAACAGTTCAAGTTCACCATACGGATACAACCATTTCGCAGGTCCGGGCGCCGGCGAGTACGGTCTCAACCAATCAACGATTTCAACGGTTTCGGCGGGCGACACGATCAACGCATCAAGTTGGAACGCATTGTTCACGGGCATGGACAACATTGCCGACCACACAAACACAAGTATCACGGCATCATCAGTTTCAGCGGGTGACACCATCGCCATAAGAGCGGCATTGATCACAGACCTGGCCTCATTGGCGGCCGCGGTAGCGGCAGGATCAACGGGCGCGACGGCACTGGCCACAAACGCAGTTGGCACATCGACCAACTCAGCCACATGGAATTCAACATCGACCATAGAGAGATCTGTGACATTCACAGACAACGCCACGATGAGGGCTTTCTTCAACGCAGGCGGCAAGATCAGGATCGATCCAAGTTGCGTCACAGGTATCGATGGTTCAAAAGACACGGTATTCAATGATCTTACAGTGACAGCCACAGGCAACCTAGACCTAGGAGCCCATGCAACAACGAGATCGGGTTCAGGCGAGACGCTTACGACCAACGGTCTAGCGAACGGTTTCCATGACCTAGGCACAGGCTACACAGTATTATTGAAATTGACTTCAAACAACGCGGGTTACACATCTGACACAGTTGAGTACAGCGCCAAGTTGGACGCGGCAGTTAGTTCTGCCACAGTGTTGACGATCAAGATGGTATCATCTGACCCAGCGGCGGACACCACTTACACATCTGGAAACACGTCAGGTGTACCAGCCAATCCCAATGAAGCACCAAGGATGACACTGGCCCTGATTGAGGTGTATCCAACAAACGGTGAAGGCTTGAGCGCGAACATACAGTCAAGTTCAAACGCACAGGTCTCTAACACACAATCATAATAATTTTACCAGGTTGAAATCATACCATAATTATTGTATAATTGTGGCATGGACATCAGCGAACTAAAACGACAATCTGACCTCTCATACGACACGGCGGTAGCCAAGCGCAACGCCCTGGAGAAGGCACACTCACGACAGGTGGTGGTGTATGATGAACACATATTCCGTGCTGACGCCGAGACCATATGCCTGGTGAGGACACTGAAGGAATCACTGGACACGTTCTGTGTGTTGGACACCAACCGCAATCCCGTGGAGATCACCGATCCCAACCAATTCCTGTCCGTGTTGGTAGAACGCAATCAAGAGAGCCTCAACGCATACAAACAGGTCTACCAAACATTCTCCAGAAGGGACACGTGATGTCCGCTGGTGTTTTACTGTTCTGTTTCGACACGGAGCACACGCGATATCACAGGATACTTGAGCGTTGTGTGAGGCTGGTGCGGAAGAACATCACCAGTGAGATCACGGTGATCACGAACTTCGACACCTACAACAGGATGAGTCCAATGGGACACATAAACTACCGGTTCATCGAACCAGAACTGGGCAACAAGCTCAACGGCCGAGCATGGAACAACGTGGACAGGCACATGGCCTACGAACTCTCTCCCTACGATACCACACTGGTCATGGACATAGACTACTTCTGTTTCACTGGCAATCTCAAGCAGTTTTTGTACACTGACCATGACTTCCTGGTGCCAGACACCGCACATGACCTCACGGGCAGGAACTCCTTCGACCAACGTAGGTGGAGCATGATACCCATGGTGTGGGCCACAGTGTTGCTGTTCAAGAAGAATGACAAGGTCAGGAAGATATTTGACACGGTCAAGTACGTCAAACAGCATTATTCATACTTCACGGAGATGTACAGGATATACGCTAAGAATCTAAGGAATGACTACCTGTTTGCTATAGCACTGCAACAGGTCAACGGATTCATGGGATACGAGAAATTGCCCTTCGCACTGCCAACATTGCCACCGGACTGTGAGGTGGTTGAGATCACGGACACAGGACTGGCATGGAAGTACGACGATCAGATATCATGTGTGGAGCATCAGGATGTGCATGTGTTGAACAAGGAGATAGCCAATGTCTAGGGGATTCCTATGGTTCGCACAGAATAATGCTAAAACAGATTACGTTGAATTGTCCATGACCTTGGCCAAGAGCATAAAACGTTGGAACAAACACAACCAGGTGTGCGTAGTCACAGATGAGAAAAGCAAGTTTGAGAGCGAACACGTTGATGTGGTCAAAGTAATGAAACAAGATGACAGTGCCGAGCATGAGATCAAGTGGGCCAACGAGTACAAGGCCTTCGACATGACACCTTTCACCCATACCATTAAACTTGAGGCTGACATGCTATGGACCACCAACACAGACTGGTGGTGGTACCACCTATGGCAACACGACCTGGTTTTCAGTGTGGACTGCTTTGACTATCGAGGCAACGTTGTCAAACAGACGCCTTACAGGAAACTATTCACGAGAAACCAGTTGCCCAACATCTACAACGGATTGATGTACTTCAGGAGGAGCAAGAGGGCACAACAGTTTTACGACACTGCACGAGACATAATTGCAAACTGGAATAAAGTAAAGACAACAATTTTAATAAACTGCCATGACGAATATCCCAGCACTGACGTAGTCTTCGCATTGGCATACAGAATCATGGATCCAAAATCACAGGGATTGATAGATTACGATTGGTTCAAGTTCATACACCACAAGCCCGGGGTCAATGGTACCACAAGGACCAAGAACCAGAATGAATACCTATACCCTAATCGCACGGGAGATGCCGTGTACATAGGAGAGACACGTGTCAGCAGGGTATGGCACTACCACGACAAGGAGTTACATGCCAGGATTGTTTGACGCACTGAAAAAAATGCCAAGGCGTGAACCAAAGAAGTTCTTCGTCGCAGTGCAAGGTGAACAACACGAAGTCACACTGGATAAGAAATTGTGGGCACAACAGCACGGCGAGGAGAACCTGATGTTGCGGGATGGTGAGATTGTGGTCAAACCGACGCCAAATCCAAAGACAATATACAGTGTATTAAAAAAATCAACAAAAGGATATGCATTACATGACAATGACATACACTGGCCAAACAAGATAGCAGAGGGAGGAGTCACATGGCAGATAGAACGAGAATAAGTGACCTCGACTTCGTGTACATCTCGTTCAAGGAGCCCAACAAGGAGGAAAACTGGGCTGACCTAAAGAACAAGGTGCCATGGGCCAAGCGTGTTGATGGCGTGGTAGGTTTCGACTCCGCACACAAGGCCGCGGCGGAACTTGCAGAAACAGATTTCTTCATCAGTGTGGATGGAGACAACGTTATAGATGAGAAATTTTTATTAGAAACACTCGATTGGACGAAGACCAACAAGAAAGCAGTGCATAGGTGGAGGGCAAGGAACAACATCAATGGACTAGTATATGGTAACGGTGGACTTGTTGGTTGGAACAAAGAAACATGCTTAAACATGAAGACACATGAAAATGCCGAAACGGAAGAGAACAAAATAGACTTCTGTTGGGGAGTGCCACACGAGAACCTACACAACTGTTATTCGACAACGGTGATTAACTCCACACAATCACAGGCGTTCATTGCTGGATTTAGAGAAGGGGTAAAGATGAGCACCGAAAAAGGCAACCCTATAAGTCCGAACGAATTCTCAAAGATATGGCCAACTAATCTACGCATACTGACCACATGGTGTACCATAGGTGCGGACGTGGAGAACGGCAAGTTCGCGATGCTGGGTGCGAGGATGGGCAGTTTCTACACAGTGGTTGATCACAAGAACTACGACTTCGACGTCAGTGACCTCAACGGGATGGCCGACTACTTCAGCGCCACAGTCCGACCAGAAAACATAGACCAGGAGTTGGAGATGTTCGGCAACAGCCTGAGACAGCAGTTGGACATGCCCATAGCGGAGTACGATGAGATGGACAGCAGGTTCCATCGTTTCGTGATGCCACAACACATCAACAAGGGAGTGCAAGATCGTGAGTATTAGTGATTACAAACAGGACGCACTGAAAGCCAAGGATAAACTAGAACAAGTTTCCCCGACCATGTGCCTGGCCAAGTGGAACCAGACTTCACTGCACCTGCCCACGGGACTGACCAACAGTTGCTACCACCCGCCACTGCACAACATTGACCCCGAAAAATTAGTAGACAATCCCGCGGCACTACACAACACCGCAGAGAAAATCAATCAAAGATCACAGATGCTCAAAGGTGAGCGACCGGCGGGTTGTTCATATTGTTGGAAGATGGAGGACACAGGAGAGATGTCTGACAGACATTACAGATCCGGTGAGCCATGGGCCATGCAAGACTTTGATGCGATACGACAGAATCCAATGGACGAACGTTGGACACCTAGGTATGTGGAAGTTAATTTTAACAATGCTTGTAATTTCAAGTGTAGTTACTGTTCGCCACAGTTTTCCACTGCCTGGGGCAAAGAAACGGAGATGTATGGAGCATATCCCACTACCATTCCGCACAATGCTCCTGAGCATTTTCAGGGTAGAAGACGTCCAATACCTAACAGAGAAGAAAACCCTTATGTTACTGCTTTTTGGAAGTGGTGGCCTACTCTGTACAAGAACTTAAAACACTTCCGTATGACGGGCGGAGAACCCATGATGGATGTGAACACTTACCGGGTGTTCCAGTACATAATTGACAATCCCAAACAGGACCTACATCTCAACGTCACAAGCAATATGTGTCCACCAGACAAGAAACTGAAGACCAAGTACTTCAACATGGCACAGGAGATATGTATGCACGGCAAGGTGGAACACATGATGCAGTTTGTGAGTGTGGACGCATTCGGCAAACGTGCGGAGTACATACGTAATGGATTAGACTTCGACTACATGATGGACAACGTGGAGGAGTTCCTAGAGCGTATACCGGGACGTAACTCAATAACATTCATATGCACCTATAACAATCTAAGTATTACAAGCATGGACAAGTTGTTACAAAAGATATTGGAACTGCGTACCAAGTACAGCAAGACCTATCAGAGGGTATGGTTCGACGTGCCACTGCTCAGACAACCCGCATGGCAACAGATAACGATGCTACCGGAGTCGTACCAGAGCATACATGAGGACAACATCAAATACATGCAGGACAATTCCGGCGAGGCAAACGGGCTACACATATTCAAGGACTTCGAGATCCAGAAGATGCAACGCAATCTCGCATACTGGCGCGAAAACGCGGACGCAAGTACGCAAAACAAAAAAAACTTTTACGCCTTCTTCAACGAACACGATCGCAGACGTCTTACAAGATTTCTCAATACATTTCCTGAGATGGAAGAGTTTTGGGAGGAGTGCAGGAATGCATAAGACAATATCACATGGATGCAGTTTCACGGCCTATAAATGGCCTTGCTGGCCTAAATTCGTGCCATGGTTCAATGGTGGTGTGACAATGATCAACAAAGGGAGATCTGCCAGCGGCAACGAGACAATATCTCGTGCGGTGATCAACAGTGCCATGAAACACAAACAAATAGATCACATGTACATCATGTGGTCGGCCAGTGATAGGTATGAAGTAATAACACTGGACGAGGGAGTAGATCATCTAGATGGTAGGATAACTTACAGGGCATGGGACGAAGACTTCAAGTGGAGCGTTTGGTATGGTGGGCACAGGTTAGAAGACAAACACGATTACTACAGGAGACATTTTTGGAATGAACAACACCAATATTACAGGACATTAGAAAATATACAAAGAACACAGATGTTCTTAGATAAGAAAAAAATACCATACACAATGATGTTATTCAAACAAGATGTAATTAATACAAATTTTCATAGTGAAAGCGAACGTGCATTGTACAATGAAATTGACTGGACAAAGTTTGTGTTCTACAAAGAAAAGGGTGGCCTGTGGGAATTTTCAGAAGACAATTATAAAGAATACTATATCTCTGGAGAATCGCATCCACCACCAATCGCACACTATCACTGGGTCAAGGACATGATGTTTAAGAGTGATATACTCTGTACAGCAGACGAATACAATAAATTAAAAAACTACTTCAAAGGAAAAGATGGACGATCTTGAATATAAGAAACAGATATTAGATACAAAGAGTGCAAGTTTCTGCGGAGCCAAGTGGTATAATGCCACAATATGGTTAGGATCAGGAATGACAACTAGTTGTCACCATCCATTGCCACACAAGATCGATCTCGAGGAAATTAAAACAAATCCAAGTGCAATACACAACACCGTGCAGAAGAAAGCAGAACGTAAACAGATGCAGTGCGGAGACAGACCCAAGGGCTGTGAATACTGTTGGAAGATAGAGGACATCAACAGAGACAACATCAGCGACAGGGTCTACAAGTCGAAGATATTTTCCAATGACTCTTTAGATCAAGCACACAAACAAGATCCAGACAAAGATGTAAATCTCAAGACACTGGAGATAGCATTTGACAGGACCTGTAATTTCGCTTGTACATATTGTAATCCTGCATTCAGTTCCACTTGGGCCAACAACATCAAGAGGCAGGGACCTTACACGGACATGGTCACTGATGGACGTAACCACTTCACCCACAGCCACGACAGTGCGGAACCTTACAAGAAGGATGAGACAAACCCCTACGTTGAAGCGTTCTACAAATGGTGGGAATCAGACC